>Ga0206938_1051_pt2 | contig 32739 bp, 28 predicted proteins | sample Alteio_BWOrgHeat_12_FD_152918 | JGI IMG/M metagenome (GOLD analysis project Ga0206938, IMG submission 152918) | Enriched cells from forest soil in Barre Woods Harvard Forest LTER site, Petersham, Massachusetts, United States -... | ecosystem: Environmental > Terrestrial > Soil > Temperate forest >... | reverse complement strand
GCCTCCAATGAGAATAGCATTGAGGAGCGATTTTTGCACAATTTCCTGTTCCTTGATTTTGTTATCCTTATCCAAAAGAGCCATCTGAGCTAATTTTTCTTCATTTTCAGCGGCGCTTTTGTATTCATTTAAGCGTGAATAGAACTTTTTTGTAAGGACTGAATCTTTTAAAGCCGAGTATTTTGAGAGATATAGAAATGCGCTGTCTACTTTACCGGAATGATTATAAATTTTCGAAAGCAATTGATATCCATCGAGCATGGATTGCCTGGCACCTGCCTGCTGGGCCAGGGATATGCCTTCCGAGGTGAACTTCAGGGCAATCCGATCTTTTTTCATCCCGGCATAAGTATTTCCGGTATTTAGCAGACTGCTCATTAAATGAAATTTATCATCACTTTTTCTGAATCCATTGATGAGCGCTAAAGATATTTTGAGCGCTGAATCGTATTCTTTGTGGGCCAGGTAGGTCTCACTCAGGCTTTTCCAGATAATGGGATCTTCAGGATGTGCGTGTAATGATCGTTTCAAAAAGTAAAAGGAAGAATCGAACCGGTTTAAACTGCAATAGATCGTTCCGATTTGTTCATAGTCATCCCATAAAATATGATGTTCTTTTGCATATTGCAAACTCTGCAGGTAATAAGTCAATGCAGTTTCAAAATCGCCTGCCGCTTTATATAGATTGCCCAGGGTATTATAGGATAAAATAATACAGACATGATCTTTCATTGTTTTCCTGATCTGTAAACTCATACGACAGTATTCAAAGCCCTTTTCATAGTCACCCATAGCCGTATAAAGAACACTTTTGTAAGCGCATAATTTGCTCCTCTCTTCATCTTCGCCTTTTTGGAGAAAAAAACTGGTTGCTTTTTTATACGATTCTTCCGCGCTGGCATATTCATTTTTAAGGAAAAGAACCCATCCCAGGTATAAATAACCCCAACCCTGCGACTTGTCATCGTGCATATTTTCAGACAAAAGGATACTTTGACGCAAATAGCTTTCGGCCATAGGCAAGTGTCTTTTGTATAGTTCGCTGACGCCAATATTGAGCGTCGACCAGGTCAGACCGGGTAAATAGTTGTTTTGTGTCGACAGAACATGCGCTTGGTAGGCGTAAGAAAAAATTGAATCGGGGCTGGGGTGTGGGGACCACCAGTATTCTTCGCTTAATGCATTGAGACAATCCGTCCTGTTGTTTCCTTGTAGAAGGGGCAGTTCTTCCTTTAGCTTATTTATCCTTTTGATATTGGGGTGCTGTGCAAAAGAAACAGCAGTGAACAGCACAACTGGGATGAGGCAGCGCAGGCAGATATTTTTGAGAGCGTAAAGTTTTTTAACCCTCAAAAATGATGGGGTGATATGACGGTTGGAGATCATGCTGGAATTTCCCAGATAAATTTAATCTTATTTAGTGGTTGGGTCATTCAAACCAAATATTGGATAATGTAGTACAAACAGCCTACATATGAAAGGGTGAGTGGGTAGCTGGCATCGGCTGAGGGTAATTTGCAGGATTTACTGAGCAGTTTAACAAGTCATGGCCACCATCCCAACGAAAAGATTAAAAGCAGGTTAATCAAAATACCTGCTCATTTCTGCAAAGTACCCTGATAATCGGTCGAAACACTCATTGGTATTCCCTTTTTTAAATGGATGAGGATAATTTTATTCGCTCAGTTAAGTGACCGATAACCGATTCAAATCCTTTTACCAAGCGTAGATCAAATACTCATTTATTCACTTTTAAACTTTATTTATGAGACATTTTTTAGCCTTATTGAACAACCGGCAACTATTTCGAATCACTTTAATTGCCATGTTGATGGTTGGAAGTTTTACAGCCTGCCGAAAATCGGACGGTCGTTTTTCGGAAAGCATTGCCCCATCCTTTTATTCCTCTGATGTTCTGGATAAATGGATGACACTGGAAGTACGTATTTATAAAGATGCCACAGGTATTGGAAATGGGGCTTTTGCGCGACCCTTTGCTCATTCCGGGATTTGCGCCTTCGAATCCATAGATCCGGGACTATTGTCGTGGAAGCACAAATACAATGGCTTGGGCGATTTACCCGAAACCGACAAATTCAAAAAATACATCTGGCCTGCCAGTGTAAATGCCTCTTTGGCTGAATTTAATAGGAATTTTTTTACAACGGCTAATTTGAATACGACTGATTTGGCCGCCATCGATTCACTCGAAAACGCTATTGCTGCGACTTTTAGTAGTGAAAATGCTGAAACGATCAGTCGTTCAGTGGCATTTGGTAAATCGATTGCGGATGCCATTTTTGCCTGGTCCCTTACGGATAGTTATAATCAAAACAATGCCCTTCCCTATACTCCTCCCGTGGGTCCTGGTCTATGGGTACCGACTTCACCGACGCCCCCCGCCGGTCCTTTCTGGGGCAATGACCGGCGCATCATCGCCAACAGCGGGGACAATGACGCGCCAGGCGCACCGATTGTTTATTCTGAAGATCCTTCATCAGATTTTTATAAACAGGTCAATGATTTATATCAAGCCTCCAAAGTTCTGACCACCGACCAAAAGAACATGGCTTTGTTCTGGAGAGACGTGCCAGGTGTTTCTACGCCGGGTCACTGGATGAATATTACCCGGGAGGTGATCAGTCAAACGCATAGTCGGCTGGACAAAGCCGCCCTCGCTTATGCCCTGACCGGAATATGTTTGAATGAAGCCGTGATCTCGGTCTTTCACTACAAATATGTGTACAACCAGGTAAGGCCGATAACCTATATCCGCAATGTAATCGGGGATGCCACCTGGTCTCCCTATATTGCAACACCCAACCATCCGGAATATCCGGCGGCTCATGCCGTGCTTTCTTCTTCTGCCGCGGTGGCGTTGACAGCTGTTTTCGGGAATATCGGATCCTTCACAGATCATACCTGGGACTATTTGGGTTTCCCCACCCGTACCTACAACTCCTTCCATGATATTGCCTTGGATGCCGGTAATTCTAGATTTTATGGTGGAATACACTACCAGCCTTCCATTAATACCGGTCTAAAGCAGGGGACTACGGTCGGCTCCAATATTGTCAATGGCCTGTTTCCTTTTTCAGATTTCGATAAATAACTGAAAGCCGTTGAAACAAAGCCACCCGGAACAATTTTGTTACCGGGTGGCTTTACTATTTTTAAACGTAGGTATGTTTTTAAGGAATGAATAACTGGTTATTACCCCATAAAGTGATCATATTCTGCTGACAGCAGAAGCCATCATGGCTCAACCCGAAGGCCTTGGATCACCGAACCCCTCAGCACGAAGTCTTTAAAAGTGCCGGGTGTAATGCCTTCTGATTTTTTGAAAAGACGGACAAAATAGTTGACATCAGTAAATCCGCACTGATAGGCTGTCTCCGTCACGGTTGTATTTTGATTGCCCAACAGCTGTTTGGCGAGTTTGATGCGTTCACGGTTGATGTATTCCAAGGGAGAAATTCCAAACTGCAGCCTGAACCACTTGAAAAATTCGTTGCGACTCATATAAGCTTTGCGTGAAAGTGCATCTACACCCAACTTTTCCGTCAAGTGTCCGTGAATATAATCAAGCAGAAAATGCTGACGGCTGTAATTCCTTTTATCATTTTTATCCAATTCCACCCGCTTCAGGTATTGGCTCTGTACGAGTCGGATAAGTAATTCCTTCAAACTCAAATCAGCATAAATATTTTTTGCTTTGTCTCCGCTGCTGCAATTGCGAATGATCTTGTTGATGGTCTCTGCAATTTCCGTATCGTTTGAGAAATGATACTGACTGAAATCAATATTCCAACTGTGCCCATCGTCGTTGCCGCTGTTGTAACAGGTATTGAGATATTGCATGGTATCCTGGACATATTCGGAATTCACCGTCAGCGCGATGCATTGAGTCGGTTTGCTGTGGGTGGACTCGGGGAAGTCAATGACCATGGGTTGTTTGGCGGGCAATATCACGGTCTCGCCAGGCAAATATTCGAAGTCTGGTTGATTGGCCAGGTGCATAACTTTTTTGCCGGTGACCATGCTGGTTATCACCAAGTCGTTAAAAGTCAACGGTACCCCAAATGCCTTTTGATAGCTCTCGTAGATGTTGAGCTCGCAGTTGTTGAGATTGAAAACACGACGGTTCTCAATCAAAGTCTGCAGTTGTTTTGGCGGAGTTAGATCTATTTTATGAATCAGATTCCTTCTTCCCAAGTAGTTTCGTTTGATGGTTAAAAATAGATAATGCCCCTTGGCCAGGCAATAATTTAGTACAATCGTGCTATAAAACCATACAAAAATGCTGGTTTCCCATCACAAATTTAGTGATGTTTATGTCGGTCATTTAAAGGACCAGGCGAAAGCGAGGCCCTTTCTGAAAAAGTCCTCTAACAGGGATGAAAATGATCAGGAGCGCTGGGACAGGCCGCACCCAAATACCATAACCATTAAACCTTATCGGAATAAGGTATTCAGTGACCCATCCGCCGGAAAGTCAGACTTGACGGCGGTGGGTCGCCATCGCCTGGTTAGATTCAATTGATTGTTGTCATACTCTAAGTTTTTGCGCGGGAGTAACCTATTCAGCGACAAGCCATTGCTTTCTTCTCCCCTGAAAGCATAACAAGGTTTCATCTGCTTTTAAATAACAACGAAAAAGTAAAGAATAACTGCTCTCTATTGGGGTGGGTTGGATTGGTAGAACAAACCCAAGATGGCACTACTTACATTGATATTCCCAAAAAAGCCTCCTTATTTAAGGGAGGCTGCACCAATCAAATACCATTAACCATTAAACCTTATCCTATGAAAACATTAAAATAAGACAAATTTTAATTACCATCGCTATAAATTATCCTGGTTTTACCAAAGACTTGAAGAAGGTGAGTTTTTCACACCATAACGGTTACCCATAAACCCTAATCTCCACGGAACCCAAGCCCAGAGGCTCCTGAACCACCTTTTCTGGGAGGTACCCTCCTTAAACCTACTTGGTTCGACTGGTCCAGGTTAGAGGGCAATTCCAAAGCCCTTGACGGCAGCGCCAAGATTTCCTTCACGATTGCCCGCACCCAGCTTTTGCTTATCTAAGTTTTTTAAACGTCCCTGGTCAGGTAATCAGATTATCGGACATGTTGGTAGGATATTTTACCTCAAGTAGAAATATAGACAGATTCCTTTGCTTTCTACCGACAATGGACGACCCGTTCAAACAAATTACTCTACTCAATGGTGTACTCTGTAATAAAATAGATCCCCTTTTTCACATATCCAGTCTGGGAAGTTAATAAAAGATTGGGAGGACCTGGGGTTTCATCTTTATCACTTATATACAAAAATCGTTCCTGACCTTGTTGTTTTAACAGCGGGATCAGTTCATTGAGCTCCCGATTGTTTTCGGCCAGAAAGAAATTCTTTTCATTGAAGATTGCCCCCATTTCCATTGGAATAAAATCCGAGTTTACCACGATTACTTGTTCTTTTTGCTGTTTGACATAATTTAATGCGGGTGTTATCCGATCAGAATATCTTTCGCGCAATTTAATTTGGCCACCGATAAAAACATTCAGATATAAACTATATATTATAAGAGCGAGCATCAGGCCGTAGTACCCCCACACGCTGCGTTTTATTGCCTTGGTAATGGTTCTTTCATCGGTTAGTGCCAGTATGACGACCATAGGGGGTATAAGAGGGAGAAAATACCGCGGACCCCACTGTCCACCACCGGCATTGGGGAAGAATGCCGGGGTCAGTATACTAAAAGCCATCGTGGAAAGGAGCAGGTTCTGGATAACCCGGTCAGGTGCTTTGTGATGTATAACCCATCTATACAGGATAAAAACAATAAGGAGGCAAAAGGGAAAAATCTGGACCAACATCCAATTCAATACCCATCCGAATTTGAATCCTCTTAATATTTTATACCAAAACGTATGGTCCTGAAATATCTGGTACCCATGTAACCCAAAAAATGAGCCATACACTTCCTTGTTGAATGCAAAAAACACCAGGGTGATGGCCAATAACATGATTAGAAATCCGCGCTTAGAGGATTGCTTTTCTTTGTAATTCGAAAAAACAATTGTCAAAGCATAGAATATATTCATTGACAGGGCTTCGGGTCTTAACCAAACGGCCAGTCCGCAGATTGCTCCCATGACCGCCCCGATCCATGCATTTTCAGGTGGATTTACTATAAAGGCAATGCCGCTGAATAAAAGCAAGACCATAGGCATATGCTCCCAATAGGTTGCACCATAAATCGTAAGGGGTGAGCAAAAAACAAGTATGAAAATAGCCAGTGCAATTTTATTCAGGCTCGTTCCAGATTTGTACAACAAAACGCCTACCCATATCCACAATAAAAGCGTACTGGCGATCGGGATGACATATAAACCCGCATTACCCAATTTACCATAAAAAAAAGCACTGACTACCTCAAAGGCAGGGGGAAATGAAAATAGATAGCCCTGGGGTGAGGGATAAAGAAACGGCTTGTTCAAAGGGAAAAATCCTTTATTCCATATCTCCTGTACCCACGCAGGTTGGTGCAAGGTCAAATATTTAAATCCTTCTCCAGAATGAATCTGTTTTACGATAATGAATTTCAGCCCAGCGTCTCCTGAATAAAATATATCAGGCTGTATGGAAGAGGCTAAAAATACCAGATAAGCAACCGCTAAGCCGTATACCGCATATACCAACCATTTACTCAGATGGCCTTTTATGACATTTTCCAGGATAAACCGGTAAGGCCTATCGACGAGGACCTCCAAGAGCCGTTGGACATATATTTTATAACCCGGTGATTGTCCAGACCGTGAAAGTTTTTCTGACATAGAGAGGATGGGTTATAAATTTTTGAAAGCGAGCTAAGCGTGAGGAGCCGTCGCCCCTGTTCCCTACAAAGCAATTAATGCGCCCAAAAATTTTGCTGGAAGATTCTTTATCCGGCTTAATTCCAAGGGGCAGCCCCTGCATTCCGAAATTAATGTGTCTTAATGATGAATTTAATGTTAACTTTTCATTAATTAATAAATACACCATGAAGCCTGCCAAATGTATGCGCCGCTTCCTACCCTCTAGACAGATTTTGCTCCATTTTTTTCTGTTGGTGGCGTTTTCGGGGTTAAGCCTCATGGTACAGGCTCAGCAACCGGATACAGACAAGGGTATCTTGTTGCGATTAAATGAAATCAATACAACTGCTGCGAGGCATCTACTTACGAATTTTTCCTTTTCCACCCATGTGAAATGGTTTCGGGAAAAACATCACTTTATCGCCATTGGCCAGGAAGGAGATTCTACCGTCAGGGTATATTACAAGATTAACGGCAATTTTGAATACTGTTTAAAATATTATCTGGCCGATGCTTTGGATCGAAACCTGAAATCCACGGTATTAAATAAATTTCCCGGTTGCAAAATTATGGTTGTTACCAAACTCACCAATTTGGCAAAAGAAGAACTGTTTATCAGAATAAAAGATGGCGGCTTTATCAGAACAGTCCATTTCTCAGATGAGGGAATGGAAATTACGGAAAACATATTGGACATTACGTCCTGACCATCATTTACCGACCAAGGCAGACAGGGGGCTGCAGCAAAATATCATGAAATTCGACGCCTACCCGTCTTGCGGGAAATCGCAGGGGTCAACCAAGACAATCGATTTATCGTTTAAATTTAAGTAACCAGCGCTACTTCCGGTCAGGAGCATTCGGAGTTTGAAACCCGACCATCCCGCCGAGCAACCATGGTATAAACATTGCCGTACAATCCCTGTGTATCTTAGGGGAATCTTATCAAAAATTGAAACCATGCAAGAAATAAGAAAAGAAGACATCAAACAGGAAGTTTTCGATTTGTACGACGATTATGCCCACAGTCGAATTGAAAGGCGTGAGTTCATACAAAAACTATCCGCTCATGCGGTGGGCGGCATTACAGTAACTGCATTGATGAGTTTTCTTATGCCAGCTTATGCCAGCTCGTTGCAGGTGATGCCAGACGATCCCGGCTTAAAATCTTCTTATATATATTATCAGTCTCCCAAGGGGGGTGGAAAGATGAAGGCATTGCTTTCCATGCCCATCGACGCAAAAGGAAAACTGGGAGGCATTGTCGTCGTTCACGAAAACAGGGGCCTGAATCCATATATTGAAGATGTCGCGCGTCGGGCAGCCCTGGCAGGATTTATAACCCTTGCGCCTGATGCACTGACTCCTTTGGGTGGTTATCCAGGAAACGATGACCAGGGCCGGGACATGCAAAGTAAGCGTGACAAAAATGAAATATTAGATGATTTTATTGCAGGATATGAATACCTAAAAGGACTTCCGGAGTGTAATGGAAAAATTGGGGTGGTCGGTTTTTGTTTTGGTGGATGGGTAGCCAACATGATGGCCGTCCGGATTACGGACTTGTCCGCCGCTGTTCCATTTTACGGTACCCAGCCCGGAGCGGATGATGTTTCAAAAATCAAGGCTCCATTGCTTTTGCATTATGCGGGCCTGGATACCCACGTAAATGAGGGATGGCCAGCTTATGAATTGGCACTCAAGGAACAAAAAAAAGAGTATACGGTTTATATTTATCCTGGTGTAAACCATGGATTTCATAATGATACGACGCCTCGATATGATAAAGCAGCCGCAGAACTCGCCTGGAAACGCACCATGGATTTTTTCAACGAAAAATTAAAGTGAACCTGTTCCTCTACCAGCGTTCGACGACCAATTTTTGTATGCTCACCACATGATTGCGCTCGTCCAAAATTCGGATATAATAAAACCCTTGGGCCGCGTCCCGCGGGATGTGCATGACTTCGGTTTGGGTAACCCCGATCAGGCTGACATGTTGTTCTAATACTTTTTTCCCCATTAAATTGGCCAACTGTATAGAATAATAGCCTGGTGGAAGTTCATTAAATTGGATACTGAGTTCATCAAAAAGTACTGGATTGGGAAAGATCCGGACTCCATTTTGATTTTCTGGATCCTTGCTGATAAACAAACTGGCTTCCTGGGCATTTGAAAACAAGATATTGCTGTTGGCAAGATCGCCGCTTTCATAAATTTCATGCGTGGTCTGGGAGGGTATTGCATGCCAGAATTCGGGATCAACCAAGAAATAAGCTTCCGAATAAGCTGAACTGCTTATTAAAAGTTGTTTGCCATCCTCACTGACCGCAGCGCCGCTTGTAGTGAATTTTTGCGGTAACCCTGAAATGGTGGCAAGATAAGTCGTCATCTTGGTCGCAAGGTCTACTTTAAATACCTTATTGCTCCCCGTGATCAGATACAAATGCCCCGCATCGTCGGCTACCAGGTCACCTCCGGAATTGGCACAGAAACTATGAATGGTCATTTCTTTATTCTTTGGATCATCCAACAAATCCCCCAGGTCGGTCAGGGTGGGCGATCCACTCGTTGTGAACCGGATGAGGTGGTTTCCGTCATTGGTAATGGTATATCCATAATTGTCGGGTGCGATGACCATTCGGTTAATCGGACCGGCATTTTTGAAGTCATACCCGCCTGCCCGGCTGAAAAACTGATCTGAGACAGCCACGGACTTCATCGTAAAAAGATCTATATAACGCAACTGATCAATATTCATGGGAGCGTAATAGAGACGATTGAATCGTCGATCATAAGCAATGGCCGCCACACTGCTATCGGGTAGGTTGATCAGTATATCTCCAAAATCACCGGTCCTTGTATCCATTTTGCGCAGAGCAATCCATGAACTCCCCTCTTTGTTTAGGGCTGTAACCGCATAGGCGAAATGATCCGGCTGGCTTTTAACGGAATTATTATGCAACAGCATGATTAATAACAGCAGTCTGAATAACAATTTCCTGCTCATGGTACAAACAGTCTGGGCTATTTTTTAAGGACTAAAGTGTTGATTTTCAAATTAAGCAATTCCTTTAAGAATTGCAATGGGTGGAAGATTTTCATCCCCCTGCTGCAAGAAAATTCACTTTTAGACTTCAGGTGGATTTGATCGATTGACGATATTACATGCAAATGATCGATGGTAGTCCATTAATGAAATATCTTGCCACATGCGTTTGAATCTACTATTTAAAACAATCTGGGTATTTTTCTTCATTACACCCGCTCAGGGGCAGAATACCCAGGAATTCCAGTCACTGCATTTTACCTCTTCCCACACCTCCTTTCCCGATACCGGCAGGATGAACGGCCATTGGTACGATAGTACGTTTTATGCAACCTCCGCTCATTATAACGATAGTTCTATTTTGCTTATTATCCCCAAGCATTTGGATACCACACAAAAGATAAACTTTATATTCTGGTTCCATGGTTGGAACAACAACATCGATACGGCTGCCGAATTCTACAAGCTAACCAGGCAATTTATTGCCTCCAAGCGGAACGCTGTTCTTGTCTTATCGGAAACTGCCAAAAATGCTCCAGATAGCTATGGCGGCAAATTGGAGCAACCTGGTATGTTCCAAGGGTTGGTGAGTGATGTATTGCGTGAATTGAAGAAAGATGGTTTGGTGCCCACTACGGCTGAACCGGGGAATATCGTGCTTGCCGGACATAGCGGAGCATTCCGGGTCATCGCGTATATTCTTCAAAATGGCCAGGTGAATATTCAGGAAGTATTTTTATTTGATGCCTTGTACAGTCAGGTTGACAAGTTTTTGCACTGGATTTATGAGGATAATTCCCATCATTTTGTGCATTGGTTTACCAATCATGGAGGAGGAACCGATGAAATGAGTGATACCATGATGCGTCAGCTGACGATTGGTCATAGAGCATATAAACTTGTTGAAGAAGGTGTTATAAGTCCCTTCATAATACGGGGAGACAACATATTGTTTGTACATAGCCTGCGTGAACACAATGTAATTATAAACGATCCGGATGATTTTCAATTGTTACTTGAAAACAGCTTTATTCTTCTTCCCTGTAAGCCACAATCTATGCCCAAAGGATCTGTAGGCGCTATTTTTGTGCCTAAATCCAGGTTACGGTATTAATCACAATGGGTCATGTAGCTAATCCATATCGGAGAATATATACTGTATAAATATACCACTGGTCCACTGCGGAAGCATTATCAACGGGAGATCTTCAGAAAGAACGATAGAATTTAAGTACTTAAATACACTGACCCATTCTCTGTTATCGGATTAAATTCGTTGGTAATATGGATATTTTGTTAAACAACAAAACGAATAGAATGAAAAATTTACGCCTTTTTTTTGCGGTGATTGTATTGCTATTCCTTCAAATGGAAACGTTTGCGCAGGCGGATTTGAGATGGTATGAAAAGGCGATTTTTTACCAGATTTATCCGCCTTCCTTTAAAGACTTTGATGGAGATGGAATTGGGGACATTAAAGGAATCATAGAAAAACTTGATTATGTGCAATCAATCGGAATCAACGCCATCTGGTTCACGCCTATGTTTTCCTCTCCATTCAAAGATGGGGGATATGATGTTTCAGACTATTATTCTATTGATAAAAGATACGGGACCAATGATGATATGGTTCAACTGATTGCCAAGGCACATGAAAAGGGATTAAAATTGTGTTTGGATTTGGTGATAGGTCATACTTCCAATGAGAATCCCTGGTTCGTGGAGTCAAGCAAAGGCACAAATCTGAGATATAGTGATTATTATATCTGGACGCCATTCGTCCCAAATGAAGTGAAAGGGAAGCCGACGGTACGGGGGAATGATATAATGGGTGAGGACAAATATGTTCCATTTAAATCCGCCAGGGGGAATTACTATATCAAGAATTTTTATGATATCCAGCCCGCGCTTAATTTTGGTTTCGCAAATCCAAACCCTGACCATCCCTGGGAACAATCCATAGACGCCCCCGGTCCCCAGGCGGTACAAAGGGAAATGAAAAATGTGATTTCATTTTGGATGGATAAGGGAATAGACGGGTTTCGGGTAGACCTTGCTTCCAGTATCGTTAAGAATGATCCTGGAAAAAAAGCAACCATCAAGGTCTGGCAGGGATTAAATCTATGGTTTAGAGAAAAATATCCCCAAGGAATTCTTATTGCAGAATGGTTCAACCCCAAACAATCTTCCGAAGCCGGATTTAATATTGATTTTATGAGAGGAGGATCGCTCGTCTCCAATCGGCAAGGAGGGGAATTTCAGCCTACGATATGCTATTTTGCCCGGGATGGAAAAGGCCAGTTAAAAGACTGGTACGACCAGTTTATTGCTCAGTATGATGCGACCAAAGGCAAAAGTTATATATCATTACCTACCGGTAATCATGACAATCCGCGCCTAAATGCAGGCGACCGAAATACGACGGATCAGCTAAAAGTCACGATGACGTTTTTCCTTACCATGCCGGGCATTCCCGTAATTTACTATGGAGACGAAATAGGCATGAAATTTTTGACTGGTTTGTACAACAAGGAAGGCAGTCAGGGTGACTCGAGCAAAAACAGGGCAGGCTCGCGTACACCCATGCAATGGGATAGTACCAAAAATGCAGGTTTTTCCACCAGCGGATTCTGGAATCTCTATTTACCTGTTGATAAAGACCCGGACAGGCCAAATGTGGCAAAGGAAGAGCAAGATTCAAACTCCTTATTGAACTATACACGAAAACTGATCCAGCTGAGAAAAAGTTCAAAAGCTTTGTCTGCAGATGGAGATTGGCAACTATTAAGCGACGTCAACAAACCATATCCGATGGTCTACAATCGCAGTGCGGGAGGTGAAAGTTTTTGTATAATTCTCAATCCGACGGATAAAAACCTTACCGTCGATATTCCAACCTTGAAAAATAACAAAGCATCCTTAGTGTTGGGAAAGGCCAAAGGAGGATATTATAAAATAGGATCACCATACGACAGAATCAATATAGGCGCAGTGTCAGCACTGGTGTTTAAAATGGAGTAGGATAGTATGAGGTGCCAAATTCTGTTTACTTTGTGATATTGAATACTTGCTAAGAGTCAATATTTTGGTAACCTCATTATGACTTGGATCATAAAATATTTGGAATATGTCGAATCAAAATAAAATAATTGCCATTGTCGGTGGTGGCCCTGGAGGCCTAACCCTCGCTCGACTCTTGCAAATCAAAGGGGAGCAAGTAAAAGTTTATGAAAGAGACTTAAACAAAGAAGTTAGGGTCCAGGGTGCCACGCTTGATTTGCATGTCGATTCTGGACTAGCTGCTTTGGAAAAAGCGGGGTTAATGAATGCATTTAAAGCTAGTTACAGACCCGGTGCCGAAAAGATGCGGATTGTGGATAAGAACGCTACTATCAGGTATGACGAACATAGGGAAAGTACGAACGAAGGTTTTGGGGGTAAATTCTCCCGGCCTGAGATTGACCGCGGACCTTTAAGAAATATGTTGTTAGAATCCCTGCATCCCGGTACAGTCGTTTGGGATAGTCATTTTCTTGCGATGAGTAGGCAAGGCGATGGTTGGCAGTTATTCTTTAAAAATAATACTTCGGCTTACGCCGATCTCGTGATAGGGGCTGATGGGGCCAACTCAGGAATTCGCCCTTACGTTACTCCCATCCAGTCTTTTTATTCAGGCGTTTCCGTAGTGGATGGCAACGTTTATCATTCCGAAAAGTCGACACCTGTCATCCATCATCTACTAAAGGGTGGAAAAATTTTTGCTATGGGCAATTGCAAAGATTTGATTGTAAGTTCAAAGGGTGATGGCAGTTTAAACTTTTATGCCAGTTGCAAGACTGAAGAAGGATGGGTGAAAAATGGAGGGATTGATTTTTCCGACAAATCACAAGTCTTGCAGTGGTTCAAAAAAGAATTTTCTGGATGGGGCAATATATGGTTGGAACTATTTGAGAATGCCAGCCCTCCATATATTCCGAGGACCTTATACTGTATGCCTTTGGACCAATTCTGGGATCCATTGCCAAACCTGACCCTGCTCGGTGATGCCGCCCATCTGATGCCACCCTTTGCGGGAGAAGGGGTGAATATGGCCATGTTGGACGCCCTGGAATTGAGCGAATGTTTAGATTGGAATGAAGTACAAAAGTCTATAGCATCCTATGAAGAAAATATGAGGAAAAGGGGGGCCGAGGCAGCTCAGGCTTCTCTGGAGAACGCTGAATGGATGCATTCGGAAAATGCGTTGAACCTGATGCTGGATATGTTCAAAAGCGTGTAATTAGAATGAAACGCCAGGGAGAATGGATGATGGGGCTGGACAATGAGTCGGATAAAATGCGGGGTTCCTTGGTATACTAGAAGGTTCGTTATCTGCGGAGGATTTGGATTTCGCCCCATAGTTTTTTATATATAATAGCATCGTTATGACAGGTTTAAAAAAAACATTTATTAGGGGATTGGCGCTGGCCGTTCCCCTGGCAATCCTATTTTATGTTTTTTTTCGCGCCCTGCACATCATTGAAAAATTCATTTCGCCGCTGGTGATAAAATTGGGTATTCGCAGAATACTCGGGGGCGCCACCCTTACTGTTCTGGCCTTGTTGCTGATTGTTCTGGTTATTTTATTGCTGGGTCTTCTGATGAAAATATCCATCGTTTCTGGCATACGCCAGAAAATGGAGGATATAATCCTGAAATTTATTCCATCCTTGAATTATTTGAGATTGATGGAAGCAGATAAACTAGATCCTTCCCACTCACAAAATACTTGGAAACCGGTGTTACTAAATTCCGGAGGCAAATTCCATGCTGCGTTCATAGTAGAGGAAACCGAGACAATGATTACTTTATTTGTTTCAAAAGGAACTACGCTGAAAGAAGGAGAAATTTTGACAACCTACAAAAAGGATATTGCAATCATTCCGGCCAGTTTTGATCAATTGAATAAATTCAGTAAAGCCTTCGGAAAAGGGTTTATTTCTTTAGTCGAGAATTGAGACCCGCACAGTAAGCTTCTTTGATGACGATTTTTCCACAGGCTTATTCTTCATCCATTTCCAGCAACAGGTTAACAATTAAGGCGGTCCATCCGGTTTGATGAGAAGCTCCCAAACCTTGTCCCGTATCCCCATGAAAAAATTCATAAAACAAATGGTGGTCTTTGAAATGATCGGTTGACCAATTTGAATGATGACGGGCATGATATTGAAATTGTCCCTCATCGTTCCGCTCAAAAATCTTCAGAATCCGGATGGTCAGTTGGTTAGCAATTTGTTTTAGGTTTAATTTATTCCCTGAACCGGCGGGAAATTCATATAAATATTTGCCCCCATAGTATTCATAATATTTTCGCAAGGAATGAATAATCAAATAATTTAATGGCAACCATATCGGCCCCCTCCAATTTGAATTTCCACCAAACATGTTGCTGGAGCTTTCACCTGGTTCATATTGGATAGAATAGTGTGTGCCTTGGTATCCAAAAACATAGGGTTGCTCTTTGTGTGATCTCGAAAGGGAACGGATGCCGTAATCTGACAAAAACTCGGCTTCATCAAGCAGCCTTTTCAAAAGGCTTTCCAAACGATCGTCTACCATGATGGCAAATAGATAATTGCCGTCTTTGTTTTTATGTTCGATATCTGAGATGATCCGCGTCAGATCCGGTCTGGTCAGTCGGATAACTTCCAGTCGGGTATTAAATTGTCCCAGCCGTTCAAATACTTTGCTGTGCATAATTTCAACGGCCAACAAGGGAATGATTCCTACCAGGGAACGGATTTTAAGGCGCTCGCTTTTGCCGTTTTCAAATTGAATGGCATCATAATAAAATGCATCCTGGTCATCCCAAAGAGAGATGTCTTTCTTCCCGATATGATGCATCGCCCACCCGATGTTGAGAAAATGTCTAAAAAATTTGGCGGCCGATTCCTCAAATGCCAAATTATGCTGCGCCAGTTCCAAAGATATTCTGAGCATGTTGATGGAATATAAGGCCATCCAACTGGTTGCATCGGCTTGTTGAAGTTTTTTGATTCCGGGAGGCATATGGTTTCGATCGAATACACCGATATTGTCCAGACCAAGGAAGCCACCCTCGAAAATATCTGTTCCATTGGCATCCTTTTGATTGACCCACCAGGTGAAATTCATGAGTAACTTCTGGAAGGCTCTTTCAAGAAAGTCCCAATCGGGCTTACCGGTCTTTTTTCTGTCTTCTTCGAAAACATACCAAACGCCCCAGGCATGTACGGGAGGGTTGACATCACTGAAGTTCCATTCGTAAGCAGGAATTTGTCCATTGGGGTGCATGTAATATTCCCGCAGTACCACCAATAATTGCTGTTTGGCAAAATCGGGATCGATGTGTACAAAGGTTGCTGCATGAAAAGCAAGGTCCCAGGCAGCAAACCAAGGGTATTCCCATTTATCAGGCATGGAAATGATGTTCCGGCAAGTAAGATGCTGCCAGTCATAATTTCGCTGGTAAGCTCGATTGGGTGCCTTTTCATGAGGTTCTCCGAACAGCCACTTGAATACATCGAGATAATAAAATTGTTTGGTCCAAAGCAAACCACTTGCCGAACTGCGCAGCAAGGCTTTATGTTCCGGAGATAATTTTTTTGGAGCCAGCTGGTCATAATATTCATCGGTATCCAGCCGACGTTTGATAAAAATCTCATCAAATTCCGTCCATGGATCTTCCAATTCCGCTTTGCTTAATCTTACTTTAAAAGTTTTAAAACCGCCCGGCTGGATTTTTTCTTTAAGCCAGATCGCTGCTTTGGTACCTTGCTTTTTTAGGTTTACCGTATTTTCTTTGTCAACGATATAGTTGTTGATCCCGTCTTTTACGAATGGTGAATCATTTGGTCGGTTATACATCCGCCGGTTGTTTGTTTCATTTTCGCAGAACAATTGTTCCCCACCCTGATGATAGAGGAAAAAACTACCATTGCGCGTTGAGCGGGTTTGCAAACAGTTGGTAGAAACCGATACAATTTCGGGCTTGCTGAATCGGGTGTTGTGTTTCCAGAAATTTCGGAACCATAAGTGCGGAAGCACATGAATGGTGGCTTCTTCAGGACCCCTATTATAAACCGTAATTTTCATCAGGACGTCGTTGATTTCCGCCTTTGCATATTCAATAAAGCAATCAAAATAACGGTCCTCTTTGAAAACATCCGTATCAAGTAATTCAAATTCCGGACTCAGTCGACTCTTTTTATTCTTTTGTAACAATTCAAGATAAGGGAAGGCTTCCTGAGGATATTTGTAAAGAAACTGGCAATAAGAGTGCGTCGGTGAAGAATCCAGATGAAAATAAAGTTCTTTGACATCTTCTCCATGGTTGCCTTCGCCATTTGTCAATCCAAAAAGTCTTTCTTTTAAGATGGAGTCCTTTCCATTCCAAAACGCAGGGGCCAGACACAATATCTGATCGCCATCACAAAAACCTGCGATCCCCTCTTCACCCCAGCGATAGGCGTAACTTCGGGCCAGATCGTGGTTCACGAAATTCCAAGCATTTCCCTCGGGGCTATAGTCTTCCCGGATCGTCCCCCATTGGCGGTCCGAGACATAGGGTCCCCATTTTTTCCAATTTCTATTATTGGATGATTGAGCCAGCCGCTCATTTTCCGCATTACCCATCAATACTTACTTAAAATATTTAATATGTTCCTTTTGCCCTAATTTATATAAATATATCGCTAAGCATTATGAACTATACATATTACAAATAAGATTTTCTATAATTATGGGTAAGTAGTCGAAATTAAGTCACTAATTCCTGCATCAGATCTTTGAAGACGACATTATTGGAAAGGGCCAATCCTTGCATTTTGGGAAGTATCAATCATTTAGACTTCGAAGTCGCTGATGATAACGACTCATTTTATCCTGGGTTCCGCAGTTCAGTGGGTTGCACCATTTTCTTTTTCCATTTTTAGTTTCATCATAAAAAACCCAACCGCAGGCTGGGCATTCCTTCACCCTGGTGATCTCCATATACGTTAGCAAATCGTAGAAGGATTTTATTATAATCCAAACGGGTGTTTTAAGATGAAGCGGTTTGATGTTAAAGGTGGGAGTAAAGATGGCTCCGTTAAAATCCAACCTCAGGTTTTTCCACATCTCTGTAAACAGGGGATTAACGCTGCTCATCAGCTTTGGAATTTTTGCCATTTCCTGTTTGGCCATCACGGAAATAAACCCGTGTAATTTTTCGCGGATAGACCGGAATTCTTCCATGACCGAGTGGGCATCTGCAGGGTTTCGTTTCGCCAGCTCCCGAAGCCGGTCCAGGTATTCGGGATCAGCTACAAATAATTTATGGCACCAGTCGATAAAATGCTGGTAATCCTCCAGGAAATCGTAAGGGTTATGGGTTTTCCAGGAGTATACGGTATTCACAAAATTGCAGCAGAGTATGGTGCTGTCGATGGGAAGCTCTTCAATAGTTTTTGTTTTTTTCATAGAACTCATTTTACGGGATCGACTCCGGAGCTTGTCATCACAACGGTTTTCATTCTGCCATCGGGATAGTAGTATAGATAGTCTATACATACCGATCTTCTGTAACTGCCTCCGCCCGGCAATGCACCGTTGTGATAGATAAAATAAGATTTTCCTTTGTAGTTCAGGATCGCAGGGGAATTGGTGGCGGAGTTTCCAGCAATTTCATTTAATATGCCCCGAAATATCCAGGGACCCTGGATATTTTTGCTCATGGCATAGGCAATTTTTTCGGGGTATCCACACGCGTAGGACAGGTAGTACCAGCCATTTCGCTTGCTGATCCAGGTTCCTTCCGAGAATCCAGGCAGTGGAATGGTCCTGATGGGCCCATCTAGCTCGATCATATTCTCTTTTAAACGCGCATAATAGCAACGGGCATTTCCCCAAAAAATATAAGCCCGGCCGTCATCGTCAACCAAGACCGTTGGGTCAATATCGTCTTTATCACTTTGAATAAATGGTGTCATGTCGTTGGTTATAAGCGCCGATCCGCGTGCATCGTGGAAGGGGCCCATGGGCTTATCTGCTACGGCCACCCCGATCGCTGAACCCTCAATGGTTCGGTGTTTGACGGCTACGTACCAGTAAAACTTTCCATCTCTTTCTACTACCTGAGAAGCCCAGGCTCCATCTTTGGCCCAAGAAAAATTCTCGGCACTGAGCGGAGTCGCATATTCTTTCCAATGAACCAGATCCGTGGAAGAAAAACACAGCCAGTCATGCATAATATAATCCTGAACATTTGGCGGCGCTTCGTCATGACCGGTATAAAGAAATACGGTGTCCTGGTAAACCAGTGCAGCCGGGTCCGTAGTATATTTCCCTTTAATGATAGGATTGCCGTAGAGCAAGTGTTGATGTCCCCAGGCTGAATCCGTTGGCAAAGTTGGATTCTGGCTTTCCTTCAAAGGCTCCGACCGGATTTCTTTCTGACCAGAGGCATATGAACAGATGCAAATGCCTGCGAGGAGGGCTAAAAAGGATTTTACCATCTAAATGTGTTTAGATAGTAAAACTAATTTATCAACCGGAAAAGAACAAATTTGTTTTGGGATATTCATTCCTTCATCAATAGGCGATACTTTTGTTGGCTGATTTAATCCTAAAAATTTAGTGTTATGAAGGAACATTCGTTGGCTATTCAACCCATTGCCAAACAATTTACCATGCATTCCAAGCTTTTTAACAATGTGCTGGAAGGTATAGAGGATAAAAAGGGCTCAGAAAGATTAAATGACCATGTTAATCATATCCAATGGATTGCCGGTCATTTGACCAATTCGCGCTACCGTCTTGGATCTATGTTGGGATTGGAATTGGTTTTTCCGTATATGGAATTTTATACCGATCTCACGGCTCCTCCGCCTTTTAACAGGGCCTTAGACACCCACCTCAATTATCCGCCAGTGAATGAAATAAAAAAAAGCTGGAATGATTTGGCTGCCAAATTGGTTGGTCAGCTATCCGAATTGGGACCAGAACAGTTGGCAGCCCAGATGCCTACGGCTGTTCCAACTGGCAAAACCATGCTGGATTTTATATCCTTTATATCGAGCCATGAATCCTACCATATCGGACAGATGAGTATCATCCGCAAATACCTTGGATTACCTGCCATGTCTTATAGGTAGGTGCGATGAGTGCATTTTTATTCTAAAAATAATTTTCACGTCGCTACAATTCATGGTTTCCGCGGAATTCCCACCCAGCAGAAAAAAATTGTACAATGCCTGGCTGAACGGCGAGCAATATGTACCCATGACCGGGGAGCCCGCAACGGGAAGCGTAAAGCAGGGGAGTCCTTCAAGATATTGGTTGTTCAAACGGCAACAATTGCCATTGACCTGAAATCTATTCACTTCCTATTATGGATAAACCAAAGTGCAGTAAATGACTACGTCGTTAAAATCATTGTCACAACTGGGATCGGTGCGATTGGTATCTTCAAAAGAGATCAGCAACTTGTTTTCAGGTGTGTAATTGAGCAATACCGCATGTCTTTTTAAATTGGAGCTTACTTCTGGATTTAATATATCATCAGAACAGAAGTGCACTACATTGTTGTCGAGCGTATGGGTGGTAAGACTCCAGGCATCTTCAAGAAGGGCAAATCCGACAGTCGTTCCAGCAGTAAAACTTCCTATTTTAACCTTGTCTCCCGGGACCAAAGGTGTCTGACTTCCGGCATTCGGGAAAATGTAAGTGATATTTTTTATGTCGGCGGCGCTCGTAGGTGGCTGGGAAGTGGGGTAGCTATAGAATGCAACCGAATTGGTAAAACCCGCATCGGCTGAAACAAACGTGACATAGATATCGGTAGACTTGGTCGCCACAATATCAGCAGAGGCGCTGCTGGTGAACAGATCCGGGCGGGATAAAGTCAGATTTTTTCCGTCTGGAAGATTGGTGGCGATAAAGGATAACAATCCGGCTGAAATCGTATCCGGAGAAACCAGGTAGTTGGGTAGTCCGGTGGAATCATAAGTCCCCAAAAAATCATACTGGGTTGAAGTAAAATCCACTTCGCGGGTAAGAAGGGTCTTTTTACAAGAAGTTAACGTAAAAAAAATCACGAGCACGGCGAGACAGCTTTTTGTTTTCATATGGCGCGTATTAATAGACTAAGAAATAATCTACAGCGGTTGTCGGAAGGGAGTAAAATTAGAATTGGCTTATTCAGATATAGGAAGATAAAAGTGCAAGCCCTTGAGAGATAAGGTTTTATGATTAAAGACTGCCGGGTGGAGCTGCCAATCACGTGCAAAGTAATTATTATTTTAATCAAATGCAAGTGGTCGTCGGGGGGTCAACTGACAAAGGAGGTTTCCATCCGGTGCCCGCCTGGATTTTTGAGTTTCTTGCCTGAAACAGCCAGTCGCCAACAGACTGCCAACGCTAAAAAAAGTACATTACGACAGGAATTTTGATTAAGCGCCTCCTTAGTTAAGTTCGGCGAATGAGTGTTCAATGCCCTGTTTATTTTAGAGGCTGATTTTCGCTGGCTAACCAGTAATCAGGCAGTGAACGACAGAAAAAAAAGAACCTTAAAAAATATTAAAATGATCTTTTTAACCCAACTCATCTATATAATAGAAGGGAAAGAAGCAATATTTCATCAATTTGAAGACATTGCCATACCCGCCATTTTGAAATACAATGGGCGGCTGTTGATTCGGGTGCGGCCTGATCGGCATTCCATCATTGAAGACAATATCGGCAGTCCCTATGAAATTCATTTGGTTGAGTTTGACTCGGAGCAGGATTTTCTAAACTTCCAACACGATGAAGACCGTAAGAAATTCCTGCATTTAAAGGAGCAATCTGTAAAATCTGTCCTCCTTATCAAAGGTACCCAACTTTAAGGCGGAGCACCTGGTGAGTGGGTCAGAGAAAAAATTGCATAAACTTGATTCATTGTTCAATTTTTTAGGGGGATAAAAACAGGTTGTCCATAGTCCATTTAAACAATTATTTTATGTCATCATTCATTTTGGATCTGGGCCGCTCTCAGTTTGGGGATACCAAAAATGCTGGAAGACTGATGGATATCCAAGAAGCCCATGAGCTGCTCCATCTATGGGTGGGTAATGAAAGATTGCGGCTGCATATGAAACAGGTGGCCGCGCTGATGAAGGCGTGGGCGCTGGAAAGGGAAGGGCAAGACGAAGTTGGAAGCCGGGCCTGGGAACTGGCAGGTTTACTTCATGATGCCGACTGGGAAAAATATCCAGCATCTCATTGCAAAATGATCATCGAGGAACTGGAGAGACGCGCCATAGATCCGACCGTTATCCGTTGTATCGCCTGCCATGGTCCAAAATATTTTGGCGTGGAGCCTGAGACGAAGATGGAAAAAATGATTTATGTTTTTGATGAGTTGTCGGGATTTATTCATGCGGTAGCACTTATCCGACCAGCCGGATATGAAGGGATGGACACAAAATCTGTTCTCAAAAAATTAAAGACACTTTCTTTTGCTGCACAAGTAAACAGGGAAGACATTTCTGATGCAATCGGGCGGGTCGACCACAACATAGAGGAAATCATTGAGTTCATACTGGATCATCAGAAATATGTTGGCTAACCATATTTAGGAACCTGTTAAGGTTTTTTCAGATTGGTCCTCTCATATGGATAGACCGGGTAAGCGTATCTGTCAACACCAATACTACCCGAAATAGAAAATGTTTTGGCATCGTTGATATACATCAATCCCAACTCTACTCTTGTATTCATGCCAAAACTATAAGTATTAGAAAGATAAGGGACTTGGGACGGCTTATACAACAGGGGGTCGGTGAGAGAATGAACATAAAACAAAGAGGGCGCGGCAGAAATTCCTGCAAAAGCCACCAGATTGTCGTTGAGTGGATGATTTATGCGCAATCCCAGCGGTAAGGATATTGCGGTACTGCTGCCTCCGTTGAAAAAACCAAAGCCGACGGCCAACCCGGCATATTTACTAAAATACCAATTCTGATTTGCATTGCTATCGCTGCCGGATGCGCCAGGGTAACTGGGGAAGGATTGCCATCTGGAATAACTCATTTCGGCTACAGGCAGTGGTGTCTGGGCCCTCACACCAAGTAGAAAAAATAAAGCCAGTATCGATAGTGTAAAACGCATCCATTTTATTATGATGTAAAATTAATGGTTGTCTGGTTATTTGTAATCAAATCATCACAAATTAACAAGGTCCCCAAAACAGGCCTGGGTCTTTGAAATTAGGAGTGAAAATTTAGGATGGGGCGCTGGCAAACCTTCCTTTCAAGGAAGATGGATCAATTTCCCTGCGTTGCTGATCGTTGATTGAATCAGGGAGGGGTTCCCCTGATAGTAAACGTTTCCTTTATAAAGCACGTTGGCATATAGACTATCGGTCACATGGATTTCTATATCCCTGAGTGTTTTACTCACGACGGATACCGCACGCGCTTTATATTGAAGGAGATTTATATCACCCTCTTCGGCACAATAAAGGTAGGCGTAATAACCATGGCCACTCAGTGTTATATCTGTGTTCCGGGTTCTGATAATTGTGCTGACGGAATCGGCAATCATGGTAAGGTTAATGGATCCTGAACCGTCATAGCAGTCTATCGTAAAAACCGGGGCTCGGATCGTATCAGTGGAACGGACGTACCCGGCTCCTGAATAACTGATTTTTTGCAATTGTGCCGTTGAAATAAATACTTGAGCTGAACTGGCATCTGTCCTGAGTAATTTACAGGGGTTGTTGTCCTGAATCGTGAGTGTTCCACCTGTTACGCTAGTGGATATGCCCGAAAGCAGGTTCTTTCCCGCTGTGACCCGGACGTTTTGAAGGGAATCGGGGGTGATTATCACATCAATCTTGTCATAGAGAACTATTTCCTGGAACGACGGGAGGTCCCGATTTTCTGAAATGGTATTACCCGCACTTAATGGACAACCATCCCTGCTGCAGGATAAATTGACAATCAAGGCGAAAACAATACCAACCCGTTTCCAATTCATCGTTAAAATTTATATCCAAGTCCCCACCGAATGAAATCGCCGTGACCCAAATAGGCTTTGACCGCGCCACCCAGTATCCAATGTTCTGAAATTCTGTATTTGATGCCGGCTTCCTCGTAAAAAGGGCTGATCATATAATTATTGTATAGATAGCAACCCACCACCACTGGGAAAGATAAATTCCCCGCCACGTATTCATAAGTTAGGTAAGTACCCACTTCAAGTTTTGATTTGGAGCCGTCCCATTTAAAAGTGGGGGAATTGTCGACTTCAGTCGTCAAAGACGGGTCATAGGTAAAACTTAAACCCCCTCCATAACGTCCCGTGTGGGAGAAATTTTTCATGACTTCCAGGGACAGTATGTTTACCAAGTAAACCGGGCTTTCTAAAGGAGGCGATTCTTTTACGGCAGCGGAGAGATAAATATAGTATTCCCATTTTTTATTAACAGGGGAAATAGCGGAATGAATCATGGTCAGTGGGGGATGCAAATCGTACCGGATCCCAGCTGACAAAGACAGGGGATTCAACCCGTAGTTGGGCAGTTTTACACTGCCGTTAGAAATATGGGTAAGGGAAACGCCAAAATCAAGATAGGTTCTTGGTAACACGAGTACTCCAACGGTAGGCATCAGATTTGCGCAGAAATTGAGATGACTCCCAATTATCAGGTTTTTATAATTGGTTTGCGGGTTAAAAATTTTCTCTACCCAGGCGGCTCCCATTCCCACCCGAAAGCCTATGTAAAAACGACGGGTCTTCAAAAATGAAAATTGAATGTATGGAACCAGGGCAGCAATATGGCCGATATACTGCTCGCTTCCTGAACTGCCATATAATAAAGAAATACCCAACCCGGGATAACCATTGGATTGCTGCCAACTCTTTTTACCTATAGTCTGAGAGCTGATGGAAAATTCGGTTAGAATTGGCCGGCTGTTTAGTACATAAGCCAAATCAGGAAGGTTCGGATCGATGAATCCGTAATAGCCCCTTACGGAAATGGACAGCGTCTGAGAGAAATCAGGAGTGGAAATCTGAGCACCCGCAATATTGCAATGGAAGAAAAGTATGGATGTTATAAAAAAAAGCCGAGGGAACAAATCATTCATACTTTAGTTGAGGGTATTACTCATTGGGGTAAATTTACTCATAATCCAAGGACTGCTATCGTAAATGTTTGGTTAATGCAGAAATTCATTATCCAAATCCTCAGAACTCTTCGATAAGTTGAAATTGATAATTTGATGATTGAGTATCAGGCTCAAAAAAATAGTACCAACCAATTCATTGCCTTAAGAGCCCAAAATAGTTTATGCTCAGCAACAACACGCATATTCCTGTGAAAATCAGGACGGGTTTCCAAACCGGCCTTGATTTGTATTCGGTGTTATCACCGAGTAAAATTTTCCAAAATAAAAAAGTGAGAAGAACACTTCCCAACAAATTAGAAATCATGAGCTGTAATAGAGGATTAGAAAAGATAGAGCCTGTTAATTTTTTGATAACTACCGTCCAGGCAATTCCTGCCAAGACAAAAAGCAATGCTAGTTTGCCTCTGCCCACTGCTTTTAGATTGTATGCAAACAGGATGCATCCCAATAAAGGAGACAAAATAATAGTCCACACTGCGATCGCATTTTTTGAATAAAACCTTGGATTCTCTTCAAAAACATCTGACATGTCAACAGGTACTGTCAATTGTAGAATATTTATACGGGCAATGGTAAAGTTTTTTTCCTCTATTGTGCGTGAAGATTCTTCATATTTTCAATATATAGACTGTTTTTCATCATTTGAGGTATATAAACCATATGGGATGACAGGTCATAAGTAATATCTGCGGGACCGGCATCCACCTGGTAAATTTGCGTCGTATGGTTATCGAGATCATAAACAATCAGTCTGCCTGTCTTGCTGGTGAAACTGATCCAATCCGAAGCGATCAAATGATTGTTGTCAAACATTTCCAGACCATCGAATATACCGGTGGGACTTGCGGGCAACTCAGTAAATAAAGTGTCTGTGCTCTTCATATCCTTTTGAAACATTTTTCCGCCACTCATATTGGCACCCATACCTACAGCATACAGTTTTCCACTTTTTTCATCATAAGTAACTCCATTAGCACCTGTAATGGTTCCCAGAAAACGAATGGACTTGTTGGTTAAATCGATCAACAAAACCCGACCACTTACCGTTTCGGAAACGCACAGATGGTTGTTGTCCACCGTACACAAATCGTTGAGCATTTTAGCAGGAATATCTACTTCGAATACCTGTTCGCCGGAATGCATGTTAAAACCGACCACCCGGTTGATATCTGCCACATAAACAACGTCTTTTACAATCGCCAGACCTTTCGGACCATTTAAAATTCCCTTTTGGAATTTTCGTTTGATGAGTTTGCCATCTGTAGAAAGTTCTGAAATAAACCCATTGCTATCCAGGGCCATCGGGTCGGCCGTGGCCCCGCCAATATTGGAGACGAATAGCTTATCCCCAGATTTTATAACACTTTCGGGGGCTTCGAATCCAGGAATCGTTTGCTGGCTGTAACTGGATTGCATACCCGTTAAAATGGCAAAAGCCGTAGCTATGATTGCGTTGATTTTCATAAAAATTTATTGATATTAATAATGACCACTATCTAATTTAGCTGCTTTTGATTAAAAAAATCCCAAGAGAGACAAAAACAATGGCTAGAAGTCCCACACCGCTGTAAAGCACCCCTATCAGCGCATTGGGTTTAACCGCATTTTTACTACTTGCCGAAGCAAAAAAGCCACCACTGACCAGCATAGCCGCCAGGGGGAATCCCAGCCTTAGCAACCATTCCAGTGGCGAAGAAATTTGTACACTATCGATCAGTAATTGGGCTAGAATAGCAAAAATTACCAGGACACCTGCATGCGCATGCCCTGCCCTGAACATTGATTTTTGAAAATCAGTTAGGGATAAGTTCGTCTGCCCGCTTAGTATTCTCAATAGGAAATATCCTCCGTATTGGATTGTTGGCATCGTCAATAAAATAATACCGGAGATGAGTTTAGCATTGCCAGACATATAGGTGAATTTTGGTTTAAAAATCCGAATCTGTTTAACCCTTTGGCAAGTTGATAAAAAAGCAAGGTTGCGGATTAGATAAGAACGTCACCCATTCAATGTAAGGGTAAAGGAATATGACCTACAAAATGGAAGCCAAACCTAGGAGCGCATCGTAAAGACCCAATACCAACTCCGGAATCAAAGAAGAAGACAATAAAATGCCGGATCTCAGTTAAAACCAGAAAACTTACTTCAGCCGCTTAAAATCTATGAAACCACGGTTGACATCGGTGTGAACCAGTTGAACAGACACCCGATTTCCGACATCCAGGCCTTCAAAACCCATCACCACCCTTCCCTCTACGGGCGGACGGAAGACCCGGACCCAGGTGCCTTTGTCTGAAACTCCGGTAACAATGCCATCGAACTGACGTCCTAAACTTCCTCTCAACAAAAGCGCTGCCGTTGATTTCTCCACTTGGCGTTCCACTTTCCTGGCTCCATCTTCCATGGTTGTGCAATGGGTAGCAATGACAGCCAACTCGTCATTGGAATAAGGCACGGGTTTTTTGTATAAGGCCGCTTTAAGCAGTCGTTGGGTGACCAGGTCTGGATAGCGGCGATTGGGAGCAGTAGAGTGGGTATAATCCTTGACAGCCAGTCCGAAATGTCCGGTGCTGTCTGCGCCGGGAAGATCTACAACATATTCTCCCGATCCAAGAAGTTTGATGACACTGAGGGAAAGATCAGGAAACTGATCGGGGCGGGCAGATTTTGCTGCCAGAAGAAACTGGTCCAGTGCTTTGGAATCCGGTTGGGTAGGCAGTTTGAATTTCCAGGCAGTTGCCAGTTCTACGATTCGGTCCCATCTTTTGGGAACCCTAACCACCCTTCTGATCGAAGGTGAGTTCGCCGAACCCAGGTAACGGGCCGTGACACCATTTGCGCAAATCATGAATTCTTGTATGATGTCTTTCGCCTCATTCATTTTTTCCTCTTCCAGGCTGCTTACGTCATCACCCTTGAAAATAGGCCGGGCTTCGATGGTTTCCAGGTTCAATGCACCATTGCGATATCGAAGGTCTTTCAGTTTTTTTGCCGCATCATACTGGAGCAAAAGGTTTTTATCAAGACCGTTGACTGCAGCTATGGCCTTCGGCATTTCAGCACCGGCTTCCAGCCAGGCGCTGGTACTATTGTAAGCCAATTTGGCTTTATTCTGAACGGCGGCAGGATAGATGTCAGAATTTTTTATCGATCCATCTTTCTCTAGGATGAATTCTACCACGATCGCTGACCGGTCTGCATTATACTTCAGTGATGTAAGATCGGTGGAGAGTTTTTCAGGCAACATCGGGAATATTTGCGCGCTGGTATATACCGAGGTACAGTTGTGATTGGCGTGTTCTTCAAAAACGGAGGCCTTATTTACTACTGAATCGACGTCTGCTACGGCCACAAGAATTTTTACGTCCCCGTCAGCCACGGCTTCCCCAACGGAAAGCTGATCCAGGTCTTCCGAATCGTCGTTGTCGATGGAGCACCACAAAAGACTACGCAGGTCCCGTACCGGACCCGCAATCACTACGGGCTTCTCAGAAAGTTTTTGAACGATATCCATAACCGTAGCTGGGAAATCTACCTGAAATCCCTTGTCCTGCATGGCCTGTCGTGCTATTTTTTGCAAAAGGGTGCGCTGGCTGCCGTCGTTGTTGTTTCTCGTCATATCGGTTGGTGCGGGATTTTTTCATGATGGTTATCCCTCGCCTTGAAATCGGTTAAGGTTGACTTTATGAAATTAATGAAGCCCGTCGTGGTACAATGTATGAAAAATCTTAAATAGTTTTGAGGATCTGAATATTGGAAGGACAGGGAGCGGGCTGATTGAGATTTATTTAAATGAATAGGCATATGAAATCCATCATGGACAAATCTACGAGAGATGAGTTGGCTATACGTATCAGCAAGCTCAATGACAACAGCAAACCGTTGTGGGGAAAGATGAATGTTTTTCAGATGGTCAGACATTGTAGCCTCTGGGAAGAATGGGTTTTATCGGGGAAGACATACAAACAGTCTTTCGTGGGTCGCATCTTTGGAAGTATGGTTTTAAAAAATATTATGAAGGACGAAAGCCCATTGAAAAAAAACACGCCTACCTTACCCGAATTTCGCGTAAACAGGCTGGGAGAAAAAGGAGACCTTACAGCTGAAAAATTAAAATGGATTGGACTTATTGAAAAATATCCAAATTTTTCGAATCCCAATTTCGTTCATTCATTTTTCGGGAAAATGACAAAGGAGCAAATTGGATATTTGGCCTATAAGCATACAGACCATCATCTTCGACAATTTAATTGTTAATGGACATTTCTGTTCGTTGGCGGCGACCTGGATACCAGTTAACCGGATGCATTAATAGACTTGATTTAATCGCAGCGAACATTTAGAACATTCGATTTATAAAATTTCTAGAAAATGAAAATGAGATCCTTTCTTGCCGCCCACTTACTTTTTATACTGCTTTTTTCAGCAAATTTTGGCAATGTATATGCTCAATCTTCCCGATTTCGGTCTCTCAAGTATGGAAATGATAAGGGAGATTCGCTCAACTATAGACTGCTGGTACCCGATGCGGATACGATGCGCAGATACCCGCTCGTGATTTTTTTACATGGTTCCGGTGAACGTGGCAACGACAATGAGGCGCAGCTAAAATGGGGGGTAATGAATTTCGCAACCGACCAGAACATGATGTTACATCCTGCTATCGTTATAGCACCTCAATGTCCTGAAAAGCTGGGATGGTCAAACTTTTCACGTGGTGCTACTCCAGCCGACACCCGATTGCTGGCTTCACCCAGTAAGCCGATGGAATTGTTAATTGAACTTATTCATCAGATCATCAAGACCATGCCGGTAGACAGTAACCGAATTTATATAACCGGACTTTCGATGGGAGGTTTTGGGACTTATGATGCCATTGAACGTTATCCTGATTTATTTGCCGCCGCTGTTCCGGTTTGTGGCGGTGGTGATCCATCCAAAGTTTCATCTATCAAGCACATACCTATTTGGATTTTTCAAGGATCGGAAGATCCTGCGGTAAGCCCTTCTTATGCGCTGGTGATGTTACAAGCACTTACAAAGGAAGGAATCCATCCAGGATTTACTTTATATCCGGAAGTCGGGCATTTTGCATGGTTAGGCGCCTACATCGATCCTTTGATGATGGAATGGCTTTTCCGGCAACACAAATAATTAATATTTGCCCTGAAACCTGGCTACTTGGTTTCGATTGTGATACTGGCTGCCTTTAGTCCATCAGCCTGAGCCGTCAATTGGATTGCACCCGGTTTTCCATTTGAGCGAACCACGGCAAGACAAAGGCCATTGAATGCCGGACGATCCGCATTTTGAAAGGATTGCAGGTTTGTTTCACTTCCGTTATCGGTTGCGATCACCGACCCTGGTCCACGGGTTGTAAACCGAATCAAGTTGTTTGCCCTTGGCAGGGGATTGCCAGCGACATCCACGATCGTAGCGGTTACGAAGGATAAATCGTTGTTATTGGCCTGAATTATTTTTCTGTCTGCATTTAAAACGATCGAAGCGGCGGGACCGGCTGTTTTTATTTCTGAGGTTAAGACCACCTGACCGTTCTTTCTTGAGACAGCCTTCAGTGTTCCCGGTTCAAAAATTACACGCCACCATACGTGCAATTCATCCCCCTGTTTTCTTTTAGTGCCCAATGATTTTCCATTTAGGAATAATTCTACTTCATCCGCCTGGTTATAATAACCCCAAACGTCCACAGGTTCCCTCTTTTTCCAGTTCCAATGGGGAAAAATGTGTAACACCGGTTTATCCGTCCATTCGCTTTGATACAAATAATAAGAATCCTTCGGAAACCCGGCTAGATCTATGATGCCAAAATAAGAACTGCGAGCGGGCCACGGAAAAGGCGTAGGCTCGCCGATATAATCGAAGCCAGTCCAGATGTACTGACCCGATAAAAAATCGTAATTCTTAATTACTTTCCAGGTTTCTTCGTGGGTGGAACCCCAGGGTGTCGAAACATTGTCATAAGCGGAACAACTCAAATTTGAGTCGGCGCGGGTAAATGGAATATCCCATCGGGTGGGCCAGCGTCGAATGCTGTCGGATGGCATTTCATAATACCCCCTGGTTTCCAGGGCGGAAACGGTTTCGGTTGCGATGAATTTTTTTCCGGGGAACTTTTTTGCAAACGCCGGATAAATTTTCTGATCGTAATTATATCCCACCAGATCCAGGGCACCGGACTGATAAATGGAGTTGGTTTCCAAATGAGTATCGTTTAGTGCGGCGGTAATGGGCCTGGTAGAATCCAGTGACCGGACGATTTCACTGAGTTCCCGGGCAATTTTGAATCCGCTACTGTCCTTAGACCATTGTTCCGGAATCTCATTGCCAATGCTCCAGATAAATACCGAAGGGTGATTCCGGTCCCGCAGGACCTGGTCTTCCAGATCTTTTTTATGCCATTCATTCCAGTCCAGGTGGTAGTCGTATTTTGTTTTTTCCTTTTTCCACATATCAAAGGCTTCGTCCATTACAATAAATCCCATTTCGTCGCATAAATCCAATAACTCCGGAGCCGGCGGATTGTGTGAAGTCCGAATGCCATTGCACCCCATTGCTTTCAATATTTCCAGTTGCCTTTGTATGGCCCTTTTGTTGACGGCCGTTCCGAGGCAACCCAGGTCATGGTGATCGCATACGCCATTGATTTTTATTTTCTTGCCATTCAATAGGAAACCCTCCTCTTGGTCAAATTCAAAATATCGAATACCGATCCGGGTTACATAGTAGTCTTCTTGCTGTTGGGGGCTGATTATTTTGGTAACTACCTGATATAAATACGGATCAGAAAGAGACCACAAATGAGGTGCCGCGACTTTGGTTTCTAGATCTGTTTCGGTAAGTGCATTTGCCGGCAAATCGATCTGGGATGAATCAGTAGTCACAGGATTTCCAGCTATATCTAAGATCGTCGTTTTCACTACCGCCTTTTTGTCCTCTTTTCCCGTGTTGTTTATTTTGAGTGCGATACGGACGGTGGCAAATTCCGTATTAATTTTTGGGGTGGTGACCGAAGTTCCCCAATGAGCGATTGAAATCTTTCCAGTCGTTACCAGCCATACATTTCGGTATATGCCAGAGCCGGAATACCAACGGGAATTGGGTTGTTGGGAATTGTCCACTTTGACCACCAGAATGTTTTTTTCCTGGCCGTATTTCAAATAGGGCGTTAGATCATATCGAAAAGAAATATAACCACTGGGGCGTATGCCCAAAGAATGACCGTTTATCCAAACCTCACTTTTGCGGTATATGCCGTCAAAATCGATGTATATATTTTTATTTTTCGAGGAAGCAGGTATCATAAAAGTTTTGCGATACCAGCCCAGGCCTCCGGGTAAGGCACCACCCCCTGTTCCAGCGGGATTGTTTTTATCGAATTTTCCTTCAATACTCCAGTCGTGTGGAAGATCTAGTTTTCTCCAATCCTTGTCGTCAAAAGATGGATCGTTGACATGAGGCGGGTCTCCCAAATAAAATTTCCAATCTTGATCAAACGAGACAATGTTTCTGGATTCGGATTGCGCATTTAAATGGATAAGAGGGGAACAAATGAAAAGTAGCAGAAGGTTTTTTTTGAGGAGGTTCATTGTGTAAGTTTATCCTTGACAAATACTTCCATATGAATTTAAGCCGAAT
>Ga0206938_1052_pt1 | contig 33066 bp, 34 predicted proteins | sample Alteio_BWOrgHeat_12_FD_152918 | JGI IMG/M metagenome (GOLD analysis project Ga0206938, IMG submission 152918) | Enriched cells from forest soil in Barre Woods Harvard Forest LTER site, Petersham, Massachusetts, United States -... | ecosystem: Environmental > Terrestrial > Soil > Temperate forest >... | reverse complement strand
GAAGTGGTTTCTTCTTCTATTTCTTTTTCTATTAATGCCTTCAATGCTTCTTGATATTCTTCACTGACATCGGGAAATGTCATGATGATTTGTAACGCTTTAAAAAATTTCATCTACCCTATCCATAAAATATTTTTACAGCACTCAATTAACGTGCGAATAATGCGTTAATGCTGTCACAATTTTATCTTCTAACTCTCGGTATTTCCAGCCATTCCCATTTTGATCATTAAAAATAATCACAAATGCCAATGATTCTTTATTTTTACTTAGCGCATAACCTGCCAATGAAACCACCCCTGACATCGTTCCCGTTTTAGCACGGACTTTGCGAGGAATATTACTTAATCGTCTTTTTAATGTTCCATCCACACCGGCTATGGGTAAAGCAGAAATAAATTCATAATTGGTTTTATCATTATGGTAAGCAAAATCCAAGACTTGCATCATTTGTGCCGGCGTAATTAAATTATCCCGAGATAATCCTGAGCCATCGATAATATTCATTTGCGTAGAATTAATTGCCGCTTGCTTAAATAAAATATCTTTGACTGCTAAGCTTCCATTCTTCCAACTGCCAGGCTGATGAGTATAAAGCTCGCCTATTTTTTTAAAGAGTGAACCTGCGATAATATTATCTGATTTTTTTAACATATCTGTAATTAAATGATGTAAAGGTTTAGAGGCATGAGAAGCGATCGGCGATAAGGTGGGTTTAGATGCAGCACCTAATAACACCGTTCCTTCTACTTGAATGCCAAAACGGTTAAATAAATTTTTTACTAAATTTTTATCGTATTCAGATACATTGGTGATGACTGTGCTCACCCCTCGACTATAATGCCCCTTTGGCATACAGCCGCTAATGGAAATCATGTTTTTATCACTGACACCTAAATGAATATAACATGTCGGCGAATGCGATCCGCGGGTGATCACGCCATTTTCAATACCTGAATAATAATAACGTGGGTTAGGAATAATATTGGCTGCTTTACCTATCGCCTTAGCAGGAACAATTTTTAAAGGTAAACAATTATGATCAATGATGCTCGCACTAATGGGGGCGGCATAACAATAGCGAGTATCATCCCACACCCAACCCGGCCCATATTGGACTTGATCATACGCTGTTGTATCAATATAGACATTTCCAGTCACGGTATGAATTTGTTGCGATTTAAGCGTTGCCATTAAATCGGTTAAATCATAATAGGTAAGAGAAGGATCTCCGCTATGAACCAAATAAAGATTGCCATGCACTGTCCCATGAGTCATTGATTTTGCATCCGTTAAAAAATCGGTGGAAAAACGATATTCAGGGCCCAAGTACAATAGCGCTGCTTCTGCAGTCAGAATTTTCAAAATACTCGCTGGCATCAATAATTGATGCTCATTTTTGCTATAAATCACTTTACCATTTCTCATGGATTTCACGCGAATACCAACCGTTGCGTGGGGGCGGACTTCTTCTAAAATACGATTAATTTCTTTGGCTAACATTTTATCATTATAGATCGCCGACGAAGAGGGGAAATGATGGCGCACGGGAGGACGAGCTTGCGCAATCGATATACTACAGAATATCATCCATCCGATAAAAAAAAGACGCAATTTCATAAACTTCCCTAACGATGAGCTAATATTTTTATATCCTGGCATGAATTCCTGCAATATATATAACCAACTTACTAAACTTAGCAAGTTCTGTAAATAGGTATGATATACTTCGTCGCGGGTATTAAAAAGCTGGAGCTTATACTTTGAAAGAGAGAACAAAAAATGCGCGCAACTAATAAAAAAATAGTCAATTATGTCAGTGAAATAGATCAATTTATTGCCCGATTCGATCATCCTACGCCTTATATTTCTCTTTCTCAACAGCAAGAAATCGAAAAACATCAACGTATTCATCAATTGCGAGATAATCCAAATCGGATGGATGAAAAAATAAATCTAGACGATTTTTAACCTATGCCAAAATTAGTTAGAACTTTTTTTCCTTTTTTTGCCTTCGGCTGCATGATGGTGTTACTGGTCATCGGCCTTATTATTTTTTCTTATTTATTAATTTGGGGTGCCATGATTGGCTTTGTTCTTTTTGCTATGGCCTGGATTAAAAATATCTTTTTTCCCCAAAAGAAAACAACGCATTATTCTGACTCCTCGCTCCATGGCCGTATTATTGAACATGATGATGATGAACAAAAATAAGCAATCCCCTCTTTTTTCTTTAATTACTGTCATGTTATTTGACCATACCAGTTTAAATATCACTTTTCCTGTTTTGACGTTATTATTTTTTGACTTACAAAGCAGTCTTTTTACGCCTGATACACCCACGGCTGTCCGCAGCATGTGGTATGGTTACTGCATTGCACTGCCTCATCTTATCAATTTGATCACCACCCCCTTTTTAAGCATGTGGTCAGATGAATTTGGCCGAAAAAAAATATTATTGTTAGGTACATTTGGCGCTTTCCTTTTTGCTTTCACTGCCGCAGTGGGTATCGTCGGTGGCATGTTAAGCTGGGTGTTTTTAGGTCGGCTGATTCAGGGTGCATTTTCACGTACCAATCCAATTGCTCAGGCGGTTATTGGCGATATTAGCACGCCACAGCAGAAAATAATCCGCATGGGTTATTTGCAAACGGCCATTTCAATCGGCGCTTTTGTGGGTCCTATTATCGGTGGTTATTTTGCCCATTCTTTTTTATTTTCCACCCTTAATTTTTCTTTACCTTATTGGATTGCCGCTTTATTTGCATTAATCAGTTGGTTACTCACGATCGTTTTATTCAAAGAAACGCTTGTCGTAAATACTTTTTCTAAATCACCTAAATTATTTAATTTATCTCAGCTTAAACACCTTTTTTTTCAACCGAAAGTCTCTATAATTTCACTTATTTTATTATTCAGCCAAATGAGCTGGAGTTTGTATTATCAATTTATTCCACCGATCTTAAAAAACGTATTCTATTTTAATGCGCATCAATTAGGCGTATTTATTGGCTTCATTGCACTCTGGCTAGCCTTAGCGACTGCCTTCGGAATAAAAGCCCTTCAACATAGATTAACTGCTTATCAATTATTAAAAATAGCCCTGTATTTAGTTTTTTTCGGCTTAGTCTTCAGTTGCTTCTATTGTCTTTGGTATACCCCTGATAAAGGATCACTCGTCATGTGGTTAACCGCCATCCCCATCGCGACAGGCGATGTCATTGCCTATAGCTGCTTAATTAGTTTTTATTCTAATGCCGTCAGTCACTACGATCAGGGCAAGGTGATGGGGATTTGCTTTTGCGTCGTTGCGATCACTTGGGCCGCAACAGGGCTTTGCGGAGGATGGTTAATGGCTAAACATATTGTATTGCCTTTAATAATAGCGCCGTTAGGTATCTTGTTTGCGATTAGGTTAATGCCGCAATTAACTCGTCAAAGCCTGATTTAAATCCGCTTTTAAATCCTCTATTCCTTCTATTCCGACAGACAAACGAATTAAATTATCTTTAATCCCTAATTTTTCCCGCTGTGGTAAAGGAATACTGGCATGCGTCATCATCGCAGGATGTTCAATCAAACTTTCCACGCCTCCCAAACTTTCGGCTAAAGCAAATAATTGACAACGTTCTAATACGTTGATTGTTTGTGATAGATTACCTTTGATTTCAATGGTAATCATTCCGCCATAATGCCGCATTTGTTGTGTTGCCAGTGCATGCTGAGGATGATTTTTTAAGCCAGGGTAAATGACTCTTTCTATACGCGGATGTGCCGCCAACCAGTTGGCTAATTCCATGGCATTCTGACAATGGCGCTCCATTCGTAGCGCAAGGGTTTTGATTCCTCGCAAAGCAAGAAAACTATCAAACGGTCCAGCGATAGCCCCGATTGAATTTTGTAAAAATGCCAATTCTTCGCTAAGAGTCGGATTGTCTCCTACAATCACCATACCGCCCACCATATCGGAATGCCCATTTAAATATTTTGTTGCAGAATGAACGACTAAATCAAAACCTAATTCCAAAGGTCGCTGGAGAATAGGAGTAGCAAACGTATTATCCGCCACGGTTAATATCTGATGCTGCTTTGCAATAGCGGCTATTTGGCTTAAGTTGACTAATTTCAACATCGGATTAGTCGGGGTTTCTATCCAAATCAAGCGCGTTTCTGGGCGTATTTCTGTGAAAAGCCGATCAGGATTCGTTAAATCAATCCAAGAAATGTGTAAGCCTGCCGAACGCTTACGCACTTTTTCTAATAATCGATAAGTCCCGCCATATAAATCATTCATTGCAATCACATGATCGCCTGGTTTTAATAATTCTAAGACGGTCGCCGTGGCAGCCATCCCCGATGCAAAAGCAAATCCTCTTTTTCCTGATTCTAAATCGGCTACACATTGTTCATAGGCATGACGGGTTGGGTTATGGGTACGAGAATATTCATATCCTTGGTGCTGGCCTGGACTTTTTTGCACATACGTCGAGGTCGCATAAATAGGTGTCATGACAGCGCCAGTGCTAGCATCAGGTTCTTGGCCTGCATGGATAACACGCGTTGCGAGAGTCAAAGCTGTCATAGGTCGGTGGGATTTTTTTTGCATTCTAACGTATCCTTATTATTTAAGATTAAATTAGCTATAATTTGAACCCTTGCGCTTGCATCCATTTATCATCAACAAACTTCGTTAAGTAATTTCGAATACTATCGGGTAAAATGACAATACATTTTTGGCCCTTTTTCAATCGTTGCACAACTTGCAAAGCTCCCCATACCACAGCACCCGATGAACCACCGACTAATAATCCTTCTTCTTTAATCAATCGTCTTGCCATGTGGAAAGCATCTTGATCCTGTACTTTAATATATTCATCTATCGTATTATTATCGAGAACCGGGGGGAAAAAATCATAACCAATTCCTTCAACTGCATAAGGATGAACATCGGTTCCTCCTCCTAAGATAGAACCATATGGATCAATTCCAATAATTTTAATGGCAGGATTCACTTGTTTGAGTCGTTTGCTCACGCCTGTAATTGTTCCACCTGTCCCCACGCCAATCACCACCATCGCCAGGTTTTCCCCGCCTTCTGTTAAAATTTCTTTTGCTGTTTGATGATAATGAATCTCTGGGTTAGCCGGATTAGCATATTGGTCTAAAATATGTGCTCGAGGAAGTTTTTGTTGTAATTTTTTTGCTAAAGAAATATGACTGTCTGGATCATTCCAAGCCGCTTGAGTCGGTGTTCGATATATTTTTGCGCCTAAGGCTTCTAAAACGACTTGTTTTTCATGGCTCATTTTTTCCGGCATGGTAATCACAATATGATAACCTTTTACTGCCCCCACAAGCGCTAAACCAATTCCCGTATTACCTGAGGTTGCTTCAATTAACGTATCGCCAGGTTTAATTTTGCCTGCTCTTTCCGCTTCTTCCACCATATGAATAGCGATTCTATCTTTGAGTGAGCCGCCAGGATTTAAAAATTCACATTTACCATAGATTTCGGCAGGAAACTGTTTGCCAATTTGGTTAAAACGCACTAATGGCGTGTGGCCAATGGCTCCTAAGATAGAATTAAGACGCATAATGTCATCCTTTACGTTAGTGTTGCCCTTGCTCTGAATTTTCTGTCGGTGGAGCGATCGTAAACGTAGTATCGATATAGCTTAAAATATTACAATGAAATGTATTGGGATTAGGGGTTAATTTTCCTTTAATCGTAATAAATAAAGAATGATTAATAAATAGCGACCCATTTAACCCACAAAAATTTGATAATAGGGTATGGTCATTAAATTGTAAATGGGAAGCGGTAATTTGATAAGCCTGCCCAAACGTAAAAAAAACCCTCACATTATCCCGATCCGTTATATCAAATAAATAAGGCAACACTTGACCATTGTTGATATCGCGAATGATAATTAACCAACTTGGACGACCCACGATGGAAGATAAAGCGGTATGAATTTGTATTGTTTGACCCAATGGATTATAAGCATTGGCTAAAATAGCATAACTTAATAAATAAGAGACCAACAAACGACTGCACAACTTTCGTATGGCCATATACACTATTATCCTTATCCCTGGATGGATTCTACCATGTTAATTCAACGGCCTCTGTATGTAAAAAAATCTTTAATTCATGGGTATGGTGTTTTTGCCAAAGAACAGATAAAACAGGGAGATACCATTGAAGAATGTTATGCTCTTTTTCTTAAAGAGGAACAAAGCAGTCTTGGCAATTACGTTTTTAATGCGAATAATCAATCTGCTTTATTGACAGGATTTGGGGCGATTTATAATCACGCGGATCATTCTAATGCAAGTTATACTTTTGATGAACAAAAACAGTGCATGGTTTTTACTGCGAGACGGTTTATTCATAAAGATGAAGAAATTTTAATTTCCTATGGAAAAGATTGGTTTAGTAGCCGACATGCCGTGTCTAAAACCCTTTCTTTAACGCAAAAAAGCTGGGTATTTCTCTCTGGATTACCTTTCCGTTTAGCAGTGATAGGAAGCAGTTTGATTTTATTTACCGAGACGCTACGCGCTTTAACAGCATAAAAATAAATCCTATAAAAAATAGAAAAACAAATAAACACCATTCCGCTAAACTTAAATTTAAGAATTGAAACCCTAAATGAGAGCATTCCGCTCCTCCTTGCCAGAGTTTAGGTAAAATCTCTTCCCAGGGAAGTACTTTAAACAGATATTCTATGCTGACGCCACAATCACCATTAGTCGGTGTCGGAAAATATTGAAGCCAGGCTTGACGGCCCGCGAATACCATACCAATAAAACTGACGAACAAAGCACTATAACAAATAAGATACTGCCCTAGCTTTCTAAAATGCCCTAAAGCCCCTATTAAAAATAATACGCTCATAGCCATTAATGCATAGCGTTGCATCATACATAAAGGGCAAGGGGCCATGCCTTTCACTTCTTGCAAATAAAAAGCGCCGCCTAAACAAAAAGCCGCTAAAAGAAAACCTAAGCTATAAAGTGTACGCGATGACATATTATTTTATCCTATTCTAAAATGCTCATGAGGAGGTTGCATTAACCATGTTTGTAATATTAATTGTGCAGCCACGCTATCGACTTGCCCCCCTTGTAACGCCTTGTAACCTCCCGCAGTGAACAGCTTGTCGCGCGCATCTTTCGTTGTCAAGCGTTCATCAATACCATAAACCGGTAAACCCAATCGAACACTTAATGATTTCGCAAAATTTCGTGCCAGCTGCGTTAAAGGTTGTTCAGTGCCATCCATATTTAAAGGAATACCCACGACTAATGCATCCGGTTGCCACGTTTTGATTAATTTTTCGACTTGTGGCCAAGACGGTTCGCCATTCATGGCTTTTAAGGTCCCCCACGGACGTGCCGTTTGAGTAATAGTTTGACCAATAGCGACCCCAATTCGTTTGGTGCCAAAATCAAACGCGACTAAAAGTTGATACGCTGCTTCTTCTTTCATAGTGGAATGATTATACTTATTTTATGGGTCGTAAATAAATAAGGACAATACATGAAAATTTGGCAACAAGATATCACACTCGAAAAGTTAGCCGAACGGAGCCAAAATACCTTAGTGGATCATTTAGGTATTGAATTTATTGAAATTGGTGATGATTTTCTGGTTGCACATATGCCAGTAGATCAACGAACTAAACAACCGATTGGCATTATGCATGGGGGTGCATCCTGTGTATTAGCAGAAACCATCGGCAGCACAGCAGGTAATTGTTGTGTGGATTTAAGTCAATTTTATTGTGTCGGATTAGATATTAATACGAATCACATTCGCTCGATTCGCGAAGGATTCGTGATTGGAACAGCACGTCCCTTTCATTTAGGCAAATCGACTCAGGTATGGGGAATTGAAATTGTTGATATACAGAAGAAACTTATTTCAGTTAATCGATTAACATTAGCTGTGTTAAACAGATAAATTTTGCAGAACTATTATGGATACACCACTCCCGACGACCATAGCAGCCAAAAACATGTTGCGGGCTTGCTGTTTATAGCATATATGCTATAATATGAAAATGCCATGGGAAATCTTATACTATAGCAACAACTTAGAAAGGGATATTTTATCTCTGCCTGATAGGCTATTGGCTAGATATTTGAAGTTAACTGATTTAATGGAAAAGTATGGCGCTGATCTTGGCATGCCTCATACTAAATCCCTTAGCAAGGGATTATTCGAATTAAGAGTAAAGGGACAAGAAGGTATTGCTAGAGTATTTTATTGTACCCGAATTGGTAAAAAAATTATTATGCTTCACTGCTTCATCAAAAAGACACAGAAAACTCCTAGAAAAGAGCTGGAATTAGCTAAAAAGCGTTTTAAGGAGATTATTGAAAATGACTAAGCGTACACATACACAATTGAAAAAAGTTGCTTTGAAACGCAAAGATGTTAAAGCTGCGTATGATGCTCTTGATGAAGAGTTTAGCCTGCTTGAGGAAATGATTAAAACACGACTCAAGGTTGGGAAAACACAAGATGATGTTGCTAAAGCAATGAAGACTACCACTTCTGTTGTCGGTAGACTAGAAACTGGCGGCGGAAAACATCAACACTCCCCTACTATTGCAACATTGCGAAAATATGCACATGCTTTGGGTTGCGACTTACAAATCAAATTTGTTAAGCTGCTTTAGGCTCAATCTAATCTAACAAAGCTGACGTTTATTACGAAGCCGCTGCATCCCAATTATCGCCCACACCAATCGAAACTAACAAGGGTACGTTTAACTGAGCTGCCTGCATCATATGTTGACGAACCACGGTCACTAATTCATCCACATCGGCTTCAGCCACTTCAAACACTAATTCATCATGCACTTGCATAATCATATTAGCTTGCAATGAATGTTGATTAAGCCAACGATGCAAGGAAATCATCGCTAATTTAATAATATCAGCGCAACTGCCTTGTAAAGGCGCATTAATTGCAGCACGCTCGGCTGCTTTTTGACGCATCACTTGGCTGGAATTAATTTCGGGTAACCGTAGTCGACGCCCCCACAGCGTTTCGACAAATCCCTGTTGGCGTGCTTGATGACGCGTATTATCCATATACGCTTTCACTAAGGGATAACGTTCAAAATATCGGTTAATATAGCGTTGCGCTGATTCTCTATCAATTCCTAATTGTTTCGCTAAACCAAATGCGGACATACCATAGATCAAACCAAAATTAATGGCTTTGGCATTGCGTCGTTCTGTTTCATCGACTTGTTCAATAGGAATACCTAACACTTCGGCTGCGGTTGCTTTATGAATATCTAAGTTATTTTCAAACGCTTTTAATAAAGTCGGATCACCGGAAATATGCGCCATAATACGCAATTCAATTTGGGAGTAATCTGCCGAAACGATTTTATAACCCGGAGAAGCAATAAACGCTTGGCGAATACGCCGTCCTTCTACGGTACGAATCGGAATATTTTGCAAATTAGGATCAGAAGATGATAATCGCCCTGTCGCAGCGCCAGTTTGGTTATAAGACGTATGAACACGCTGAGTCATCGAGTTGATTTGCTCGGGTAAACGTTTGGTGTACGTGGTAATTAATTTGCTTAACATCCGATATTCTATAACTAATTTAGGTAAAGCAAAATCCAATGCTAATTCTTGCAAAACAGCATCGGCGGTGGAAGGTTGGCCAGTGGGCGTCTTTTGTAAAATAGGTAACTTTAATTGATTAAATAAAACATCTTGTAATTGTTTTGGTGAATTTAAATTAAACGAAGACCCGGCTAATGAAAAAATATCTGCTTCAATTTTGTGTAATCGTTTTTCTAATTCTTTATTTTGTTCATGAAGCAATTGGGTATCGATTAACACGCCTTTTCGTTCCATTTTCGCCAAAACGGGTATTAAAGGAATTTCAATTTCTTCAAAGACGCGTTTTATTCCAGCCTCTTCTTTAATTTTTGGCCATAATGTATGGTGTAATTGCAAAGTGACATCCGCATCTTCTGCCGCATAGGGACTCGCTTTTTCAATCGGCACCTGATTAAACGTCACTTGCTTTGAACCTTTTCCAGCGACATCTTCAAAAGAAATGGTACGCCACCCTAAATATTTTAAGGCTAAATTATCTAACCCATGATTGGCACTTGCGCTGTCTAATACGTAAGATTCTAATAAAGTATCGTAAGCCATTCCTTGCAGTTGGATTCCATGATTCGCTAAGACTTCCATATCATATTTAAGATGATGGCCTAATTTTTTAATATGGGGATTTTCTAAAATCGGTTTTAATTGCGCTAACACATGCTCTCTATTTAATTGCACAGGTGCATGAGGGTAATCATGTGCAAGAGGAATATAAATCGCTTTTTCTGGGTGGATCGCAAATGAAAGCCCGACTAATTGCGCTTCCATATAATTTAAACTTGTTGTTTCCGTATCGAGCACGATCACGTCTGCGGTAGAAAATTGGTCAATCCAAGATTGTAATTCTATTTGGCTATAAATTGTTTGGTAATGTTGATATTTATTCTTATTTTCACTGCGAGGAGCTGCGGATAATAATTCATTTAGCCAGGTTTTAAATTCTAATTCTTTATAAAGCTGAATAAGCTCCGTAGGATGAGGTTCTTTGCGAATCAATTGATCATAAGCTAACGCTAACTCCACATCGGTTTTAATCGTGGCTAATTGCTTGGCCACTGGAATTTGCCCAACTGAGTTGCGTAAATTCTCTCCGACTTTACCTTTTATTTCGTGCGCATGCGCCAGGAGATTATCCAGTGTCCCATATTGTAATAACCATTTTACCGCGGTTTTTGGCCCGACTTGCGGAACACCTGGAATATTATCGACCGAGTCTCCAACTAACGCTAAATAATCAACCATGCGCTCGGCAGGAATACCAAATTTTTCAATGACCGTGGAAGGTGTTAAAAACGTATTCGTCATCGTATTAACGAGTGTAATCGTAGAGTTCACTAATTGAGCTAAATCTTTATCGCCTGTCGAAATTAATGTCTCCACTTCCTGAAGGCTCGCTTGTTTCGCCAAGGTACCAATGACATCATCTGCTTCCACCCCCTCTATACAGAGTAAAGGAATCCCTAATGCCTTAATGACGGTATGAATCGGTTCAATTTGTTGCACCAGCTCCGCTGGCATAGGAGGACGATGGGCTTTGTAATGCTCGTACATGGCTTCTCGGAAAGTCTTTCCTTTCGCATCAAATACGACTGCTATATAATCCGGTTGGTAGTCTGTAAGCAAACGACGGAGCATATTAATAACGCCGTAAATGGCACCTGTTGGTAAGCCTTTAGAATTAGATAAAGATGGCATTGCATGAAATGCTCGATATAAATACGAAGAGCCATCGACTAAAATTAACGATTTTGCCATCGTAGAACCTTCTCTTTAAGGAAGATAGAAAGAGGGGAGAATAATATGAATAAACCAGCGGGACAAGATTTTCCTCCTTCCCAAAATTGTGATAGTGTACTTGGTCTAGTGTTTTTTCTTTTCTACGGATTAAGTAACGCGTGAGGAAAAGCCCCGTTTCTAGGAGTGAGAGTGAGTAGCGTATCGCTGTGGGAAAAATGTTTAAATTGTTTACGAGACGAAGTTCCTCCGCAACAATTCACGACGTGGATTTATCCATTACAAGATAAAGTCGTGGGAGAAAAACTTATTTTATTTGCCCCCAATCGATTTATCGTGGGATGGGTTGAAGACCATTTTTTAAATCGCATCCAAGAACTCGTTTCGCAATTTAGCGATACGGCCCCACCCGTTATTCAATTGGAAGTCGGCAGCAAACATACTGATCCAACTAAGAACAGTGCTTCTCCTAAATCCTTTACTTCCACGGCTGTTGCACCTTTCGCCCCAGCTCGTCATAGCAACAAACCCCAACCTGTTGCAGAAGTCCCTAATCATCAAAGTAACATTAATCCTAATGCCACTTTTGATAACTTTGTGGAAGGAAAATCTAACCAACTCGCTAAAGCCGCTTCCTTACAAGTCGCAGAAAACCCCGCTGTTGCTTATAATCCGCTTTATTTATATGGAGGCGTTGGATTAGGTAAAACGCATTTATTACATGCGATTGGTAACCAGATTATGCGCAATAATCCGCATGCAAAAGTGCTTTATTTGCATTCCGAACGTTTTGTGGCAGATATGGTAAAAGCGTTACAAACCAATGCAATGAATGAATTTAAACGATATTATCGTACAGTTGATGCCTTATTAATCGATGATATTCAATTTTTTGCCGGCAAAGACCGTTCTCAAGAAGAATTTTTCCATACATTTAATGCCTTATTAGAAGGCCAACAACAAGTTATTTTAACCTGTGATCGTTACCCTAAAGAAATTAATGGCGTCGAAGAACGATTAAAATCTCGTTTTGGATGGGGACTCACGGTTGCCGTTGAACCCCCCGAATTAGAAACCCGAGTAGCGATCTTAATGAGTAAGGCAGAATTAGCTAAAATTGATATGCCTTATGAAGTCGCATTTTTTGTGGCCAAACGTATTCGTTCGAATGTCCGTGAACTCGAAGGGGCCCTAAAACGTATTATTGCAAATGCACATTTTACCGGCAAACCCATTACGCTGGATTTTGTAAAAGATGCGTTGCGCGATTTATTAGCGTTACAAGACAAATTAATTACCATTGAAAATATCCAAAAGACCATTGCGGAATACTATAAAATTAAAGTGGCTGATTTATTATCAAAACGCCGTAGCCGCTCTGTTGCACGTCCGCGTCAAATGGCAATGGCTTTGGCAAAAGAATTAACCAACCACAGTTTGCCTGAAATTGGGGATGCTTTCGGTGGGCGTGATCATACAACGGTATTACATGCGTGTCGGGTTATTGTTGAATTAAAACAAACCAATCCCGATATAGAAGAAGATTATACGAATTTATTACGAACCTTAACGACTTAAAAAAAGGTAGCCTAGGATGGAAGTCACAATACAACGCGAAACGCTGCTTAAACCTTTACAAATGATTGGTGGGGTCGTAGAGCGGCGCCATACTTTACCGATTTTAGCCAATGTTTTAGTCACAGCGGAAGATAATCGCCTGTCTTTAACAGCGACGGATTTAGAAGTCGAATTAATTGGTAATATCCCTTTAGAAGATGATTTTTCTGCCGGTTCCATTACCGTCTCTGCACGGAAATTATTAGATATTTGTCGCACCTTACCTGAAGGTGCCGTTTTACAAGCAACCCTTGAATCCAATCATTTAATTTTACGTTCTGGAAAAAGCCGTTTCATGTTAACCACGTTACCCGCGCAAGATTTCCCTAACGTAGAAGAAAGTCCTTTTAGTCTGCAATTGACTATTAGTGAAGCTAAGTTAAAAAGTTTATTAGCTAAAACCCATTTTGCGATGGGTCAGCAAGATGTTCGGCATTATCTGAATGGGATATTATTTGATATCAGAGAAGGCTTGATCCGCTGCGTCGCAACAGATGGGCATCGCTTAGCTTTTTCAAGCATTTCTCAAGAAAGCGTCGCAAATACGCAGCTGAAAGCTATTTTACCTCGCAAAAGTGCGTTGGAATTATTACGCTTATTGGATGCCAATCAAGCTGACGAGATCACTTTTGCAATTGGAGAAAATCATTTCCGCGTGACATCATCGCATTTCACTTTTACCTCTAAATTAATTGTTGCTCAATATCCTGACTATAGTAAATTAATTCCACGCAATGCAGCGCATACTGCGACAACAAATCGGGAAGCATTGAAACAAGCCCTTATTCGCGCTTCTATTTTATCAAATGAAAAATTCCGTGGTATCCGCTTGCAACTTCATCACGATACGTTACGGATTATGGCAAATAATCCCGAGCAAGAAGAAGCGGAAGAAATCATCCCGATTGAATATAATGGTCCTAGCATGGAAATAGGTTTTAATGTTTCTTATCTTTTAGATGTCGTATCTGCTATTACCTCAGAAAAAATACGTTGTTCTTTTACTGATCCTAATGGCGGTGTCTTAATTGAATCAACGGACGATGAGGACAAAAGTTGCTATGTCGTGATGCCAATGCGATTGTAAATTTGTATGGCAATAGAGCAATTTTCTTTTTGCAAAATGACGTTGCACCAATTAGAAATTGAGACTTATTTAGGATGGGGTGAGCAAGAACGGTCGCAACCCCAAAAAATCCGTGTCGATATTCGTCTTGGTTTTACTATCCCACCTCTTGCGTGTCGCAATGATGAATTAGCTGATACGATTTGTTACCATCGCTTGATTACGCAATTAAAACAGTATTTAGCGAATCGTTCTTTTCGGTTAATTGAATATTTAGGGCGAGAAATTTATCAATTTATTAAGTCAACGCATCCTCAGCAATTAGTGAGCATTCGGGTGCATAAACATCCGCCAATGGCAGATATCATCGAAGGCGTTTCATTCCACTATGGAGATGAAGATAATCCATGGTAATTTTAGGACTCGGGAGTAATGTAGGTGATCGGCTCGCTAATTTACGCCGAGCATTAGAATTCATTAAACAAATTCCCTCTGTATCCGTTACCCGAGTCTCTTCTACCTATCTCTCTTCTGCTTTATTGCCTGCGAATGCGCCTGATGAATGGAATAAATCTTACTTAAATGTCGCTATCCGTTGTGAAACAACATTAACACCTGATAACTTATTAGCAAAACTTCAAGCCATCGAAATAGCCATAGGACGCACCCCCGCAGCGGATTGGGCTCCACGCGTGATTGATATTGATATTTTAGCGTGGGATGATCGGATACTCTCCGATCCACAGCTTCACCTTCCTCATCATCATTTACATGAACGGCTTTTTGCCCTCTTACCCTTAACTGAAATCGCCCCTTTTTGGATTTATCCTCAGCAAGGCCCGTTTAAGGGGCAAACAGCCATGGAAATACTGCGGGCAGCCCAGACAGAGGGGAAAGAAAAAAAAACGACCTGCGAGCGTATATCGCCGCGAATCGATGCGCCCGCTTTGGTAGGGATTTTAAATATAACACCTGATTCATTTTCGGATGGGGGATATTTTACCGATTTAAACCCTGCTATTGCTCATGCGCACCAATTGGTAAAAGAGGGAGCAGAAATTTTAGATTTGGGTGCAGAAGCCAGTGGCCCTCATGCTAAGCCAATTACACCTGCTGAAGAATGGCAACGCTTAGAACCTTTATTGCAACACATTATGCAAGAACGATCAAAAATGATCATTCCTCCTAAAATCAGTATTGATACCCGCCACCCCGACGTCGCTAAAAAAGCATTAGCCTATAAAGTGGATTGGATTAACGACGTGAGTGGACTTGAAAATCCACTCATGCAAGACATTTTAGTCCATCAACCCCAAGAAATTGTCGTGATGCATAATTTGGGTATTCCTACTGACGTTCATAAAACACTCTCTCTTCATTCAAATCCCATTGACGTCATTTATCAGTGGGCAGAAGAAAAATTAACGGCATTAACTCAAGCTGGCATTTCTCAAGAGCGTATTATATTTGACGTAGGTATTGGTTTTGGTAAAACCGCAGAACAATCGTTGGAATTAATTAAGCAGATTGCCATTTTTCATCAATTAAAAACCCGTTTGTTAGTAGGCCACTCCCGAAAATCATTTTTACGTTTGTTTACCGATAAACCCGCTCCCCAACGTGATTTTGAAACGGTTTTACTTTCGCTACAATTAGCGAAACAAGGCATCCATTTTCTACGGGTGCATAATATAGCGTTGCATGCGCAAGCGTTTAGAGTGTAATAAAGGACAAAAATTTAATTAATTCTTTTCATTTTTCTTAAATGCGGCACCTCTTCAATAGCGTTATTAGCTCTTGTGCCTGCGGTATTGAAAAAGGATGCTTTTGATTTTGTCCTAACCTGCTCTTTTGTATCCCAAAATTTATAGGTATCATTCGTATAAGAGCTATAAAGCATAAGCCCGATGCCTGCTACGCTACAAGTTGCTAGCACAAATTTAAAAAACTCCTTCCATTTCGAAGTGGGGGTTTTCATAGTTTCTAATTGACCGTTAACGGCTTCAATTTTTTTTACCACCTGCTTGAGCTTTGTGATCGATGAGGGTTTAACTTCTTGGGCACCCGGTTGATTGTCATGATCATCTAGCGAAGGAGCAGATGCTTCTGTACTAGTTGGTTCCAATAGGTTATCGAATTCTTTGATACCTAATTCTGCTCCAACCTGGATAAATGCTTTTAGTTCTAAATAAATACTCTTATTATTTTTAATTACCTCCTTAAAATCCGAGCATCCAGAAGGCTCTCCCTCTCTTTCAGTAAATTGCACATTATTTTCATCACCTTCTTGCAGAATACGCTGCAGTAAGCTTGTTTCCGCTGGGAGTAAATCATTTGGTGACTTATTTGTTAAGGAATCTCTTTTTTGATCATCCTCTTCGAGCTCTATATTTAGTTCTAATAAACGCTCCCTTGCCTCATTTAACAAACCCCGCATTTTACTTAAAACATCTTCTTTTAAAACCTCTAAAATCTTTTGCGAGTGCTCTTCCATTTGTTTTTCTCTTATTGCTATTGTAGTCTCCAATGAATCTAACCTTATTTCACCCCTTTTTCCATCTACTCCAGTTCCAACTACTCCATTTAAATAATCGGGATGGTATTTACTTTTTATCTGAGCTTCCTCTTCTTCTCGCTTTTTTTGTGGGATATTTTCTGTATTCCGGATTGTTAAGATTCTATCTGCAAGGTTCACCTGATGCGAAAGAAAATACCTATTAAGATAATTATTATGATCTGTACTGTTAGATCCATTATATACCATCGAATGATTATAATATTCTGTCATCCCATATACTATTTCATCAATAGGACACTCCCTGCAGAGCGCATCAAACTCTGCTCTATTTTTCTTGTCCCATTCCGCAAATTGTTTGCCAAAGTGGTTATATGCGTTTTTCATGTCCGACCTCCAACTCGCTTTATCTTTTTTTGCGAGGAAAAATTCTTCTAAGAAGGCATGAAAATACCCATTAGGCAATTTTTGGAGTTGTTCTCGCGGTGGAAAGGGCTCGCCACGGCCGCTTGCTGTAACGACATTCGAAGTAACATACAAAGTATCATAACCGCTATAACTCCTCTTAGCTTTAGATATTGCAATACGATAATATCTCATTTTTTCCTTCTCTTCTTTTATATACTCTGCCACTGCATGGGCTAAAAACGTATCTCCTTTTTCTATAGCCACATTAAAACATTTAAAAGCCATAGCCTTATTAGCAGCTGCCTTATTCTTATTAGAAGCTAGGCCAGAACGATCGTAATATAATTTACCTAGCATCATTAAAGAAAAAGGATCGCCCTTACTTGCTTCTTCTTTTAAAAAAACCTCACTTTCTAAGTTGGATTTTCTAAAAACGCCCTCTTCAAGCGAAAAATAATGGTTTATATGATCTTTTGAGAAAGTTTCTCCAAAAGGAGTGTCTTTCTTTGCCCATTCTTGATTTTTTTCTTGAAAGTTTTCCAAGACCTTTTGTAAGATCTGCTCGGGAGTAGGCATATATCTCTCCTCTTCATTATCAACTGACCGCTAACGTACTCTAAATTAAGTATAGTATAGTTTAGGTCAGATGATTTTGGCGAAGAGGAAGAGAAAAAAAAGCTTCGTAATTGTTTGAATTATAATAAAAATGGTGGATTAGGCGCTTTTTGCCGTAATTCGTCTAAGACACACCGCTACCGTATAAAACGATCCAAACACCACTACTGCTTCATGCGGCTGCGCTTCTTGTAGCGCATATTGATACGCTGCTTCAATAGAAGCATAACAAGAAAGAGCATTGATATTTGCTTTAACAAATTCATTATTTAATTGCTCTAACGATGCAGCGCGTTCATTTGTTAATGGCGCTACATACCAGTGATGAATTTGATTTTTAATAACAGAAATCGTCGATAAAATATCTTTATCTTTTAGCATCGAAAAAACTGCTTTTATCTTGATTGTAGGTGGAAAATGTTTTGTTAACCATTCAGCTAATCGTTTAACTGCTGCAGGGTTATGTGAAACATCAAATACGTGAGTGATTTGATCTTGGTGAATCACTTGGATTCGACCGATTAAATTGATTTTTTTTAACCCTTGTTTAATTTTATTATTTTCTATCGGTAATTTATCTTGCAATAACTCAACTGCCATTAACGCTGTTGAAAGATTTTGTAATGCTAATGAATTAAACGGTAAATGCGTTATTTTTTTCGTTTGGCTGCTCCAATGCCAATCCGTATTCTCTTCTTTATAATGAAAGTCTTTTCCCTGACAATATAATTTTGCTTGGATTGTCTTTGCATGATGAATTAATGAAAGGGGTGGAGAAAAATCACCGCAAATGGCTACTTTCCCTGCTCGAAAAATACCGGCTTTTTCCCAGCCAATTTCTTCTCGTGTATGGCCTAAACGATCCATATGGTCTAATGCAACGGTCGTCACAATGGCAATATCCGCATCCATGCAATTGACGGCATCTAAACGTCCACCAAGGCCCACTTCTAAAATCCATACATCCCGTTGAGCTTGTTGGAAAATTAAAAAACTCGCTAAACAACTCCATTCAAAATACGTTAATGTCATTTCTCCGCGAGCTTGCTCAATTTGCTCAAATGCTTGGCATAATTCAGCATCGGTTGCCTCTACGCCTTGAATTTTAATTTCTTCGTTATAGCGAAATAAAAAAGGTGACGTAAACGTACCTACTTTATAACCTGCAGCGATGTAAATTGCTTCGAGTGCAGCAACACAAGAGCCTTTACCATTGGTTCCCCCAACGATAATAAGAGGGCAAGCAGGTGAAATAGCAAGTCGCTCTTTGACTTGATTCACCCGCTCTAATCCCAAATCAATGAATTGAGGGTGAAGTGTGGTGATCTTTTCTAGCCATTGCGCAAGGTCCATTAAAACACCCGTTGTATATGAATGCTAGCTTGCCCAAAAACAGCATCGTTGGTTTCACCGGTAGAATTAACCCCTTCTGAAACTAAAGCAATCCATACGATATCACCTGCTTTTAAGGTATATTCCCCTTTTTTTTGATTAGAAAAACTCCAGCCTTGTTTATGCGCACCCAACTCAATGGAAAAATTATCCAAAAGAGCCACACTTAAAGAGTGCGGATTTACTGAGTGATCATCCGCAATAGGATTTTTATATAAATAAACTCCAACCCAAAAAGGATCATATTGGTTTTGGCATACGGTTGCCTTGACTTCTATTTTATATTTTCCATCGTACGGGATACGAATCGAAGAAGATCCGCTTGAGGTAGGGATATAAGCATCTACTTCTCGATGATTTGAAAACCTTAAGAAAGAAGAAAATGTGGAAAATCGTTCGCCACTCTGACTACAAGGCCCTGAAACAGCCCAATCGAGCTTATGAGAAGAGGACGTCATACTCACAATTTGCGAAAAAGGTGTCCCTGATACGGCTGGGACAATCACCTTGGTACTATCTTGTACAGAATAGGCTTGTTCTACATAAAAAAATAAAAGGCTCAACCCCATCAGATAAAAAAGCTTCACTTATTGATATCCTCGTCATTATTTATTTGTCACATCATACCATAAAAGAGTTAGGCGTGGCCAAAACACGAGCAATTCTATCTTCTAATATGCTGTTCATAATACCCCTTTTAACTCTCTTTATAACCTGTGTATAAGTAAGGTGTTCAGGAAAGTGAGCTTTTCATCCAAAACAACTACCAGCATAGACACAGCCCAAAACTAGGTTGTCCACAACTTAATACATGTATAATTTATTGATTTAACTACTAAATAAATGATTATCCACAGAAAATGCACACACTATAAATAAGAACAATAAAAAAACATATATATAAGATATATGTATTTATAAGAAAAAGATTAAAAGGATCAAAAGCAAAAATTGACAATTCGCCTTTTGCTACCTATTATTATCACCCTGATTTAACAACGTTTTTGAAGCAGGCATTTCAATGAAAAGAACATTTCAACCCAGTGTGTTAAAACGTAAAAGAACTCATGGCTTTCGCGCTCGTATGGCAACTAAAAATGGACGTCTTGTATTAAGCAGAAGACGAGCGAAAGGTAGAGTTCGCGTCGCGGTTTAATAAAAAATTATAATCACTTGAAAAAATTACGTTTTCCAAAAAGCTTGAGGCTACTCAATAAAACGGAATACACCCTTATCTTTGATCAATCGCAAAAAATGAATCAAAGATATTTGTCTATTCGGTTTAAGGAAAATTTTAAACCTCATTCAAGACTCGGGTTAGTTGTAGGAAAACGCGTAGCAAAACACGCGGTGATACGAAACCGAATTAAACGAATTATTCGGGAAAGCTTTCGCTTTCACCAAGCTAAACTTCATGGATTCGATATTATTGTGATTGCACATCAATCCTGCGATACAGTAAGTAAAATAAAATTACGACAAGGTATAGACCAATTGTGGGAAAAACTAGTCAGTTATTAGCAAGCAGTTTTATTTTTATACTGCGAGCATATCGATATTTTATTTCTCCTTTTTTAGGTCTTGGTTGTCGGTTTTTTCCTTCTTGTTCAGTTTATGCAATTGAAGCCCTTCGTACCCATGGTGTATGGCGAGGAAGCTACTACATTTTAAATCGATTATTGCGCTGCCACCCAGCATGTCAGGGTGGATTTGATCCTGTTCCCACTGCTAATGGAAAAAAATCTCATGCCAACCAAGATGCTTGATTATTTACGAATTGCTTTATACGCCACTTTAGCCGTTTTAGTGTTAGTTCTATTTCAAATCTGGGATAAAGAACATCCTAAACCTGTTCTTTTACCCATGGAATCATCGAATCCTGCAACGCTTTCCTCTTCTTATGTTCCCTCTGTTACGGGAAATACATTGAGAAATACATCGAGAAATACATCAGTATCTACAGCAATTCCCGAGGCTAAAACAAATAAAATCACTTCCTCTGAAACCTCTCTTATTCATGTGACCACTGATGTACTCCAAATAGAGATTGATCCACGGGGTGGAAACATTAATCAAGTAAAGTTATTAGGCTACCCAGAAACGTTTCATTCATCGCAACCTGTTGTATTGTTAAACAATTCACCGACTACCCGTTATTTAGCTCAAAGTGGATTGTTAAGTGGACAAGGACCTGATACACCCCAAAGCCAGGGACTTTATACAGCTGAGCAAACTCAGTACGCTTTATCACCGGATCAAAAGAATTTGCAAGTTAAGTTAACGTGGCAAAGCTCAGCAGGATTAAAAATTACTAAAATATTTACTTTAGAACGTAATAGCTACGAAATTGGAGTGGATTATCAAATCGATAATCAAAGTGCTCAACCTTGGGATGGAAATCTTTATTTACAATTATTACGTAAAAATACGCCGCCTACCGATAAACAAGGATTTGTTAGTTTTGCCACTTATTTTGGCGCCGCTATTTCAAGCCCTGACAAACCATTTGAAAAAATTTCTTTTAAACAAATGATGGAAAAAAATCTCAATCGTAGTATTAGTGGCGGTTGGGCAGCTATGATTCAACATTATTTTGTGAGTGCGTGGGTTCCAGATAAAAACACCACTTCTCAATATTTTTCTCAAATTGCCCCTGATAATTTATTCTCTATTGGCGCAATTGGTCCAAATTTAACCGTACAGCCCGGTGAAACAGTCAAAACAGGCGCTAAATTTTACGCAGGCCCTGCGATTACTGATCAATTAGAAAAAGTAGCGCCAGGCCTTCAATTAACCATCGATTATGGCTGGTTATGGTTTATTTCCGCGCTCATTTTTTGGATGATGCAACATGTTTACAATTTAATTGGTAACTGGGGATGGTCGATTGTCGTTGTTACTCTGATTATTAAATTAATGTTTTATCATTTGTCAGCAAAAAGCTATCGCTCAATGAGCGCCTTAAAAAAACTCCAACCCCGATTAACGACGTTGAAAGAAAAATATGGGAATGACAAGCAGCAATTTACCCAAGCAACGTTAGAATTGTATAAAAAAGAAAAAGTCAATCCGATGAGTGGATGTTTGCCTATTTTGGTTCAAATCCCTGTGTTTATTGCACTTTATTGGGTATTAATTGAAAGTGTGCAATTACGTCACGCTCCTTTTATCTTATGGATTCAAGATTTATCTAGCCAAGATCCTTATTATGTATTGCCGATTTTGGTTGGCTTATCGATGTTTTTGCAACAACGGTTAAACCCACCACCAGCAGATCCTACCCAAGCTAGAATCATGATGTTAATGCCAATTATATTTACGGTTTTATTTATTAAGTTTCCGGCAGGTCTCATGCTTTATTGGTTTGTTAATAATATGCTTTCATTTTTACAGCAATGGTACATTATGCGAACGTTAGATAAAAATGAGCCCTTAAGTAGAAAAGCAAAATAGACAATAAAAAATAAAAATTTTTATGGTTATAGATACGATTGTGGCTCCTGCGACTCCTGCTGGGCGAGGAGGAGTCGCTATTGTTCGGCTTTCTGGCCCTTTGGTAAGAGAGATCGCTGTTACCCTGCTATTAACGTTACCTTTACCGCGTCATGCAACCTATACCCGTTTCTTAACGCCCCAGCAAGAAATGGTGGATGAAGGAATTGCGCTTTTTTTTCCTGCTCCTCATTCATTTACAGGTGAAGATGTGTTAGAGCTTCATACGCATGGTGGTCCCATTATTGTTGATAATTTATTACATGTTATTATTTCTTGTGGGGCACGGATAGCGAAACCAGGCGAATTTTCAGAAAGAGCTTTTTTAAATAATAAATTGGATTTAACGCAGGCAGAAGCCATTGCTGATTTAATTAATGCTTCTTCTACTCAAGCGGCACGATCGGCATTGCGTTCTTTGCAAGGGGATTTTTCAAAATTAATTAAAAAATTAGTGGAATCCATTATACATCTACGAATATATGTTGAAGCAGCGATTGATTTTGCTGAAGAAGAAATCGATTTTTTAGCAGACCAACAATTGGCAATAGACTTAAATCAAATTTTACTTGATTTAGATCAAATTTATGCAGCAGCCAATCAAGGCTGTTTATTACGCGAAGGGATTAATGCCGTGATTGCAGGCCCGCCTAATGCAGGTAAGTCGAGTTTATTAAATTGCTTAAGTGGCAAAGATATTGCCATCGTGACAGAGATTCCTGGCACCACACGTGATGTATTACGAGACTATATTACGATCGATGGATTGCCTATGCATATTATGGATACAGCGGGTTTGCGGGAAAGTGAAGATATTGTTGAACAAGAAGGTATTCGGCGAGCGCGTGAAGAAATAGAACAAGCTGATATTATTCTTTTCGTCACAGATGCGAGCCAACCGTATTCTTTATCGTTTTCTCATTTTGTTCCATCGCTTAAAACAAAAGCAAAAATGATTAAAGTGCGTAATAAAATCGATCTTATCAATGAATCTGTTTCAGCAAAAGAAGTAGCGAATGAAATAATTATTTCATTATCTGTCAAAGAAAAAAAAGGCATTGATCTTTTAAAAAAACAGATCAAATCCTGTGTGGGTTTAGAAAATCAAACGGAAGGATTATTTTCTGCTCGCCGTCGGCATTTAGATGCATTGAATCGTGCTAAAATACAGCTGCAAAAAGGGTATGAACAATTACACCATCATCGTGCAGGTGAATTATTGGCGGAAGATTTACGTCAAGCTCAATTGGCATTAAATGAAATTACCGGTGAATTCACATCAGATGATTTATTAGGACGGATTTTTTCGAGTTTTTGCATAGGAAAATAAAAATACGTAGGCAAAGGATCATGAATCGCTATCAAGATCGTCAGCAAGCGGGAAAGTTACTCGCAACTTATTTAACTCACTATACCAATCAACCCCAGACGTTAGTGTTAGCCCTTCCTCGTGGAGGAGTCCCTGTTGGTTATGAAATTGCAATGGCTTTAAACTTACCGTTAGATATTTTTATTGTGCGAAAATTAGGTGTGCCTCAGCACGACGAACTTGCTATGGGAGCCATGGCGAGCGGAGGCATGACCGTTTTTAATCAAGATATCGTAAAAACGTTTTCAATTTCCTCAGAAGATATTCAAAACGTAATACAAAAAGAAACGCAAGAAATGCAGCGACGTGAGAAAGCGTATCGCGGCAATCGAGCTTTTCCTGACATAGCGGGAAAAACCCTTATTTTAGTAGATGATGGAATAGCAACCGGTGCTACGCTGCGAGCCGCCATACACGCTTTGCGTACGCTAAAGCCAGAGGCCATCATTGTTGCGATTCCTATCGCTGAAAAAACGTCTTATGACGCCCTAACAACATTAGTTGATAAGATCATCTGCCCCTTAATACCCACGGATTTTTCTTCTGTCGGAAGCGGATATAACGTATTTCCTCAAGTCTCTGACGAAGAAGTCTCACGATTGCTTTCTTACGCACTATAGTCTCGCTTTAAGCAATTTTTTCTTGCATGACGCTGCATCGCTAATTTAATGAGATGCGTTAATAATTCTGAATAAGGGATACCCGATGCCATGATCATTTTGGGATACATACTGGAGGAAGTAAAACCAGGAATGGTGTTTATTTCATTAAAATAAATCTCATGAGTATGACGATCTAAAAATAAATCGACTCTTGCCATGCCTTCGCAATCGAGAGCCAGAAAAATGTGTTTTGCAACCTGTTGGGCTTTGATTTGTAAATCGGTTGGTATCTCTGCAGGAATCATTAATTCTGCGCCTTTTTCATCTAAATATTTTGCGGCATATGAATAAAACTCATGGGCACTGCTTGGACGTACTTCGCCGACGACACTGACGATTGGATCTTCGCCATTGTTTAAGGATTCTAATACAGCCACTTCTAATTCGATGGCATCGATACCTTGTTCGACAACCACCTTTGTATCATATTCAAATGCTTGGCTAATGGCAGAAGCGAGTTGATTGGAAGAATGTACCTTGCGTACACCTACACTTGAACCTGTATTGGCAGGTTTAACAAAAACGGGAAAACGCAAGTGTCTAATAATTTGTTCGCAAAGAATGGTTTCATTTCGTTCCCACTGGCCTTTTTTAATAGCATGATAAGGGGAAACAGCAACATTGGCAGCCACTGCTAAACGTTTAGAAACATCTTTATCCATTCCGACAGCAGAAGAAAGTACGCCACAGCCTACATAAGGAACATTGGATAATTCTAATAATCCTTGTACGACACCATCTTCGCAAGAAGTACCATGAATCGCAGGAAATACGACATCAAATAAACGATCCGTCGGGAAAGAGGTTGAAAAAGAAGCGGGTGAAATGTCTCGGAGCGATTTACCGATTGAATCAGGATCAAATAATAAACGTTCGTTATCTGCTTGTAATTGTAATATTTTTTTCGATTCTAATCCTTTTAAAAAAACGTCATCTCCTAAAAACCAACCGCCTTGTTTATCAATACCAATAGGGATAACGTCAAATTGGGAACGATCCAAATGTTGGATGATACTCGTTGCAGAAACGAGGGAAATTTCATGTTCGCCAGAGCGTCCGCCATATAATACTGCAATACGTAATTTTTGATTTTTCATCTGTCCCCCCTGCTTTAAACTATACATTTTTCTTTTTTCTAAGGCTATTAGAAATAGAACCACTTTGACAAGCCCTGCGAAAATGTTTAATAATAAAACAAGAACGTGAGTCAGACAAACATATGGAAAAGCGTAAATATTATTTATTTTTGGCAGGGATGCTGGCAATCGTAGGGTGGGGGCCTTTTAATTATTTTCCTACGGTTATACCGCCGATTAAGTTAAATTCATGGGCATTAAACAAGATAAAAATTATTAATTCTCAAGCACATAATATTGATCCCATGGTTTTAAAGCTAAGTTTAGCGGCTTATTTAAAAGCACGTCAACAAGGGCTAGATAATAAGCATTTGCTAACGATTATTGATTATTCTAAGCCTTCTACGGTACGGCGTTTATGGGTAGTGGATATGGCCAAAGGAAAGGTATTATTCAATACGTGGGTAACTCATGGGAAAAATAGCGGTAGTTTAATTCCGACGTCTTTTTCTAATGAGCCAGGGAGCTTAAAATCAAGCATAGGTGTTTTTTTGACCACAAGCCAATCTTATTTTGGTGAAAATGGTTATTCATTACGGGTCGTTGGGTTAGAGCAAGGTATCAATGACAATGCTTACCGACGAGATATTGTGTTTCATGGTGCTTGGTATGCGAATCCCAAGGTGATTAAAAAATATGGCACATTAGGCCGTAGCTGGGGTTGCCCTGCCGTGAGTGAAGAAACCGTAAGACCTCTTATTAATACGATTAAGGATGATACGCTCGTTTTTATTTATTATCCTGATCGAAAATGGCTAGCGAGTTCAACTTTCTTAATAGGTTAAGGTCATAAGGTCATAAGGTCATTATGAAGTATAAGTTATTACAAAATTTAATCTGCAACCTATTATTGTTAGGAAGCAGTTTTTTTTATTTCTCTCCAGCACTAGCTAATCATTATATGCTTCCTCCATCAGGTGATTGTTTGATAGGGGATGTGCAATATATTTCTACCGATAGCGGAGATAGCCCTGTTTCGTTAGCACAACGGTATAATTTGGGATTAAATGCCATTATTGATGCGAATCCTGGCACCACAATCATGACAGTATTTCCTTCTCGTTCGGAAGTCAAAATTCCATCAGAATTTCTTTTACCGCCTCTTCCTCGACACGGCATTGTTGTTAATCTGCCGGAAATGCGCATGTATTATTATCCTAAAGAAAGTAATGAAGTCATGACGTTTCCAGTAGGAATCGGTCGAATAGGAAAAACGATTCCCGTCATTAACACGGTGATTGTACGTAAGGCATTAAATCCAACGTGGAAACCCACGGAAGATATTCGCGCTTGGAATAAGACGCAAGGTGTCGAGTTACCGGATACGATGCCACCGGGTCCTGATAATCCATTAGGCCCTTATGCTATTTATTTACGCTTACCTGTTTATTTAATCCATAGCACTATTTTTCCTGACAGCGTAGGTCGACGAGCCAGTTTTGGGTGTATTCGCATGAATGAATGGGATATTAAAGAGTTTTTTCCTGTGGTTTCGGCTGGCACACCGGTTTCTATTATCGATATGCCAAATAAAATTGGTTGGGAAGGAAATTCGCTTTATTTAGAAGCGCATCCTCCGCTTATTGAGCGCAAAAATGCGTCTTATGCGACACTCGATGGGGCAGTGAAATTGATTGAACAAGCATTGCCTCGGGATGCGGTGGTATTAGTGGATTGGCAATTAGTTGCGTATTTGCTCAATCAACCCGATGGTGTGCCGCATGAAATTGGGATAAAGATGAAATAAAGACGATATTGATGTTAACGTTTAATTCCCTATAAAAAATGCGTCCCATGCGCTAATGGCGCTAACCCTAAATGCTTAGCAATCGTTTGGCCAATATCAGCAAATGTTTCTCGTTTACCAATAGGCCCAGCTTTGATCTTTGGCCCAAACGCTAAAATAGGAATATGTTCACGAGTATGATCCGATCCTGGCCAAGTGGGGTCGCATCCATGATCGGCTGTCAAAATAGCCAGATCGTTGGATTGTAAGCATTGTTCAAATTCAGGTAAGCGTGCATCTAATTCTTCTAAGGCATGAGCATAACCGATTACATCACGACGATGCCCATAGAGCATATCAAAATCGACTAAATTGACGAACACTAAACTATAATCAGGTGCTGCCCGTGTTTCTTGTAAAAAGGCATCGAATAAAGCCATATTACCATCGGCTTTAACTGTTTTCGTAATGCCTCTATCCGCATAAATATCGGCTACTTTGCCAATGGCAATCACCTGGTGTCCTGTAGCCACGATTTTATCCAGTAAAGTAGGGCTAGGGGGTGGGATAGAAAAATCTTTGCGATGACCGGTACGATAATACTGTCCTGGGGTTCCTGCAAAAGGACGTGCAATCACTCGTCCTACTTGATAATCATCTACGAGGTTTCGTGCAATCAGACAAATTTCGTAAAGCCGTTCTAAGCCGAAGCTTTCTTCATGCGTGGCGATTTGAAAGACACTATCGCCAGAGGTATAGACAATGGGTTTGTCCGAACGTTGATGTTCTTCCCCTAAGCGCTGAATGATTTCGGTACCGGATGCATGACAATTGCCTAATATGCCCGGTATGTTAGCTAATTGAATAAATTCTTCGATTAAATCCGGCGGAAAACTCGGATATTCCGGCGGAAAATACCCCCAATCAAATAAAGCCGGGACACCGGCGAGTTCCCAATGCCCACTGGGTGTATCTTTACCTAAACTTTTTTCTGCTGCGCAGCCATAGGCAGCTTGAATGGGAATATCGGTAGCCAGCCCTGGTACAAATTGGCCGGTACTTATTTTAGCGGCGCCATTTAATCCTAGGCGTGAGAGGTTGGGTAAATGTAAAGGGCCGTGGCGCAGGGATGGATGGTTTGCTTTACCGGCAGTGCAGTATTCAGCAATATGGCCTAATGTATCAGCCCCTGCATCCCCATATTTTTTTGCATCGGCTGTTGCGCCAATCCCAAAAGAATCCAGCAAAATGATAAATGCGCGCGGCATAAGCAAAACTCATACTTGAGGTTTACAATACGTTTCTTTAATTAATAAAGCAATTATTAAACTTAACACAAAAGCAATTGGCATGATCATCATGGCATAAAAAAAATCATGAGGAGAATAGACAGGTGTATTGTTAATGATCTTTCCCTGCCAGTTAAGGTCAATTAACCAGCCAAAGAAAGGTTGAAAAATGGCTCCACTGCACATGATCGTAATGGAATCGACACTGACAGCGGTACTGGTTAATGCAGGTGGATTTAATTCGGCAACCGTTGGATAACTCAATACTTGTGAACTGGTGGTAAAGCCGATGAAGAAAAATAAAATAATTAATTCACTTAAAGATAAAGAAGGAACATAAATTAATATCAATACAATGCCTAAAGAAACAATCGCACCGATTAACATAGGTATGACACGACGTTCAATATGGTCAGAGAGCCAACCAAACGCAGGAGAACCTAAAATAGCGCCAATAAAAAACAGCGTCGTGGCGTAAGAAGCTTGTACGGCTGAAACATGATGTACTTGAACGAGATAATGAATTCCCCACAATGCGCCTAATAAAAAAGTGGGCAAATTCATAAAAGAAGTATAAAGCCCATTTAACCAATTTTGAGGGTTTAATAAAACGAGCTTAATACTGGCTAAAAAACCTAAACTTTTTAAATGGGCTTTTTCATGATGAAGATCTGTTTGAAGGTAGGAAGGTCGATCTTTTACTACCGCGAAAACTGCGAAAGTGATCACAATTCCTAATAGACCATCTAGAAACACGGCTTTTCGCCAACCGACCCAATTGGTTAATAGTGCAAGCGGTGTCTGGGCAACTAAACCACCTAACATCGCCATGGTGACCACGACGCCAGTTACTAAAGCCATTTTTCGGGCTGGAAACCAACGAGAGGCTAAGCGCACGCAGGCTAAAAAACAAAATGAAGCCGCTGCACCAACCAAAAACCGTCCTATGGCAGCTGAATAATACTGTTTAGCGCCAGCAAAAAGAAAGGTGCCAATAATGCTGACGACTAATGCCCATAAAAGTAATTTACGAGTAGAAAATCGATCTAATAACAGCCCAGCAGGAAATAAAAATAATGCGTTAGCATAAAAATACATCGCGGCTAACTGGCCCAATTCAGCCGCATTTAAATCAAATGCTGACATGAGCGGCGTATTCATGGCATTAAATAAGTTGAGTTGAATAAATTGATAGAAGAAAAATAATGCTGCAGTTAAGATAACAGCCCAAGCAAGCGCAGGTTGATAATCACTTGTTTTCATACGTCTCCTATTTTGTATTATGTTTGTATTATATATCAGCGTATTAAATAATATGTTTTACAGCCGTTGCTAAATCAACAAAATACGGAATACAGGATAGTTCCGTATGGTTTTGTATATGTTGTAATGTTTTTTCCCCATTTCCGGTTAATACTAAAAGGGGTTTGCAGCCTATGCGCTGGGCAACTTGCAGATCCGTTAATGAATCGCCAATAAAATAGGTTTCGTTAAAATCGATCGGATATTTATTTTGAATAGCATGAAATAAACCGATTTGAGGTTTACGGCAACCACAATGATCATCTGGATGGTGAGGACAAAAGAAAATTTCTTCTACATAGCCTCCTACGGTTGCTAACTCGAAAACCAATTTCTCATGAATTTGATCAAGCATTTCTAAATCGTAATATCCCCGCCCCACGCCGGCTTGATTAGTCGCAATAAGAATATGATAACCGGCACGATTTAAAGCAGCCATTGCTTCAAGGCTCCCCGGGATAGGAATCCATTCGGCAGGTGATTTTATATAAAGCTCCGATTCAAAATTAATGACGCCATCCCGATCAAGAATAATAAATTTCATGCCTAGTTTAATTTTAGCTCATTTTGGAATTGCTATCTTATCATTGTAATAAAGCAATATCAGCTACCTCTAAAAATAATTCGCGGACGTGTTTAAGAAGTAACAGTCGATTGTATTGTTTTGCTTTATCTTCTGTCATAACTAAGACTTGATCAAAAAAATGATCGATGGGATCACGCAATTGGGCTAACTGATTTAAAATAGCAGGATAATTAGCAGAAGCAGCTAACGATAAAATACGTTGCTGATGCATAGTTAACGCATTCGCAAGTTCTTTTTCAGCCTCTTGTTCAAATAATTCGGGGTCAACAGTATTCCCTAATGATTGGGCTTCATATTTGGCAAGAATATGACTCACGCGTTTATTGGCTAAGCTTAACGACGATGCTTCCGGAGTCTGTTTAAAATGCTGTACCGCGTGGATACGTTGAGAAATATCAAAAGGACAGCTTAATCCAAGGGACATCACGGCGGCAATGGTATCAGCAGTGAAACCTTGTTCTTGTTGCCAATGCTTGAGTCGCTCTAGCATAAATTCTAACACTTGAGCGGCGGCTATTTTATTTTCTAAGGCAGGATGATAATGTTCTGTGGCAAAAATAAGCACGTCTTTTAAATTTAAATTAATTTTTTTCTCGATTAAGATCCGCACGACGCCTAAAGCAGCTCGTCGCAATCCAAAAGGATCTTTATCGCCTGTAGGAAGCTGATGAATACCAAACACACCGATTAGAGTATCGATCCTATCTGCGATGGCTAAAAGACAGCTGATTCTACTTGAAGGCAATTGATCGCCGGCAAAGCGAGGTAAATAATGTTCTTTCAGCGCATCGGCAACTCTATCGGTTTCCCGATCGTGTAAAGCGTAATAATACCCGGCAATACCTTGTAATTCAGGAAACTCGCCGACTAAACCTGTCGTCAGGTCTGCTTTGGCTAATAAGGCTGCACGGGCAATGGCTTGTAATTCGTTTTTATCGTTGATGTTTAGTATAGAGGCAAGAAAAGTAGCCAGTTGGATTAAGCGTTGGGTTTTATCATATAAACTACCTAATTTTGCTTGAAAAATAATATGCTTTAAATTTTCTACCCGTTGAACGAGTGGTCGGGTTTTATCTGTTTGAAAAAAGAAGGCAGCATCGGATAAGCGCGCGCGCAATACTCTTTCATTGCCAGCAATGAGTTGCGAGGGATTTTTGCTATTGATATTACTAATGGTAATAAAATAAGGTAATAATTTACCGGTTTGATCTTCCACCGGAAAATAACGCTGATGTTCTTGCATCACTGAAATCAGTGCTTCTTGCGGAATCGCTAAAAATGCGTCGTCAAATTTTCCGCCTATGGCAACAGGCCATTCGACTAATGCGGTCACTTCGTCAAGTAACGCGTTATTTATTAAAGCACGTGCGTGCTCCCCTAACTCCGTATTGACCCAATGCAAAATTTGCTGATAAATCATTTCCCGGCGTTCAGTGGCATCGGCAATCACATAATGCTTTGCTAAGGTTTTAGCATAAGTCGCTGGACTTTTTATAGTAATCCATTTTTTACTGTAAAAGCGATGCCCCTGTGTTTTATTACCTGTCTGACAATGTAATAGTTCAGTGGTAATGGTGTTTTTGCCATACAAAAGAATAATGGCATGGATAGGTCGGACAAATTCAGTGGAGTAATTACCCCAACGCATGCGTTTAGGAATAGGTAAGGCAACTAATGCTTGTTGGACAATAGGAGGTAATAATTCGGGTGTTAATTTACCTTTCATGGTTTGGCGATAGCCAACCCATTTATGCATAGGTGATTGCTCAATGATCATCAATGCACTGGGTTCTACCCCGCAGGAGCGGGCGAATCCTAAACAGGCAGGTGTCGGTTGTTGATTCGCATCGAACGCGGCATCTAATGCGGGGCCTTTGCGTTCAATCACTGTATCCGGCTGAGTTGCGGCTAATTTTTTTACCCATACCGCGAGCCTTCGGGGAGTAGAAAAAGCGTGTGCCGTACTAAAGTGCAGATTGGCTTTAGATAATTGTTCTTGTATGGATTGGGAAAAACGATTGGCCAATAAAGATAAGGCTTTGGGGGGCAATTCTTCAGTATGAATTTCGACCAAAAAATCATGATAATGGGCATTAGAAATTAAATTAGACATGGGTTTTTTCCTGTAATAAAGGAAAATGTAATGCTTCGCGTGCTTTGAAGTAACTTTCCGCAACTGCTTTCGCTAAACGGCGAATTTTTAAAATGTAATGCTGACGTTCAGTGACAGAGATCGCATGTCTTGCATCTAATAAATTAAACGTATGGGAGGTTTTTAATACCATTTCATAGGCAGGTAAAGGTAAATTTAATTCGATTAATCGCATGCTTTCTTTCTCGTAAGTATGGAAATGATCGAATAGTTTATTGACGTTGGCTTGTTCAAAATTATATTTAGACATTTCGACTTCATTTTGATGAAAGACATCGCCATAGGTAATAATGGTATTTCCTGTTTTACTCCAAACTAAATCATAAATATGATCGACGCCTTGGAGAGAC
>Ga0206938_1050_pt1 | contig 33261 bp, 33 predicted proteins | sample Alteio_BWOrgHeat_12_FD_152918 | JGI IMG/M metagenome (GOLD analysis project Ga0206938, IMG submission 152918) | Enriched cells from forest soil in Barre Woods Harvard Forest LTER site, Petersham, Massachusetts, United States -... | ecosystem: Environmental > Terrestrial > Soil > Temperate forest >... | reverse complement strand
GACCCATATATTGTTTAAACCCGATAAGTATCTCCCCTGGTATGCGCCTTTGCTTCGCATAACCGGATCTATTTTTTCATTCAGTACCGGCGCTGCCGGCGGCATTTTTGCTCCCGCACTCAGCTCGGGAGCCTGCATTGGTTCTGTAATTTCGGGATGGATGCATCTGAATGATTCCAATACAAATCTGCTGATTCTATCGGGCATGGTCGGCTTTCTTACCGGCATTACCCGGACACCATTTACCTCCTCTATTATTGTACTGGAAATGACCGATCGCCACAATCTGATTTTTTACCTGATGTTGGCAGGCATGTTTTCAGGTATGGTTGCCCTGCTGATTGACAAACATTCTTTTTACGACCATCTAAAAGTGAAGTATTTGAGGCAGATTGAAGAAGAGGGCCTCAGGGAAAGCGCCATCACGGGGGTTCCATAAATATACTATGGATTTCCTGGCATTTGCCTTGGATGGGTGAACAGAAATCCAGATACCAAGCCTCCTGATTTTTGCTTACCTTTGCGGCTCTTAAAAATTGAGGGGAATACCCATGAAAAATATCCGGAATTTTTGCATCATCGCTCATATTGATCACGGGAAATCCACCCTGGCTGACCGGCTATTGCAGATCACCCATACCATCAGTGAAAGAGAGATGATGGACCAGGTTTTGGACGATATGGACCTGGAGCGCGAAAAGGGTATCACCATCAAAAGTCATGCAATACAAATCAACTATAGTCAAGGCAAGGAAGATTATATCTTAAATCTGATAGATACCCCCGGACACGTAGATTTCAGTTATGAAGTGAGCCGGGCCTTGGCAGCCTGTGAAGGCGCCCTGTTGTTGGTCGACGCTTCGCAGGGTATTCAGGCCCAAACGATTTCCAATCTCTATCTGGCAATCGAAAATGATCTGGAGATTATTCCAGTGATCAACAAGATCGATATGGATGGCGCCATGGTGGAAGAGGTGACCGATCAGATTGTAGACCTCATCGGATGTAAAAAAGAATCCATCCTACTGGCCAGTGCGCGTACCGGTTTGGGTGTTCAGGAGATTCTGGATGCCATTGTAGAGAGAATACCTGCGCCCGAGGGAAACCCGGACATCCCACTACAGGCACTGGTTTTCGACAGCGTTTTCAATTCGTTTCGGGGGATTATCGTCTATTACCGGATTTTGAACGGGGTATTGAAAAAAAATGATAAAATCCGTTTCGTTTCTACCGGGCAGGAATATCAGGCTGATGAAGTGGGAATCCTTAAACTGGGCCTGGTTTCGAAACCCGAAGTCAGCGCGGGCGATGTAGGGTATATCATCACGGGAATCAAGAATGCCAAAGAAGTAAAAGTAGGGGATACCATCACGCTGGCGTCCAATCCAAATCCACAGATGATTCAGGGTTTTCAGGAAGTAAAACCAATGGTTTTCGCAGGCATATTTCCGGTTTTAACGGAAGACTTTGAAGAGTTGCGGGAATGCATGGACAAACTTCAGTTAAACGACGCCTCGTTGACTTATGAGCTGGAAACCTCCCAGGCACTGGGCTTCGGTTTCCGTTGCGGATTCCTTGGTATGCTGCACATGGAAATCATCCAGGAAAGGCTGGAGAGGGAGTTTAATCAAACCGTCATCACCACCGTTCCCAACGTAAGTTTTATCGCCCATACCACCAAGGATGAAACCATCATGGTAAACAATCCTTCCGAAATGCCCGATCCGACCCGAACCGAACGGATTGAGGAACCCTATATCAATGCCCAGATCATCACCAAGCCGGAATATATCGGAAACATCATTACTTTATGTTTAGGAAAGAGGGGTATTTTATTGAATCAGAACTATTTAACTCCAACAAGGGTAGAACTTCATTTTGAAATGCCCCTGACGGAAATCGTATTTGATTTCTATGACAAGCTCAAAAGCCAAACGCGGGGTTATGCTTCATTTGACTATCATCCCATTGAATACCGGGATGCTGAAATATCAAAGATGGATATCCTGTTGAATGGAGAGAAGGTGGATGCCCTCAGCGCACTGATCCACCGCAGCCGGGCGGCTGACTTTGGTCGGAAACTTTGTGAAAAACTAAAAGAACTGCTGCCCCGGCAACAATTTCAGATCGCCATTCAGGCAGCCATCGGATCCAAAGTGGTAGCCCGGGAAACCATCAGTGCCCTTCGCAAAGACGTAACGGCAAAATGTTATGGGGGCGATATTTCCCGTAAAAGAAAACTGCTTGAAAAACAAAAAAGAGGGAAAGAAACGCATGCGTCAGGTGGGCAATGTAGAGATTCCTCAGGAAGCGTTTTTGGCCGTACTGAAACTAGACGAATAGGGTTCGCGGATTGGCAGCTCCACTAGTTGTTCCCTTTTTTCTTGTTTTTCTCCGACTGCTGTTTAAGCAGCTCTTCGTTGATGCCTCCGGCATCATTGAGAATTTTCTGTTCCTGCGGGAATTGTCCTTCCTGAAGGGAGGTATTGAAAATTTTAGAAACGTGGAGCCACTGTCCGTTCTCCCATACAAATCCTTCGTAATCCCCATCGGGCACATAGGTTTCTTTGCGGTCTGGCTCATCCGATTCTGAGATCAGGTGGTCGTATACGATCATTTGAAGGGAGGTATCGTAGTTAAAGGTGGTGGTTGCTTCTTTTTTATACTCCAGATAAAATCTCAGGACCTGTTTTTTGTTTGCTTTGGCTGAATCATTTTTAAAGGAGAAATAAGGTCCCCCAAATACCGGCTGGCCTTGTTCGTTAAAAGTGAGTACATCCATCCATTTCTTATTGCTGCTGATGGTAAAGTCATCATATCCAAGCAGGGTATAAATATTTTTGCCGTTGTAATTTTTTTCTATGATTCGGTAATAGATCGCACCGATCCAGTTATTGGCAGTCCTCACCGAATCAAAAGGTCTTTTGGAAAACATGGAGACATCGTGCAAGGGATAGAGTTTGAGGGAACCATCGTCCGTCCGCATCTGAATAGCTCCCCGTTGAAAAAAAACATATGCATCTTTTTTTATCTGCCAGGTAAAGATCCGAAAACTACTGTCCGGTGCATACAACTTAGAAATGGTTTGAAGGGAATCAAAGGGGAAAAAAAAGGAGTTCTGAACTTTTAAAGACCGGACAAGCATCCGGATAAAAAAAAACTGTCAGCACGAAAGCGTTGATTGGTTTCCTGGGCATTGATGATATCGTAGGCATACCGGGACAGCGAATCCTGATGTTTCTCCAGTTCCTTTTCCTGTTGGTCAGAAATATGACTGTTGGAAGGCGACTGACCGGAGACACGGAAGAAAAAAAGACCTGCCAACACAACAAAAAGAAAAGAAAACTTCTTCAGGGTCATGGATAAAGTTTAAAATCCGATCACAATTTACAAGGAAGATCAGGAACCACCCCGAAACCTGTCATTTCTTTAAAAAATTTATGATTTTTTCAAGGCTTCTGCCAATTCATCCAGATTGTTAAAATACAGATCGATATCAGGATGAGGTAAATTCAAGTCCGGACTGGTTGTTTTCAGGAAAATGGTTTTCATGCCGGCATTTTTACCGAACCCCATATCACTCATGTTGTTGCCCACCATCAGGGATTTAGTCAGCTGAATTTCTGGAAAATCCCGGGCTGCCTGATGAGCCATGCCTGGATTTGGTTTCCTGCAGGGACTGGACGGATCCCCATCCAGACAATAGTAAATCCGGTCGATCCGGCCTCCTTTTTCTTCTATGCTTTTGATCATGTGTACATGGATATCCTCCAAATCTTCCAGGCTCATGATTCCTCTGGTGACACCCCGCTGGTTGGTTGCCAGGATCAGGCGCTGGAAACGGGAATTAAAAAATTGTATATTTTCTTGGGTGTGCGGATAGAAAATAAATTCATTCCAGTTGCGTACATAAGTCCCGGGCAATTCATAATTCACTACTCCATCCCTGTCAAGAAAAAGGGTCCAGGTCTTGTCTATTTGAGAAAAGTCGAACATGATGTATTCTTCAGGTAATTTTCAGCTATAAATGTTTTGTTTTGATGGGTATCAAACGTTTGGAATCACTCCCGCGGTTTATCTGCCGCTCCGGGTTACCCATTCCATTTGTGCCCTGGCATAGTCTTCTGGGATGCCGATGTCAATGAAGTATGACTCAGAGATCATCCCCATGATGAGCTGATCCCGGTATGTTTTTTCCAGATAATCCTTTTCAAAAGAAAAGACCTGCGGGAATGAGCGTTGAAGAAAACGGGTTAGATCCAGCGCATACACGCCCCCGTTAATCAACCCGGTTTCGCGGTATTTTTTTTCACTAAAGCCAACAACCCTTAGTTTGTCTACTTCCACCACACCGTACCGGTCAAAGGCCGTCATGGGTTTAAGAGCAATGGTACAGGCGGCTCTTTGCAATTCATGAATGATGGCCAAATTAGAAAAGGACACACCAAAAAAGGTATCCGCATTCAGGACGATCACACTGGAGGATGTAGCCAGCGTCGCCGCTTTGAAAACGGCCCCTCCGGTGCCCAGGGGTTCCGTTTCTGTAGAAAATACATAGGATTCCGCCGGCAGATAGTTTTTGACAAAAGCCTCCATCTGTTCAGATTGATATCCCAGTGCGAAGATGAATTTTTTTACTCCCTGTTCCCTGGCAAAATCCAGGAGATAGGATAGAAAGGGTTTCCCGTTGATGGGTGCCAGGCTTTTAGGTAGCTCTCCAACAACCGGCCTCAGCCTTGTTCCGAGGCCGCCGGCCAGTATGATTGCCTCGGTCATCATAAATTATTATTTAAAAAATTCTTTTTCGACTAGTTCGCAAACGATATGACCCATTAGGATATGCGCTTCCTGAATCCTGGGCGTATCGGTTGAGGGAATAGCAAAGAGATAATCCGACAGGGACTTCATTTTTCCGCCGCTGGCTCCGGTGAATCCAATGGTAATCACTTTTTTTTGACGGGCAGCTTCAAAAGCATGAACAATGTTTCCTGAATTTCCAGAAGTGGAAAGTCCCACAAGCACATCCCCCGGATGGGCAATACCCCGGATAAGGCGGGCATATACTTCATCGTAACTGTAGTCATTGGCAACGGCCGTGAGATAGGAAGTGTTGCAATGCAATGCTTCTGCCGGTAAAGCCATCCTGTCGGTATAAAACCGGCCTGAAAATTCTGCTGCCAGGTGCTGCGCATCGGCGGCACTTCCACCGTTTCCCGCAAAATATACCCGATGACCGGTCTTAAATGCGTCTACGATCACACGGACGACTTCCTGGGTGGTGGCCAGCATGCCTTCATCGGCCAGGATTTTCTGCTTGGCGCTTATCGAAGCGCTGATGATTTGCTTGATATGATCGATCATATAATATTATTAAATGGTCCAGGTGGTTAGACCATGGTCCACAAACTGATAGGTTTTACAATGTCCCCCAAAATCGCTGAGACGGGCCATGACATCAAATTTCGTATTGCCGGGGCAATAAAAAATCATAAAACCGCCACCTCCCGCCCCGGAGATCTTACCCCCGGTGGCGCCCGCTTGTTTTGCCGCTTCATATATTTCTTCCATCCGGTCATTGGAAATACCGGCGGCCATTCGACGCTTTTGCTGAAAACCAAAATCAAGTATTTCTCCGATTTCATGCAAGCGTCCTTTTAACAAAGCTTCTTTCATCCGAAGAGATTGTTGTTTGAGTTGATGCATGGCTTCAATGGAGGAAGTGTTTTTATCCAGTACGTTCTGGCTCTGCCTGGTAATGATTTTGGAAGATTCCCGGCTGGTGGCTGTATAGTACAACAGAAGGTTATTTTCCAGTTCAAACAAATGTTGTTGTTTTACCCGGAGTGGATTGACGATTACTTTTTCTTCATCAAAAAACTCCATATAGTTTACACCTCCAAAGGTAGCCGCATATTGATCCTGTTTCCCGCCGGCCATCTTCAGGTCCTTGCGTTCAATTTCGTAGGCCAGCTGGGCCGTGTCGTATTCCCCCAAGGGCAGTTTCAGCATTTCGGCAAAAGCGCCCACGATGGCTACCACCAAAGTAGAGGAGGTACCCAAACCTGAACCGGCGGGCGCATCTACGAAAGTGGACAACTTAAATCCAGCGGGCATGCCGGTAAACTGTCTCCGGATCCGGTCATACACCCCTTTATGCAAATCCAGCACGCCGTTGAATTCTACGGGTGAACCCTTTCGGATAAGCTGTTTGGTTTTGTAGTCAATGGATTCAAACTGGACTTCCTCGGAATCGTTGATTTCTATATTGGCATAAGCGTAAAGGGAAACGGTTGCGTTGAGAATGGCGCCTCCATATAGATCACTGTAGGGGCTGACATCCGTCCCGCCACCCGCCAGTCCTATCCTCAAGGGAGCTTTACTTCTGTATATCATGGGATAAGCCAAGAATGGTATTTACCAGGGTTTTCCAGGAAAATTTTTTCTTTTCTTCGCGAAGATGAGGAATAAAATACGGTTCGCCTAATTCGTAGAATCGCCTGATCGCTTCTGCCAGCGCTGCTGGCGCCGCTTCGGTTACCAGGCCGGTTTTTTCATGAATCACCTGTTCTGCAAAGCTGCCAGCACCGGACACGACCATGGGTTTTTCGAAATGGTAGGCAAGGGGAGTGACACCGCTCTGGGTGGCATGGCGATAGGGTTGAATGACTGCATCGGCAGCGCACAAATAATATTTTACTTTGGAATCGGGAATAAAATCTGTTTTGAGAATCAATTGGTCTTCTATTTTCAATTGCCTGATCAAGTCAAGATACTCTGCCCGGTCACCATAGAATTCCCCGGCTATCAGCAACCGGATCCCGGAATTTTTTAAGCGAGGTTCGGCCATTGCTCGCAGTAATATATCCAGTCCCTTGTACTTGCGAATAAATCCAAAGAATAAAATGATTTGATCGGAATCCCCGATCGGTAAATGATGGGTAGTGTGCAAGTATTGCCGTGCCTTCGCCTTGGAGACCATCTCACCGAAATTGTCATAAAGCGGATGAATAACACGTTTGGCGGGTTTGGTCTTTTCAAATTTCCGAAGGTCGTCCATCACTCCTTCACTCATGGTAACAAAGCCATCACAGGATTTCAGAAAATATCGGGTGAAGAGTGGATCTCCCGGCCTTTTTTCATGGGGTAGGACATTATCGGTAATAGCAATAATTTTTGTTTTCCCGTTTTTTCTTACCCTTCTTAAAATCGTGCCCAGGGCAGGACCCATAAAGGGCAACCAATAGCGAACTACGATGAGATCCGGGGATGCTTTTTTCAACCGGTTACCAACGATAACCCAATTCAACGGTGAAACGGAATTGATGACGCTGTGAATTTCAATTCCTGCGGGCGGCGGATCTGAAGAATATTGAGTTGTGCCAGGAAAAAGAAATCGGGGGTATTGCAAAGAGAATGAATAGATGGAACAATCATGGCCATCTTCCAGGAATGCCCGGCATAGCCGTTGATCAAAACTGGCAAGACCTCCTCTTAAAGGCCAGGCGGGCCCGATGACAACGATTTTCATAACCCCGTTCTCTTTTCAACCAGGTAACTGTTGCGATTGGGAGAATTCCTGGAAATCATCTCTGCTAAAAAACCGGTCACAAAAAGTTGGGTACCTAAAATCATGAACAACAAGGCAACAAAAAACAAGGGTCTTTGGGTAAATCCCGTCTTATCGAAAAAGATTTTTGAAATAGCCAGGTATATGGAAACAATAAAACCGAGCAGGAAAAAAAGGCTGCCCCAGGAACCAAACAAGTGCATGGGTCTTTTGCCATATTTTCCGACGAACAAGATGGAGGCCAGGTCCAGACCGCCCGTGATCAGGCGTCCGACACCAAATTTTGAAACCCCGTATTTGCGGGCGTGGTGTTCGACCACTTTTTCACCAATCGTTGTAAATCCTGACCATTTGGCGATCAGGGGGATATACCGGTGCATTTCACCATATACTTCAATACCCTTTACTACTTTATTGCGATAGGCTTTCAGTCCACAGTTGAAATCGTGCAATTTAATTTTAGAAACTTTGGAGGTAACCCAGTTAAAAAACCGGGAAGGGATGGTTTTGGATATGGGGTCATGGCGAACCTTCTTCCATCCACTGACCAGATCGTAACCTCCTTGGGTTATCATTTGGTAAAGGGCGGGGATCTCATCGGGACTGTCCTGCAAATCCGCATCCATGGTGATAACCACTTTTCCCTGACAGGTTTTGAATCCCTCATTCAGGGCTGCCGATTTCCCATAATTTCTCTGAAAACGGATTCCTTTGATGCAGTCGTTTTGATGATGGAGCTTTTCAATGACCTCCCAGGATGAATCCGTACTGCCATCATCCACCAGGATTATCTCATAAGAAAATGAATTGGCTTTCATCACCCGGTCAATCCAGGCAGTCAGTTCGGGAAGCGACTCCTCTTCATTCAACAAAGGAACAATAACGGATATGTCCATATTATATCTTGGATTCGGCTGATTTGGGTTTTTGTTTGCGAACAACGAAAGCGAATAGAAATCCGAATATGCTGTCTACTACTACGGCGGTGCCATAACCCTTTATCAATCCGGAGGGTCTCATCTGATAGATGAGCGAATCGACACCCACCATCCGCTGGTTAATGTCCTCGTTCGTAAATTTCGGATTGGTCCGGAAAAAGGCAAGCGAATTGCTTTTAAATTTTTCTGCAAAACCTGGATCAATCCACTTCATATATACCAGATCAAATACTACATAAAATGCTTCTGCAATGAGAATCGCAATAAAAATGGTTTGAAATATTTCCCTGACTTGCGCATAGCCGCCGAGTTCAGCTTTTCTGAAAATTCCTGCCATCAAAAAAATCAGCAGGATCAGAAAATAAGAAACCAGCGAGGACAAAAAATATATGTCTGTATTGTAGCTGAAAAATTTAAATCGACAGAACAGGAAAATAACATACAGGAATCCGGCAATCAGCCCAAATCGGACACCGACGGTATATTTAGATATTGGATTCATGGACTAAGCGGGTGGATTGTCCTTGAAAATGGTTGGTGTCGCTTCACTTTTCTTCGTGAAAGCGGCGCCCAACAGCGATCCGATGATGCCTACGATGAGTGTGCCCAAAAAGGCAAAGATGGCCAGCGGCACCGGCGTCATAAATTTCTTTGTCATGGCTATCCCCTGGTCAATCTGATCTTCGGACATATTGCCTTTTGCTTCCATGCCGGCCCTTGTCTGCTGGAGGAGCTGATCCACATATTCAGGGAATATCAGAAAAACGGAAATCAAGGAGTAAATCATGATCAATACGGCCAAAACCAGGGATACTTTGAAGCCGTATCCAAAAACATTTCCAAAACTGACTCCATCGGTTTTTTGTTTCCCGAACTGGATGCAAAAAACAATCAGGACTACGACTTCGACAATGGTGCCGATCCATTTAAACCAGGTTTCGAACCGAAGGTGAGCAAAACCTCCAATTAGGTCTATAACCATCAGGATGAGGGCTAACAGGAGCCCTTTAGTTAAAAAGTCAGAAGATTTCTTTTTCATACAGGCTGTTTTAGTTAGTTGATAAATGAGTCAAATGTAAATGTCCTTTTGTTACGGTAGCAATCACCTTTCCAGTAAAGTTCTTGCCATGAAAAGGTGAATTTTTGGATTTAGAAGCTGTTTTATTTAGATCAAATGTCCATTTTTTAGATACATTAAACAGGGTCATGTTGCCGGGCTGGCCCTTTTCTATGGTGGAGGATGGCAGGTTGAAGATTTTCCGGGCGTTCCCACCGAACAAGGCATAGATCTTTTCTGCGCTTAAATCCGGAAACAGGGTTTGAATGACCGGATAAGCCGTTTCCAGTCCCGTCATCCCGTATTTCGCATTTTCAAATTCCAGTATCTTGCTGTCGTATTCATGAGGCAGGTGATGGGAGGCAATACAATCGATGGTTCCGTCCAAGACCGCCTGTTTGAGTTGCTGGATAACGGAAGGAGGTCGCAAAGGTGGGTAGACTTTTAGATTGGTATCATAATCCACGAGGTCTTTGTCGCTGAAGAAAAGATGGTAGGGGGTAACCGAGCAGCTGATATCGGTTCCGGATTCCTTCCCTCGACGGATATAATCCAGTGATTTGGGTGAAGTCACTCCCGTAAAATGAATCCGCGATCCCGTATACCTGGCCAGTTTTATGTCCCGGGCGATGATGAGCTCTTCGGACATCATGGGTTTGCCCGGCAATCCCAGTTGCGTTGAAATAATGCCTTCGTGGATCAGACCGCTGGGCGAAATACTGGTATCGTCCGGGATCTGGATAACCACTCCCTGGAATGCTTTGACATATTGCAAGGCTTTGACCAGGACACCGGAGGATTGTACAGGATGCAGCCCATCAGAAAAGGCCACGGCGCCACTGTTTTTCATGTCGTACATCTCTGCCAAATGTCGTCCGTCCAGGTTTTTGGTAATGGCTCCGATGGCATGGATGGTTACCGGAAGGCTTCCACTTCTGTGCTGAATAAATTCAACCTGGGATTTATTGTCGGTCACGGGCTGAGTATCGGGGATCAGAAAAACGTCCGTGAACCCACCGGCTGCCGCTGCTGCCGAACCTGTCTCCAGGGTTTCCTTAAATTCAAAGCCGGGATCTGAAAAGTTAGAGAAAATATCGACCCACCCCGGACTCACCTGCAGGTCCTGTTCCTCGATGATTTGGTCTGTTTTTTCGTCGATAGAGGGTGCAATTTCCCGAATGATGCCTTTTTCTATCAAAATATCCTGAATGGTTCCGTGGTGGGAAGAGAGGGGGTCAGTAATGCAAGCCTGTTTGATTAGCAGCTTCATCTATAAGGAATTATGCGAAGATACGGTTTCAGTTTGAATTCATTTTCGCCCATTGCCTTTTTATCTTAGATTTGCAGCCCTCTAAGGCAGGAATCTGGGTAACTGGTAACCCGTCTGAAGTGGTTGAAAGAAGAGTTCGGGACGTAGCGCAGCCCGGTAGCGCGTTTGCATGGGGTGCAAGAGGCCGCTGGTTCGAATCCAGTCGTCCCGACAATTCGCGTTGCAAACAACGCCAATGGCCCGTAAAACTCAGTGTTTACGGGCTTTTTAATTTTTCCCATATCAAATTATTGCAAAAAAGATCAATTCTCGTGTGAACAATAAGGTGAACAGAATTTAGAATTTACATTTGTTCTTAAATTCGACTTAACCTTATAATGGTCAATTAATTACAACAATTTAAATTGATCTGTTTCGATGAGTTCTGGGTTCATTTTTCGTGTTTCGAGGTGAACAGAATTGTGTCAAATGATTACATCACGATTTAAATGAAAAGCAATGAGAAATGAAAACACTTTTGGTCTTCACTTTATTTTGCGTGTAGGCCGTTCCGTTAAAGGCAAGTCTCCCATTTATGCAAGGATTTCGGTGAACAAGACAAAATGCGAGCTGGCATTAAAGTGCCACATCCGCAAAGAGGATTGGAATTCTGTCAGAGGTGCTGCAAAAACAGGGAATGAGGAGTTGAAATTATTGAACAGCTACTTGGAAGAAGTAAGGGGGAAATTGGTAAAGCAGTATCGTGCGTTACACATCACCGACGCCCTTTTGACCGCTGAGTCTGTTAAGGATGCTTACTTAGGCATCAATGAAAATAAGCGGAAGTATACATTGCTATGGGTCGTTGCAGAGCACAACCTGATGATGCAAAAGATCCTCAAGCATGGCACAATGAAGAATTATTCCACAACAGAAAAGTACCTAAAAGCCTTTATTCCCCATAAATTCAGAAGTGATGACATTTTCCTTTCAAAGCTAAATTATGAGTTTATTTCAGGTTTTGAATTCTATGTCAGGAGTAACTCCATCAAAGAAAATGACCCGTGTGCTAATAATGGAACTATGAAACATATGGAACGGCTAAAGAAAATGGTTAATTGGGCCGTAAAAAATGAATGGTTGGATAAAAATCCCTTTTCCAATTTTAAATTGAAATTTGACAGACAAGAAAGGGAATGTTTAAATGAAATCCAATTAACTGTTATCAAAACTCACGACTTAGAAAATCCTACTCTTCAGTTGATTCGTGACTTATTCGTATTTAGTTGTTATACGGGTTTGGCTTATATTGATCTAATTGAACTTAAACCCAATGAAATTGTCACCAGCGTCAACGGAGTAAAATGGATTAAAACAGCCAGGGAAAAATCAGGAGTCGTCGTCAATATTCCTTTGTTAGATGATGCGATAAATGTTTTGGATAAGTACAGTAACGATAAACGCGCAATAGTCAAAGAAAGAGTATTTCCTCTGGTTAGCAACCAGGAAATGAACCGTGGTCTTAAAGTAATAGCAGAAATCTGTGGAATTAAAAAGCATCTTACTTTTCACCTAGCCAGACACACTTTTGCAACTACTGTAACCCTAATGAACGGCGTCCCAATTGAAACCATAAGTAAAATGCTCGGACATACCAAACTAAGTACAACGATGATTTATGCCCGGATTTCGCAAACTAAAATAGGCCTGGATATGGAACTTCTTCAGAATAGACTTGAAGCCGAGAGAAATAAGGCAAAACTGATGATTGTACGCCAATAAGTTTAAACGAGTGTAACAAGAACTATAAGGAAGTTTTTTACAAACGTTCAAGGTTTACCAACTGGTCCTGTTCAAAATTTGATCAGGATCATTTTCAAAATAAATTTTAATTTAATTTGCACTAAAACGACAACTTCCGTGAATTTTTTTTTGAATAAACTTAGTATATAATTTGACAAATAAATTTAAAAATTGTGTGTTATGGAAAATGTGAAGAGCGCAACAAAAGGACAATTATTTGAAAGACCTCGCCTTTATAGGGATCAATTACTCACCCTCGAAGACCTGACGGATTTCAAAAGACAGCTGGTATTCGAAATTAAAACACTTCTCAAAGAACAAACCGGCCAACCTGTTAAAAAATGGCTCAAGTCTAAAGATGTTCGAAAATTGCTTAATATCTCTCCGGGAACACTGCAAACACTTCGGACAAAAGGAACCTTACCATTTACCCGTGTTGGAGGAGTGATTTATCATGATGCTGAAGATATTCAGCAAATGTTAGAATCAAAAAAACTTTACCGGAGAACTACGGCATAAACCAAGGATTATTAATCGGGTGTTGACAATACTTATTAATAAAATTAATTAAAAGACTGACAAATAATCAGGTAAGACTTTTTGTATAAACTCTCTTTCTTATTCGGTAGCCATCTGAGAAATAATCGTTGATTGTCCGACCTTTTGATATTTACCTCATGGATATTTGCGTCTAAACTGAATTCAACCGTTAAAGCAATTTAGTAACCAGAAAGCCACTTCGACCAGATTATTTCTATGGTTGATTTAAAAGCGTTTTGAATTTTATTTTCACCCGCAAAAATGATCTTGTAAGAACAGGGATTGAGACCTTGAGACATATTTCTATTAAAAGCGAGCGGTGTTATTGTTTCACAATAACCCTTCGCTCGCTTTTACTCCCGTTGGTCGCAAAAGATTCTAAATAATTCTCTAACGATATTATGGAAAAGCATATCCGCCGAAAAAAACTTCCACCAGGAAGACCCCTAAAGGCAGTCAAAAAGGAAATTACGGTGGGAACCAGATTTAGTAAGATTGAACACTTTGTCGTCAAACAAAAGGCCGGCAGAGCTGGACTTAAACCTTCGGAATATATCCGCCAGGCGGCGTTTGCTTGCACTATAAAAGCTGGAATTACTGAAGAAGACAGGCAATTTGTCAGACAGTTGGTTGGAATGGCAAATAATTTAAATCAGTTAACCAAGCTCGCAAACCAGTATGGCTTTTTAAGGATTGTCCTGCATTTCGAAGAGTTGAGGAATAAGATTGATGGTCTGTTAAAAGAGTTGAAAAATGGTAAGCAAAGTAATTAGTGGAAAATCTTTTCATGGATGTTGCCGATACGTGTGCCAGGATATTATCAGGTCAGTGGTTCTGGCCACCGAAGGAGTCCGGGGCCATAGCCATAAATTGATGGCTGATGATTTTGACATGCAGAAGGGAATGAGACCTGGAAAAGAGAAAGCAGTATTCCATGGAATCTTAAGTTTTTATCCAGGCGAAAACCCGTCGGATCAAACAATGGTGGAGATCGCAAAAGCTTACCTGGAAAAATCCGGCATTCGGAACACCCAGTATTCGATCACTAAGCATACTGATAAAAAACACCTGCATCTCCATGTGATCGCAAATATGGTAAACAACAAAGGGGAATCTATTTCCGACAGTTGGCTGGGCGCCAGAGCCCGGCGAGTCTCCCAGGAGTTGACCATTAAACATGATCTGAAACAAGCCTTGAACAAGAAATTGGAATTAACCAACTTGGATGCTTTGAGTGAATATGAAGCTACAAAATATAGGATTTATCAAAGGATCCAACATGCACTTCCTGGTTGCAGGGATCTGGTGCAGCTTAAAGAAAAATTACTCAATCAAGGTATAGAAACGGTTTATAAGTATAAGGGGCATACACAAGAAATACAGGGCATCAGTTTCAAAATGGAGAAGTACTCTTATAAAGCCAGTCAGGTGGACCGGCAGTATTCTTATATTAAACTCGAACGAATCCTAAAACTACAGCAGGAGCTGATATTAAAACAGGCATTAAAGCAAGAACAATCCCCGCGGAAATCTAAGGGATATGGGCATCATTGCTAATCCATTAAGACGAAAGTATTATGGAAGACATTTTACTGCAAGCTATTGTTGACAAACTGGAGGCGCTAGATAAAACCACTGAAAAGTTATCTAAAATGGTAGACGGCGTAACGAATTATTCGCCCTCTTTTAAAGAGGTAAATGAAAAAATTAGGATGGTTCACATGGAAGTTCGTGGGATTCCTGAACAGATTTCTTTTCCGGAAAAAGAAATCTATTCGCAGAGAATGGCAACAGATAGTTTATTAGCCCAATTGAAACAGCCACTTAACCCAAAAGTTAAACATATTCATTACTTGGATACACCCATGCTTTTGTGTATCGCGATGACGATCATTATTTTAGGATTGTCCTTCTGGATTAATATTTTATATGATGATATCCACTGGATTGAAAAATTCCCGCATGATCATTCAGTAACCTTACCATCCAACATACCGGAAAATCAGGCGATATCAAAACATCAAAAATTGAAGTCAAAAAGCTTTTTAGTGTATAGGAATTCGAGGGATTCGTTAACCAGGTCTAAAAAAATGATGGAGGATTCTATTTATAAGCTACTAATGAGCAATTATGAACAAAAACGCCCGGAAATGCAAACGAACCCTGCCGGCCAAAGACCAAACCAAGTCAAAAAAAGTGAGGATTCCGATAGGCCTTAGACAACCAGCAGTTAAAATTTCCTAGCTGCTCCTGAATAGGTATTTCATTCTCCGATGCATTTTTGTAAATTTGGTAATGCCACTAATAATCAGCGAAGAACCTTTATATGTGTTTATCGTCCATTGGAAGCGCCGTGAACAGTTTCCCGATGAAACCTTCAATACAACCCGAAACATAGGCATTAAATATCCTTCGTATAAAGAAGAATTGCTTAATCAGCACTTTGAATGTACTAATGAGAAGTTTGAGGATTCGGAAGTGATTATCCAAAGGGAACCTATCAGTTATGTGCCAGACGAACAGGCGCCGAAGCCAAGCTTTCCGAAAGTTCGATTTTGGGAACTTCGAATAGATGAAATGAATTGGATAAAGTCTTATCGTACTGTGATTCAAAGAATTTTAGAGCGAGGTCCCGTTACTGAATGGCAGGAGCTCATTCGTTACTATGGTCTTGCTAAAGTCAGTAATGTCATTAGAAATGAAATTTTAGACCTGCCCGATTATACCATAAAGGAAGTTTGCGATTTTTTTAAATTTAAAAAAGAAGATTTGTTATGTTATATACGGAAACAGTCGAAGCCAAAACACTGGATCTGATTAGAAAATTAATGGCTGATTCTGAACTAAAAGGCTTTAATCTGGTGGGTGGCACAGCACTTTCCCTGCAAATCGGTCATAGAATATCCGAGGATATAGATTTATTCTCCCAGAAAGAATTTGATGCTGCAGCGTTGAAGAGTTATTTAGAGAAAGAATATGGCTCCATTATTAAAATAGCCGAAGGCAATACAATAAGAGCAGAAATTGGAGAGGTGAAATTGGATATTTTAGCCCATCAATATCCAATGGTTAAACCTGCAGTGGAAGTTGAGGGGATCCGATTTACATCCTTAGAGGATATAGGGGCTATGAAAATAAATGCGATTGTCAGAGATGGAACCAGGGTAAAGGACTTTATAGATATGTATTCTTTGCTTGAATATAAAAGCTTAAAACAATTGGTTTCTGCTTATGTGAGTAAATACCACCCGGATGTGTCAGAAAATATGGCTTTTCAATCTCTAAAATACTTCCAGGACGTGGACCTTTCTGCGACTGCCATAAATTTACTCAAGGACTTTGAATGGACAAAAGTCAAGGAACGACTGGAAAATGCAGTAAAAGAATCTGAAAAGATATTCGTCTCCCAAGATCAATCAGTTAAACACTCTCTGGAACAGAAATTGGAAACTATCCAAAAGCAAGATCGAACACTTGCACACAAGAAATCCATGAAACCGAAAGGAGACGAGTCATAGCCAAGGCATTAGTTGGTTCAAGGCGCCAACTAAGTATGGGTAAAACAAAAATGTTTGGTGTTTTATTTTTTATCAACTTGAATTGGACAAACGATCGTTCGATTTTATTTTCAAAAAATTGTCTATATTTGATTGGAAAACAGCTCTTTAACTTCAAATATGCGGAAAAGTGAACAAGAGAAGATTTTAGCTTTAAATATTTGATTCAGAAGTAATTTAAAGCCATTGGATAGGTCAGTCGCTATACATTGGGTTATGAGTTGTTTGCATGTAACCAGGATTCTGGTCCGGGATTATTGATCCAATAAAAAGGAAAGGATCTGTTGCGATAGGTTTCTTGCGCTGGGAGGATCATAGTTGCTCAAAACGATTACCGTAAAGCTGCCATCGCGAAACATTCTGAGGTCGCCATTCATCCCAGGCGCACCGCCGCCGTGGCCCGCTATATGTTTCCCATTCATGATATAGTCTTCAAACCCATAAGCATACTTGTCTTCTTTGCCATTTCCCATAGTATCAAAAACTTTACCGTTCAATAAAGTATCGGTGAGCGTGGCGTTCAGCAACGTGTGGTTTTTCAATGCCATGCTGAACCGCAGGAAATCACCCGCGGTGGCGTAACCACCACCCGCCGAGCTGCCTTTTAGCGGCAGCGTTTCCCAATTCATTATCCTTGGCTTCACGCGTAACGGGTCAAAGCCAGCGGGCGAGGTGTAGCCGGTCGCCAGGTTGGCTACCACAGAATCTCTTTTATATGAATCGGTATGGTGCATCCCGGCCGGTTCGTAAATATGGCGCCTGATGTAATCGAAATAATCTTCGTCGGATACTTTTTCGACTACCAGTCCAAGGACTATAAAACCTGCATTGCTATACGACCAGCTGGTGCCGGGCGCAAACAACAGCGTGTCCTTTTGAAAGATCGGCAAATAGGACTGGAGCGCAATATATTTATCGCGATGCGTGAAATATTCATCCTTGAAAAAGTCACCCAGACCCGAAGTATGGGTCAACAACTGTGCGATGGTGATCTTCTTTGCGATAGCCTGGTTGGGATAATCGGGTAGGATATTTGACAGCGTATCAGTATAAGACAGTTTGCCGGCTTGCACCAGTTGCCCGATCGCTATAGAAGTGAACATTTTGTTCATCGAGCCGATACAAAAAAGAGTCGTTATATCGTTCGGTACGTTAAACCGCTGGTCGGCCAGGCCATAGGCTTTATTAAAAATAACTTTGTCATTTTTTGCGACAAGCACCACGCCTGAGAATTGGCCGATTTCGGTAAGATGGATCGCATGCCGGTCGATCTCTTCGGCTATTGCACCTTCATCCGCTACCTTATGCGGCCATTGATATTGTTTGGTGATGGCAGGGGCCTCCACCATCCTGGCACCAAAACCGTCCAGCTTACCCGGTTCTGACCTTATGAGCTGCGTCCGCAGTTCCATCCAATGGCCGCCTTTTTTACTCCGGAGGGTCATCGTGATGGCGGCCGTATCTGCCGATGGATGGATTTCGACCACCTCCACACCCCCTAATTGCTGATTGAAAAACTTCATCCATAACATCCAGCGATCTTCCCCCATATGGACTATGGAGCTGCTTTCATTGGAATGTAAAAAGGCCTGTTGTTGTTGTTCGTCGCCGGTGTTGATGACCCCGATGAAATGCTCGGCAAGTTGGCCCAGCGTGCTATGCGGAAAGTCCTGTGCAAAGGCCGCGGAGGATGCACATAAAACAAAGAGGACAATCAAAATTATTTTCATACTCAAAAATAAACTATCTATTTCTTCAAAAATAGAACAGGATTAACCAGGTTGGTTTTTTTATGTATTCCGCAATAATTGCCTGTATTGAAAAGGGGAGAGGTGATTAATTTCTTTAAAACAGCGGTTGAAATGACTTTGGTCAGCGAAACCGCATAAATAGGCAATTTCTGTCAGCGAGTATCTACTGTTCCGGATCAGGGTTAATGATTTCTCTACCATAATCGTTCGTAGGTATTCACTTATCGTACACTGAAAATGTTTGTGGAAGTAACGGCAGAGATGACCGGGATGAACGTTCAGTTGAACGGACAGATCTTTCAGGGTTAATTTTTCCCCGGGCAGATTATGTAAGATATCGGACAGCATGAATACCCATTTCGGTGTCTGATGCATATTCCTTTTGGATGGAGTCAGTAGATCAAATACCCGGACCAGCCGTTCCTGGATGGCCAGGCAGGCTTGCGGACCTCCTGTTTTAGCTTCTTTATAAATCTGGTGAAAAATGATCTTAATCTTAGGATGCCTTATATCCATATGTCCAATCACTGGATTGTCCTGTTCAAGGGTACTTTTAAACCAGTCTTTTTTCACCTCTACATAAAAAATAGAATGCGGTTTCGAACTGGAATTCGCGTGAGCGTCTTGCCAGTTTTGAAAAAAAAGATTGCCGGTGTGACGGCTGTATTCCCGTTTACTGGTTCGCTCGGTAAAATCGCCATCCAGCACAAAGGAAAATAAGGGGTTTTCATGGTAGTGCCAGTCCGTGAAGTTGGGTTGATAAGTCACCTGGTTTAACGCCATTTCTTTCGTTTCGAGGAGGTTGATAGCTTTGCCATGATACTTTCCGCTTATCATATGCCGGAACGCCATCCAATAAAATGCCAGCTTGTAGGATTTTGTCGATCAATGATTTATCTTGTCGTTTGCTACACGGTTGTCCGTTTTTGATACAACGCTTGTTTGAATTCATTCAACGGTTAAAACAGCGTGAATATCGACCAGATAATAAATCTCGAGATTAGTTTTATTTAGTATTTTTAGAACGAAAGCAGTTCTTTAATTTATTCCGCGAACAGGAAGGTGAACAAAAAATCATTTTTTGAAATAATCATCTGACTAAGAAATAATTAAAAGCCATTGGCGAGTTCAGTCGTCCCGACGATTTGCGTTTAAAAGACCGCCATTGGCCCGTAAAACTTGAGTGTTTACGGGCTTTTTTATTTTTTCCACGTCAAATTATTACAAAAAAAGGTCATTTCCCGTGTGAACAACGAGGTGAACAAAAACTAAAAATTAATTTTGTACTCGTAGGGCGTTTTGAACCACGGTTGCTGGAAGGGGTATGCTCAATACTCCGTCCCCAGCCTGGAAACTCGGTTGATCCGATACAATAAGCATCCGATGAGAAGTGAAACCTTTAATTGCCAAAAAGCAAAGGAAATCGACTTGGTAGACTACCTAAGAAGTTTAGGGTATTCTGCTGTCAAAAAAAGAAATCAGAGTTTCTGGTATCTTTCTCCATTCAGACAAGAAAAGACGGCTTCCTTCAAAGTCGATCATCGCAAAAATCTTTGGTTTGATTTCGGGGCAGGCATTGGAGGTACGATCATCGATTTCGGCATCCGGTATCATCGATGTTCCGTCAAAGAACTGCTGTACATGCTGGAACAGGAACAAGTGACGCCCTTACCCATTCATCGACCTCCTGAGGAACAGGAGAAAGCCCCAGAAAAAATATCAATTCAGGATGTGCGGGCGATTGCAGATCCAGTATTAAAGCGCTATTTGGCGTCCAGAAATATTTCTTTGGCGCTTGCCAATAGGTATTGCTGCCAAATCGAGTTTGAAATCTATAAAAGAAAACAACGGGCGATCGGATTTAAAAATGATTTGGGAGGTTATGAACTTAGAAATCCGGAATTTAAAGGAAGCAACTCTCCAAAAAGTGTTACCCATATCAAAAACCATCCGGACACGCTCCTGGTATTTGAAGGCTTTTTTGATTTTCTTTCTTTTCACAGTTATCGGGACCGGAAAGAAACTTGCCCAGAACCCTTCGTAAAAAGCAGCGAAAGTTTTCTCATCTTAAATTCTCTTGCTTTTTTTGAAAAATCCTGGAACATTATGGAATCCTATCATCAGATCGATTTATTCTTGGATCGCGATCGTGCAGGTCGAGAAACGACGGAAAAAGCCCTGGAATCGTCCAGCCGGTTTCGCGATAGGAGTGAACTATACCGGGATTTTAAGGATCTCAATGAATTTCTGATTCAAAGCAAACCGGAAGTTCAAAACAAATCCCTGGGTACTAGGAAGTAAAATGGCATGTTAAGCATGGGATTCCAACCGCTCAATGCTTTTAAAAAAGAGAAACCAAGTGGATGGATGTCTCTATGGGCCGCGAAGGGTCCAAACGAGATCATTCAGCTTTTTTATCCAGCATCTCCTCCAGCTTTTTAGCAAGAGAATCGGCTTTTTGATAACGTTCCAATAATTCTTTGCGATTGGAGAGACGCAAAAGAACATTATTGGAAAATTCAATATTACTCACCGCTTCCACCATGTTTTCCTTTCCAGCCGCCTCTTCGCTACCCAGTGAATCTGCCAAAGAAAAATGTTTAAAAAAATAAGGTCCCGTCAAAGTGATGGTAGCCAATTGTTCCGCGTCCTGGACATCCCTTATGATCTGGGTTTGATTGTAATAGTCAAAAAGGATATTTTTTAATTGAATATCCTTTAGCAAGTGAAGGTTTCCGGAGTTTTTCAAATCCGAAAATGTAGCGTCATTGGAAAGGAATTTTGGACGGCTGATGATTTCCCGGATATCGGCGTCCACCTGATGACTCAATAATTTGTCTGGCTTTCTGGCATATAAAAGCAGTTCATTTCCACGCTCCAATAATTTTTCAGTTTGGGCGATCGTTCCTTGTAAGGAGTTTTGATCGATGGTTATGTCCGCATAAAGATTTTTAAGATAAACCTTTTCCAACCTTTCCTCTTTGGATCCATCTCGCCATTCCTCCAAGGCCAGCGTTATGGAAATGCCCAAGATGATCACAAGGATTTCTATGAAATAAGCCGGCCACATTTCCCGGATGAGTCCCGCGACACTCCGTTTTCTTCTGGTGTCCGGAGTATGAACATTTTCCAGTTTCGGTTCTGCGGTTTCTGATGGATTTTCTTCTAAGCTTTCTTCCATAAGCCTTAACCAGGACATTGATTCTTTAATTATTGATCATACAATCTTTCCAAATTACCAATAATTTTAAAACAAAGCCAGGTGTTGGCCAATTAATTCCACCAGGATGATTCATTCAATGGTTCCCTGTCACCATTTTTCCAAACCCAATAATTTTTTTCCCAAAGCAGACAGTTCTGCAACCGGATTTCTTTTTTCTCTTTCCATCGGATCGCCGGGGAATGCATAACCCTGCATCGCATCCCGGTTTTTCCAGCTGTTGATCCGCCACTGTCTCAGTTCTTCGTTTTCTTCCTGTGCGGGCATCATGGCCACGTATTGGGCTATCCGCACTTTATTGTCGCTGGTATTGGCACGAATGCCGTGAGGTTGTAGGCTGTTGAAAATAAGGAGATCTCCCGCTTCCAGCTTCACTTTTACCAGTTCAAATCCTGATATATCCGGCTTGTAATGATCACGGTCCTCTGGCTGGGACAATTTCCAGGTATCATAGGTCCTGTATAATTCTGGCACGCATTGGAAGCCGCCCATGCTTTCATCGGTCTGGTCAGCCAGCGCCAAAACGCCCTGGACGTTTTGTGGTTTTGTCTCGGGATCGTAATCCCAGTGAATAAAACCTTTGTATTCAAATCCGGGTCTGAGCGGAAAATTCAAGTTTGCCCGATCGATGGTTACCCAAAGCTTTTCCGTGCCCCAGATGTCTGCAAAAGCCTGATGCACTTTCGGAAACTGACGATTGTCCCAAAGAAACTGGTGATTGTAAATTTCCACCATTCCAGTATTGTTCAATTCCTTCATTTCCATAGGTACATTGGGTCTTTTGTACCAGCTGTTGACATCCTCCGGATTCTTATTCTCATATTCCCATAGATAGTCTGCCAATTTTTTAACCTGGGCCCTGGGCACGGCATTTTTTATGACGACGTATCCATTGTTAACCCAGAAGGTCCAATCTTCTTCACTCAACAGGCCAAGGGGCTGCCCATTGCTACGGTCATTCAGCCGGATCTGACTGGATTTTGCCGTCGAAGGATTTCCAGGAATTTCTTTGTGAGCCATTGTGGGGCTAGCGGGAGTCATCGTTGCCTGCATCATAGTTGTTTGATTTAATAACCCAAAATTATCCTTGAATACAACCTGAAATTTTCCACCAGTTGATGAGTATTTGCTCTATATTGACATATTTGTTAACTTAATCCTTATTTATCCTGCAATTTGAGACATGAATCAGATTCAATTGGAAAAAATCGGATTTGAACCGGGCAAATCCTTCAAATTGTTTTCCCCCCGATTGAGAAATACATTTCTCTGGCACTATCATCCACAATTGGAATTGGTCTATGTAGAAGCCGATGCCGGAATACGACATGTAGGTACCCATATATCAGGATATACCCAAAGTGATCTGGTGTTCATTGGTGGTAACCTTCCCCACTTAAATTTTGATTATAGACTCAGAAGTGATTACCACCAGATCGTCATCCAATTAAAGACTGACTTTCTTGGAACAGCCATCTCTTCCACACCAGAGCTGCAAACCATTCACCGCTTGTTTACCAGCGCAGACTATGGAATCTCCTTTCATGGTGAAACCAAAAGACTGGTTGCCCAAAAATTAAAACAATTGGAAGGTTTGGGTTCTTTTGATCAGCTGCTGCAACTCATTCAAGTTTTTAAAATACTCTCCGAAAGTAAAGAACAGGTCATCTTAAACAAAGACTTAAGCTCCAAGGATTTTATCCTGAAAGATAAAATCAGGATGGGCGCGATTTATGAATACATAGATCAGTTTTATGATCAAAAACCGGATGTAAACCAGGTGGCGGCTAAAGTCCATTTAACCACACCGGCTTTTTGCCGATATTTCAAAAGACAGACGAACATGACTTTTACCGATTTTGTGAATCAATACCGAATCGAACGCGCAAAAAATCTACTGATGCAGGATAAAAATGTTTCAGAAACCTGTTTTGCTGTTGGGTTTGAGAGTATATCATATTTCAATAAGCTCTTCAATAAAATTGTCGGTGAAAACCCTTCCTCTTTTAAGAAAAGGTGGTCTGTATTGTAAGGGTGGGGAAGGTGTACTGTCTTTTCGCAAAAAAACATGATTCGCATGGTCGCTTTTTAAAATTAAAAAAATACAATTACATTAAACTTCTACCGACTGCAGCTGTTTAAAGAGAAAAAAAGCGAAATCCAACCTTTTTCTTGAATGATCCCATTCTGGCAGCTCCTAGTATTTAATCAAATCGTGGAAATATTTAATTGGAGGCCATACAATGCGCCAGTAGTTTTAAATTTGCTTTTGGTATTAACGATTCGTTAAACAAACAAAGCGAGGCCGATAAAAACAGATGTATTCAATCACTGAATTACCTTGCACTGCAACCCGGTACTGATGCTTAAACGTCTTTATGTAGTAATTTCCCTTCTATACCCTGCAACCCTGCTTGCGCAATTTGTGCCCGACACAGCCATTACTCCGGGCATCAAGCAAATTGATCTGATTGATATCGGCGAGAGAATTTTTAATAAAAATTCTGTAACCCGTGATGACACGATCATCAATAAAAAGGGAAAAATTCATTTCAGTGCTTTCCCGGCTGTCGGATATACCCTGCAAACCGGATTTGCCGGCGTAATCAGTGGGAACGCTGCTTTTTACTTGGGAACGCACAACCACGAGTCTGAAAATATTTCTACCGTCGTATCGAGTATTGCCTATACGGCGAACAATCAGATCATTTTCCCGATTGCCTCGAGCATCTGGACTAAAGACAATAAATACAATATTCTTTCAGACTGGAGATACCTGAAATATCCCTCGCTCACCTTTGGTCTGGGAGGATATACCCAACAGGATAGCAGTTATGAATTGGTTTATAATTATGTCAAACTCCATCAGGCAATTTTGCGAAAAATCGCACGGGATCTTTATGCCGGCATTGGATATGACTTTGACCTTTTCTGGAATATCAAAGAAGTCGATCCTCCGACTGATCACCCCAGCGATTTTGAACAATATGGATATTCGTCTACCGAAAAGGCTTCCGGCATTTCATTGTCCGTAAAATACGACTCAAGAAGAAATCCGATCAATCCTCAAGGAGGAATCTATGCCAATGTGCTTTTTGAGCCCAAATTTACCTGGATGGGCAGCGACAATGACTGGCAGTCCCTACTGCTTGAATTCAGGACTTATATACCTTTTCCTGCTAAATCCAGGAATATTATGGCGTTTTGGAGTTACAACTGGTTTACGCTGGGAGGGCGGCCTCCCTATTTGTTGTTGCCCAGTACGGCCTGGGACGAATTCAGCAATACCGGTAGGGGGTATATCCAAGGAAGGTTCAGAAGTTTGAATATGATCGACCAAGAAGCGGAATATCGTTTTGTTATCACCCGCAACGGTTTGTTTGGGGGTGTAATTTTTGCCAACGCCGAAACCTTTTCGGATGTCCTAACAGGAAAATATGCCGTTATTTCACCTGGAGCCGGATTAGGCATTCGAATCATGCTGAACAAATTTTCTCGGACAAATATAGCGCTGGACTATGCCTGGGGAACACAAGGATCTAGGGGATTTTTCGTAAATCTAGGAGAAGTGTTTTGAAAACCAGCAGGAGCGTAGTGGCCTTGAGGGCTTTATATGATCCCTACATATTTAACCAATAATTTAGTTTCAACACAACAGATCTTGTTCGGACTGAAAAAGGTGTGATATAGTAGTTGTCCGTATAGACCAGAAAAAAATCTGATGCAGGTTTATACCGCCACTGCAAACGGGCATTGATATTCATATTTTTAATTTGCTGGTTGTATTGAACGTATACCGTAAAATAAATCATGTTGGTCAGCGTAATGTCAACCCGAGGACCGACCAATAAAAACCGAGTATTTCCCCAGGGTTGTGGAAGATCAAGCACAGTATAAGAAGTGGCCAAAGTCAGATTGACATAGGGCTGAAAACGGATTCCCGCATCGGTAAGAATGGTTAGTTTATTGCCTTGCGCATAGTAGCCTCCATAACGGATGGAAAAATCATAGGTAAATATGCTTTGAGGTTTGGAGACGAAATCCACTCCGCCTGTCATCCACTTATGTTCTGATCCTATAGGCAGGTATCCTATTCCGGTATTGGTCGGATCGAAAGGTGCTTGCAATTTCACATAATCCTGCATGCCAACGAGGGTCAGTGTGGCCTTATTTCTGAAGGTAATCAACCAATCCACAATGTTCTCATTATCAGTTGTCTGGAATTTTTCATTATAATAAAAATTTGAAAACCATTGTGGGCCATGGCTCAAGACGGATCCTTTGTCTGGGAAAAAATAATAAGATAGTTGCGGATCAATTCGAATATAACCGGTCCTTGGGATATAACCGACTTCTGCCTTGTAGTTACTGCCTATGTACTGATAGGCGCCATTAATCAGCCATTTTTTACTGGAATATTGAAGGTTGCCTGCAACCACCCAATCTTTTCCCGAGGAACCTGGTGTAAATGACTTCATGAAAAGCTGTTTGCCAGTCCAGAAATTATTGGGAGATGCCAGATTATATTCCAGTCCCAGGGTACGGTTATAGGATGTGTAGGCCGGATACGTTGAGTCTTTTCCAGGTTCGTAGTCCACGGATTGTTTGTTCACCCACATGAAGTTGATATTAGACCGGGAGAAAACTTTTCTTTGCAATGCAAGGACGGCAAAATTTTGTTGGGGCAGGCCAAGAGAATCAACTGAATTGGTTTGCATGTCCATGGCACCAATTCGCCAGTTGTTGTCGATTTTGCCACTGAGTCTTCCTCCAAATTCTATGGGTATGCCCAGTCCAATCCGACGCGAAAAAAACGGCCGGATGTCTGTATATCCAAAATTGTTGAACTGATCCCCATTCTCCAGGAAGAACTGTCGTTTTTCCGGATAAAATAATTCATAACGGCTTAGGTCGACTACCTGCTTGTCTACTTCAATCTGCGAAAAATCCGGATTTACGGTTAGATCCAGGTTGAGGGAGGAAGTAATACCAATCTTTGCATCGCCACCCACCATCGTCTTGTATTGTGTAGGAAGAGATGGGTTAAAAGTTTTGAAGGCTTGGGTAAGCACATAGGGAATGAGTGAAATATTGGTGCCGGGCGCGGGTGGAATGGTATCCCAAAGCAAAGTACCCGTATAGGCCAATGATGCGGAGGGAAATTGTCGGGGTACCGGGGCCCAACTCGATTTTTCTGTCGTTTTCAGATCATTTCGACTCAGGTTAATCCCCCAGTTGGTCAGGTATTTTCTGTATCTAAGGGTTTTAAATGGGATAGCCACCTCCATGATATATCTGTCAGAATATTGCTTGACCTTCGAATACCAGATATTGTCCCAACTCAGGTCGACTTTACCTCCCTCGTACATGGAGCCGTCCCATTGGGCGCCATCCGCATTGGTTCCGAAAGTAAATCCGCTGGTCTGGTCCCCGTAAGTATCCAGAAAAAAAATAAAATTGTCGTTTTTGCTGAAGCTGAAATCCCGCCTCAGGGATTCGACCATATTCGGTCCTGGTTTACCGTCATAACAAACCGCTGACAGGTAAAACATATTTGAACTATAGGTCATACGCACTTCCGTCCTCACATGTGCGAAAGAAGTATCCATGGGAAGGATCATATAAAAGTCCTTGGCTACTTCGGCTTGCGACCAGGACGGTTCATCCAAGACACCATCAATGGTGATGGGTCCGGAAGCATGATGAATATGAATTAAATAGCCGGCATTCTTCTTTTGGGAAAAAACAGAACTCCAAAGCAGCAAAAAAATGAACAGAGTCAGGCCAGTCCTCATCTACAGGATCATTGTTGTGGGACGAAAAAATACGATTTATTGCCGAATAGCTTCATTTTAGCTTGCATTTAACTATAAATCCTTCTACTTTTAGCCACCACTTTTCAATAAATGGCGTAATAGTTGCGTTATGGGCATGATCGCCCGCTCATTTTCCAATTTCTGCTGAAATTCCCTCACTATCATCCATACTCCTTGAAAGATTTTAATCCGTCAAAATCTTTTAAGTATGAAGTCTTTGTTTATTTCGCTTCTTATTGTTCCGGCATTTGCAAGTGCACAGCGCTGGCACGTTAACGTTACCGGTGGCGTATCCAACTACTCCGGCGATTTACAAGGAAAGGCCTATACATTTGATCAATCTTTTTTTGCTTTTGGCGTAGGGGCACAATATGATATTACCCGTAATTTTTCTGTTACCAGCAATATCAATATTATGAAAGTAGGCGCTGCAGACCAATACAATAACCCCAACCTGGTTTTCCGGAATCTGAGTTTTCAATCCAATATAACAGAGTGGAACCTGCTGGGAGAATATACTTTTATGGATATTACCCGCCATATGTTCTCACCCTTTGTTTTTGGAGGTATAGCTGTATTCCATGACAACCCGTACGCATTTGATACGCTCGGCCACAAGGTTTTTCTAAGGCCTCTGAGCACAGAAGGGGAGGGTCTGGCAGCCTATCCGGGCCAAAGGCCTTACAGCTTAACAAATTTTGCCATTCCAGTCGGAGGCGGTATCAAATTTCGCGTCAGTGAAAATGTTGTTCTGGCCTACGAAGTCGGATTTCGAAAAACATTTACAGACTATATTGACGATGTAAGTACTATTTATGTAGACCAAGCAGTTTTGCAAGCAGCAAAAGGTGGTGAAGCCGTTGAAATGGCCTATCGGGGAAATGAACTCAAAGGGGGTGCACCTTATCCACCGGGTGGCACACAACGCGGCAGTCCAAAATACAAAGACGTGTACTATTACACGGGTATTCGTGTGAGTATTGCATTGGTATCAAGCAAAAACAGTTTTTACGGAAGGGGAAGAATCGATTGTCCGAAGGCGGTTCAATGATATTAGTTGGCTAATTTTGTCCTCTAATCGAACGGATGGCTTTTAATAATCTTGAAGACTTTCTTAGCGCCCTGGAATCTGCGGGTGAACTGGTGCGAATAAAAACTTATGTCGATCCCCGGCTTGAAATAGCGGAGATTACCGACCGGGTGAGTAAGACTCCCGACCGCAACAAAGCGTTGTTGTTTGAAAATACAGGCTTTGATTTTCCAGTTTTGATGAATGCTTATGGCAGTGAGAAAAGAATGTGCATCGCCCTAGGTGTTGCAGACCTTAACGACATCAGTAAAGAAATAGAAAACCTCTTCAAACTACTGGCAGGTCCGAAAGAATCCATCTTGGACAAACTCCGTGTACTTCCCAAACTAACTCAGTTCGCCGCCTGGATGCCCAAAGTAATCCGAGGGAAGGGCATCTGCCAGGACGTGGTTCTCACAAACCCCGACTTAAATAAATTACCGATCATTACCTGCTGGCCAAAGGATGGAGGCCCATTTATCACCTTACCCGTCATTCATACAAAGGACCCGGAAACCGGCATCCGAAACGTGGGGATGTATAGGATGCAAGTGATAAACGATCGGCTCACCGGGATGCACTGGCATAAACACAAAGTAAGCGCCCGACATTTTGAAGCTTATAAGAGACTCAAAAAGCGCATGCCGGTGGCTGTTGCCCTGGGCGGTGATCCCGTATACGCCTACGCAGCCACAGCGCCACTTCCCGACAATGTAGATGAATATATGCTGGCTGGATTTCTACGAAAAAAGAAGGTAGAACTGGTCCGTTGCCTCACTCAACCTGAGTTGGAAGTCCCGGCAGATGCGGATTTCGTCATTGAAGGATATGTAGATCCCTGGGAAGATCCGATATGGGAAGGACCATTTGGAGATCACACCGGATATTATTCTTTGCCCGATTGGTATCCTTCCTTTCATGTCACTGCCATTACCCATAAGAAAAATGCGGTTTATCCAGCAACAATTGTTGGTATTCCCCCGCAGGAAGATGCCTGGCTGGGTAAAGCCACGGAAAGAATTTTCCTGGCTCCAATGAAGATGATGATGATCCCGGAAATTGTAGATATGGAAATGCCGGTGGAAGGAGTTTTTCACAACCTAGTAATCGCACAGATTCATAAAACCTTTGCAGGGCATGCCCAAAAAGTTATGAGCGCCATGTGGGGTGCGGGTCAGATGATGTTCAATAAAATCCTGGTACTGGTAGATGAAGGTATATCGATTACAGATTATTTGTCCCTGGCAAAATATGTCTTTAAGAACCTGAATCCAGCGATCGATATAACTTTTGCCCAAGGTCCGATGGATGTGCTGGACCACAGTTGCAGCAAACTTGGTTACGGCGGCAAAATGTGCTTGGATGGCACAAAAAAATTTGAAGAGGAATTGGATGAAAGATATGCATCGCCGGGAGAAATATTTTTACCCACAGCCGACTGGCTCGATGCGTTTCCTGAAATTAAAAATGTTAATCGCCAATTGCTGGAAAGAGAGATTCCCTGTCTAATTGTCTCTGTTTCCAAAATCCGCAAAGGCCAAGTGCGTGAATTACATGCATCATTTGCTGAAGCCATTTTCTTGACTACAGCAGTGAAAATGATCCTGTATGTAGATGAAACCATTGATCCTTCGAATTTACCAGTAGCCCTCTGGCGATTCTGCAACAATCTGGATCCGAAACGGGACTCTATCTTGTTTGAAGGCAGAAAAGATGGAAAGATCCTGGCATGTTTAGGACTGGATGGAACAACGAAAACCGAATCCCTGGATGATTTTCATCGAGACTGGCCCAATATTATCGTAGCGGATGAACCGACGATTCTTGCAATAGACAAAAAATGGGATCAGTTGGGAATCGGAACATTTATCCCTTCGCCCTCACTTTCATTCAGAGATCAACTCTACGGGAAAGAAGCTGTCGCGGTATTATAGCATCTTATTGTTTGGGAATGCCCCATGTAGGGTAGGCCGTTGGTACACTCAACTACTTGCCGAACGATTTTTGATCTAAATATTGGTCGCATTTTCCACGAATAATATTTTGCCATTAGTGCCCAAACCCTAATTTTGCGCCCGGAGAGATGGCAGAGTGGTCTATTGCGGCGGTCTTGAAAACCGTTGAAGGTCAAACTTCCGGGGGTTCGAATCCCTCTCTCTCCGCCTATCACATTTATTATCAACAAGTTAGAACGGTAGATAGCGAAATGGGTAGCCTGGGGGAAGTCCTCGAACACAAACGCTATGGTGATGTTATAATAGTAGGGATAATTGCTGATTTCCGTCCAGCTCATTATCTTTAATACACGTCCCTCATTCAAATAATTTAAGAATTGCCGGCACAATAAATAATATCCTATTCAGAACCAACGTTTAGGATTACGGCGGTCTTGTAAAAAATAGTCCTTATAAAATTTATGGAAGCAGATCTTAAAGTACAAAACGGGATTCCGCTCGGTGAAATTCCAACCCCGGAAGGTATCGCAAAAATATTACAGCTGCCACTCAACAGATTCTATACAAATGGTTTTCTGTTAGGTAACACAAACACGGATGTTTTTATTATAACGCAAATCAATGGTGTGCCTACTACAATATTGAATATGTCTTTTGAGACAGCCAAACTACTTAATGAAGGATTAATCAAGACTATAACAGGTATTGAAACACAAACGGGGCAGGAAGTCAAATACTTGAATATTCCAGTAAAAAAATAGTTATGGGAGAAATCGATCTTTCTTTTTTCACTCCTGTCTTTTCCTATGATTTATATTTCCCTAATGAAGATAATATAACTCAAGAAATAGAATCATTTAGTCAACTGCCAGATGGTTGGGACTATGGCGAAGGAATAGCCGCATCAAAAAAGACTTGTGTTTTTGCTAAATTGGTTTATTTACTTGGTAAATCATATGGTTATAACGCGGAACCACATGCGGAAACCAATGGAGACATAACCATTATCTTTTCTATGAAAGATCATTTTATAGATGTTGAAATTTCAAACATAGAGAAGTTTATAATGCGTTATGAAATTGGAAGGGGATCTGAATATGTTGTTGTTGCAAAAGATTTAGAGGTTTCATTTATTGAACTGGAAAAAGTTTTAATAGAAATAAGGAATGCATGCCAACATTTTTCATCCGGACAATTAACCTCCAACAATATAGCAGCGATAAGCAGAGGTTCAAAAATCAAAAGGTATTCCGCAGCCACGGCGGAGGAATCTCGGTTTTCAATAAGGAATGTGCAGAACTCAAATCAGGCAATGTCTGTAACCATATAGAAACCTACTACAAAAGTACCGTTGCAAATCCAGCCATTTTCTGGATTATAAAATTAGAAGATTTGGTAGCTACAGAAGGTTTTGACAAAATGAAAATATTAGATATTCCTTCCTCTTCCGGTGATGATTGCCATACTGATCTGCAACAAATAGAAAATAGCGATTCGGAAACATTTGCAACAAACAACTGCAAACCCCCTTACATTTATGTTTGCAATGGTGCAAAAGCAATTAATGTAGATGAAGTAAATTTCAAAAAATTAAAGGAGTGGATAAAAAGCTCCAATATTACTTGTTCTCCTCAAGAAAATTAGATTAGATACATCGATATAAAATTTAATACGATAATAATTAATCCCACCATCGACATGGCAGGATTTTCACTACTTAAAACGAACCAAATCTTACCCCGCTACAGGTGCTTTACAGGCCCAGGTTAGTGTTTGTCTGCGCGGTGGGCACTACGTCAATCTGATCGATCAGTGATCTGTCAATTGTTTCATATGCCTTCTTCTCCACCACGTACCTAACCTGGCTGGGGTCATATTCTGGATGACACCGTATACCCTGAAAATATTTCCCGGATTTCAAAATAATCGTTATATGGTAGTACGGCATGAATACCAATTTATTTAGCAATATAAAGCTAAATAATTTAGTGTACAAATTAATCAAAAAACTCCCGTGAGAATGTTTGTAATCCGTAAGGTTACAAGCAGACTACCCGGGCGCTCGGTTGAACAATGGATATCGCGAACGACCGCAAATATATGCCAGGTTAAAATAAGGGATAATAGATGAAACCACCTGCTTGGTTACCTTTAGCTATAAGTTGATATACGCTAAAAACCAATACAATGACTGAAACATCGCATTCGACCAACCAAAAACCAAAGACCCCCAATTGGTGTCAAAGAATATCTGCAAAAAAATACTGGATACATAAATACTTCTTAAATCCATTTATTCTCATACCATTTGTTGTAATCGCATTAATTATTCTCTTTTACCCTTTTCATTTCCGCCACGGTGAAATTTCTTATAAAAACGAAGATTGGCAAGGTTTCAGCGCATATTGGCAGATGATATTCAGTTTTGTAAACCTTATTTTATTTGCGGCAATCGCGATTACTACTTATGAATATAGTAAGACCAGTGATGTCAAAAGAATGATTGACGATAGAAGAGCTCAAATGCCTGTAATCAGTTTTAGTATAAAAAGGGACAATCATTTTTATAATATCAGAAACCTGGGAAAGGGTGGGGCATTCAATATTCGACTGAAAACTCATTTCTTAAAAGATAAAGATAAGTGGGAGCATTGTAAAATAATTCATAACATGCCTTCCGATAGTATGATGTATCCAATGTCTTTCACAACTAATTGCAATATGTTATGCGCTACCTAT
>Ga0206938_1041_pt2 | contig 33775 bp, 22 predicted proteins | sample Alteio_BWOrgHeat_12_FD_152918 | JGI IMG/M metagenome (GOLD analysis project Ga0206938, IMG submission 152918) | Enriched cells from forest soil in Barre Woods Harvard Forest LTER site, Petersham, Massachusetts, United States -... | ecosystem: Environmental > Terrestrial > Soil > Temperate forest >... | reverse complement strand
TTCAGATTACGAGTCAAGATATGCAAAATTACCTGATTAAGAATATTTCAATCGTTAATGAAGGGCGCATTTTCACCAGCGATTTACTGATCAGGAATGGACGCATCGAAAAAATTGACAATCAGATTTCTGTTTCTTTTCCTGTAGAGGAAATCAATGGTGAAAACCACCATTTGTTACCGGGTTGTATCGACGATCAGGTTCATTTTCGTGAACCCGGACTAACGCACAAGGCTACCATTTATTCAGAATCCAGGGCGGCGGTTGCCGGCGGTGTCACTTCCTTTATGGAAATGCCCAACACCATTCCGCCGGCATTCACCCAGGACCTGCTGGAAGAAAAATATGCCATCGCGAGCAAGACTTCGCTGGCGAATTATTCTTTTTATATGGGCACTTCCAATGACAATACCGAAGAAGCCCTGCGGACCAATGAAAAGAAAAACGATATCTGTGGACTAAAGATCTTCATGGGTTCTTCTACCGGCAATCTGTTGGTAGACAATTACCTGACGCTGGATAAATTATTTGCGGGCAGTGAAGTGTTGATTGCCACCCATTGCGAATCCGAAAAAATCATACGTGAAAATTTACAGGCCCTTTTAGCCCAAAACCGTCCGTTGACCGCCGCCGATCATCCCCTGATCAGGAATGTGGATGCCTGTTTTGAATCTTCTTTAACGGCCGTGCAGTTTGCAAAAAAACACGGATCCCGTCTTCATATTTTTCATCTTTCCACGGAAAAAGAACTCAGCCTGTTTACCAATATGATTCCCCTGGCGGAAAAAAGGATCACGGCCGAAGTATGTGTTCACCACCTTCATTTCAGCGCAGCGGATTATGGGAGACTGGGTAATCAGATCAAATGCAATCCGGCCATCAAAGCACCGGAAAACCGAGAAGCCCTGTGGAAGGCCCTGCTCGATGATCGCCTGGATCTGATTGCAACAGATCATGCGCCCCACACCCTGGAGGAAAAGGGATTTTATCGAAATGCGGCCGGGGGGCTGGAGCCGATTCCGGGCGCGGGTGGCTCTTACGGACATGCTCACGCCGGATTGCCCCTGGTTCAACACGCGCTGGGTATGATGTTGGGTTATGTAAAGCAGGGACGGATCTCGCTAGAAAAAATGGTTGAAAAAATGTCCCATTCGGTATCCATTTGTTTTCAGATCCGAGATCGGGGATTTATCCGGGAGGGGTATTATGCAGATCTGGTCATGGTGGATCTCAACCAGTCTTCGGACATTGATACCCGTAACATCCTCTATAAATGTGGTTGGAGTCCCCTGGAAGGTACCCGGATTCAGGCTGCTGTCACAAATACTTTTGTAAATGGCCGGCTGGTTTATGGAAATGGGCGATTCGATGAGTCCCAGATGGGAAAACGTTTGGAATTTCAACGGTAGTATTATCCCCCTTCTATGCAGATCGATAACACCACTTATTCAGACCTCTCTGTTTTCGACAGCCATGATGAATATTCTCTTTTCGGTAAACTAGACCGGACCCGTACGGTGGGCGGCAGGATTCAATTGCTGGAATTTTTTAACCACCCCTTCAGTCAGCTGGAGAAAATCATACAGACCCAACAAATCCTTAAGCTCATTGTCGAACATGAAGACACTTGGGCTCCTTCCATCTCCAATGGAACCATCATGGTCATGGAAAGGTTTTATGAAACGCCCCTGGATAAAATGCCCTCCTCCCATGATCCGGTCAATGCCCGGATGTACCAACTCTTACACAGCCAGGATTATTCCCTGACCCGCTATTCCATCGGTCATTTCGCGGATTTTTTCCGGGGAATGTTTTCCATTCTCACTTTGAAGGATTCTGAAAATATTCCCCGTTTGCTTAAAGATCTCTTAGACCGGGCAGCGAAAATGATGAGCCCGCTCATCATCCAAACGATTGGCAAAAAAAAATCGGGAGATAAATTATTACCCCAGGAGGTTGTGGAGTTTGGAAATTTCATTCGGGATCATTTCAAAACGGCTGCCATGGAACTGATCTTACTTTATGGTAAGCTGGATGCCTGGTATTCCATGGCGCTCGCCGGCAAGGAGTTCAATCTGGTGATGCCGCAAATCGTGGATACGGTCCTTCCCGAGATAGAAATGGAAGCGCTCTATCACCTGTTGTTGCCCAAACCCGTTTCCTATCATGTGCATATGAATCCCGAAAATAATTTTTTCTTTCTCACGGGAGCCAATATGGCGGGTAAATCTACTTTTATCAAATCCGTTGGTGCGGCGCTCTTCCTGGCGCATCTGGGTATGGGAGTTCCTGCGGCAAAAATGAAAACCAGTCTCTTTGATGGCATCCTGAGTAATATCAATGTCGTCGATAACCTGGTGAAGGGAGAGAGCTATTTTTTCAATGAAGTGCAGAGAATCCGAAAAACGATTCTACAAATCAGTGACAACAAGAAGTGGCTGGTCCTGATCGATGAACTTTTCAAAGGCACCAATGTCCAAGACGCCATGAAATGTTCCTCCACAGTTATCAAGGGACTGATCAAAATCCGGTATTCACTTTTTATTTTGTCCACGCATTTGTATGAGATCGGGGAAGAATTGAAACAATACCCCAATATCAATTTTAAATACTTTGAGACCGGCATCAAAGATGGCCAGTTACAGTTTCCTTACCTGCTCAAAGATGGCATCAGCAATGACCGGCTGGGATATCTGATTCTCGAAAGAGAACAGGTGGTCGAATTGCTGGATAAGTTGTAGCCTTTGGGTGTACGCTGATAAAGATTTGCAACGATCTCAGGCAATGGCTGAAAGATTTGGCAACAGTTTTGATGGGGTAACATTGAATTGACGGGTATGTGCAGCATCCGGCAACCGAAGTGTAACCAGTAAAACAAAAACATCGAAATAAACATGAAAACATTAATGTACGCAGTAGTTGGCGTGACCCTCTTTTCTGTCTCCTGTGGAAATCAGCCAAACACCCCGTCCGCCACCGACACGACTCAATCTACCGCCATGGATACAACGAAATCAACCCCTTCCATCAAAACAGATTCCGTAACCTATACCTTCAACGGCAAGACTTCGAAGGGGTATATCGCCTACGATGAATCCAGAAAAGGTAAATTACCCATTGTGGTGGTGATACCCGAATGGTGGGGCTTGGGTGAATATGTAAAATCCCGTGCCCGTCAGCTGGCAGCACTCGGCTATTTCGCCATCGATGCCGACTTGTACGGAGCAGGAGATACGGCTGCCAATCCCAAGGAAGCCATGGCCTATACCAAACCTTTTTATACCAATCCGCATCTGGCTTTACCGGCCGTAGAGGCGGCTGCCGCTAAAGCCGCTACTTATCCCCAGGCAGATAGTTCCCGGGTTGCCGCCATTGGGTACTGCTTTGGGGGATTTATCGTACTGAATGCAGCCAAACTCGGTGCCCCCTTAAAAGCCGTGGTCAGCTTTCATGGAGACCTGAGCGGTATCGAACCGAAAAAAGATGTCGTAAAAGCCGATATCCTGATTTGCCAGGGAGGTGCGGATCAGTTTGTTTCACCGGCTGCCCGCGCTGCCTTTAAGAAAAGTATGGATTCTGCCGGTGTGCACTATACGTTCGAAGAATATCCGGATGCCCAGCATGCTTTCAGCAACCCAGGCGCGACGGCGCTTGGAGAAAAATTCAAATTGCCCATCGCCTACAACGCAGCAGCGGACAGTGCGTCCTGGAAAGCTATGGTAGGATTGTTTCAGACTGCCCTGAGGTGAGGGGATCAGAATAAACCTTCTGATTTGCTGTCAAGAATTCTAATTTTTTTTCTTAAACACCACCATCTCATTTTGCTTCTTGATGATGGTGGAATAAAAATCCTTTAATTTAATATAATCTTCCGAATCAAATATGGCTTGGTTCATGACCAGGGAGCTGCTGACCGCTATTAAATTCCCACTGGTCTCTATCCGGTATTCGTAGTATCCTTCCGATTCATTGAGTAGGATTTTTTCTGATTTCGGCATTTCTTCCAAAGCATATCCTGCCGGAATCTCCATTTTCAGCTGATAACGCTGAATGGTTTTGTAGGGCATTTCGATGGGATAATTGCGCTCTGCCGAAGTGAAAGGATTTTCTTTGATTCCGAAATTCAGCATCGGATTAAAATAAATATTCCCATTGTCCCCAGTCTCCAGTGTCGTGGTGTAGTGAAAGACCAGAGGCTCGTCCATATTTTGAAGATTGTCAATAGAAAAGCTATCCAATGTTTTATGAAAAGGCAACGTCTCGGTTAAGGATTTAAATATAGATTCTGTCGATTTGTTTTTCAGTTGGCTACGGAAATCGCAGGATTCATAATATCCCAGGTGCCCTGTCCAGTTTAATTCTAATTTTTTCGAAACTGGATTATTGTGAATAAACTGGAAAATTTTCTGCAGCAATGACCCGGGCATGTCCGTTATAACATTCCATGGGCAGTTTCCCGAATGCCATCGTAGGAGAAGACGCGTCTAAAAACCATTCTTTTCCATCAATGACCATTCGGCAGACCAGGTAATTGTAGTTATCCATGACCGGATAGGCTTCAAAGGTCAAGCCGTTGTCACGGGTAGCCAAAATAACAGGATCCGCTTTGATTTTTTGGACTCGCAACAGGGCGATCAGAAGCAAGTTGATTTCGCCGACATTTCCCTGCCTTAGTCTGAAGATTTCATCCAGCGTTGTGTTGTCCTTGATGAGAACCCCACGGCCGGTCACTTTCATATTGTCCCGAACAAATGCATAGAGCGCCCGGGCTTTCGAGATTTCTGAATCTTTTTCGTCTGCTACGCCCTTTGATAACTTTTTTATTGCCGGACCAGGATCGTTAAGGGGTAAACCAAAACTTTCGGAGTTTAGCAGGCGATCACTTATCCAGGGCCAACTTTTCAGGATGTTCGCCATGCCACCAGATCCATTGGGTTCTCCGGAAAGCTGAAATTTAACACAGGCAATATAGTTGTCAAGGGTAGAAGTATAGGCTTGTTCAAGCATCGGGGGCACATTCTCATAGGTCCAGGTAAGGGTATGAATTGTTCTGTTTTCAAATCCGTAATCCCGGGTATAGAGGTTTTGGACACTGGTCGAAGACTGGGTATTGGTCTTATAAATTTTATTTTGGAAAAAAATTGAAAAATTAAAAAGATCCGGCAGTTTTACCGTGTATATACTTTTTAAACGAGGGTGACTGCCCTGAAAATACCAGTTCTCAAGTAAAATCGAATGGCGTTTAACGGCGTATTCAAATTCGATAATCGATCCTTCCACCGCATCCGGAAAAGCAAATTTCTCTTCGTGGATGTCCTGTTTGGTGTCATCTACAAAAAAGTCTTTCTCCTGCAAACTAACTTTCCTGATTTTTCCATTGTCCAGATTGTAGGTATTGGCAAAAATGGTACTCAACTTTTTTCCATGGTTCAACCGGGCGGAAAATCTAATGGACATTTTACCTGCTTCCAGTCCTCTTTTGTTTTTGATCAGGATTCTTCTGAAATGATAATAGGTGGTAAAAAATCCATCATCCGTATTGGCTCCGATGGTGGTCGATCCGCTGTCCAGTAAAATCACCGCATCCGTTTCTGAAGTGACCAACGGCGAAACGGGCGAAAAATCCTCTATCCTTACGGGTGGAACCGTATTGAGACCCGATTGGGCAAGAGACCGTATGGATAGGATCAGGGAAAAAAACAGAAGCAGATGACGACGCATGTAAGTTGGGGTTGGTTAAAAATAGTAATATTCAACCGAAACTAAAATTTCCGGCTGTCCAAAAAAAAATTCAACAACAATCTGAAAGTCAAATACTTCCAGGATCTTTCTGCCGTCCATATTTTAAATTGTCCATTAAATTTATCTTTTTCGAATTACTCTATTACATTTGTAGAGTATATATGAAATATCCCATCTGTCGATCCTTTTTTACTGACTGCGCAACGCAGCGATGTTGTAATTCCTGACAGAATTCCTTTAACTTAACATCCCATTTTTTCCGACTTCGGCCCAGTATTAATTAAACTATAAAACTTTATTTTATGAGTGCACCTCTTCGTTTTGAAACGCTTCAATTGCATGCCGGTCAGCAAGTAGATTCCAACACCAAAGCCCGTGCAGTTCCCATTTATCAGACAACATCTTATGTGTTCAACAATTCAGCTCATGCCGCTAATTTGTTCGGACTGAAAGAATTTGGAAATATATATACGCGGATCATGAATCCGACCACCGATGTATTTGAGCAACGCATCGCCGCGCTGGAAGGGGGTGTGGCAGCCGTGGCCACCAGTTCCGGACAGGCAGCCCAGTTTTTGGCCCTGGCCAATATCCTGGAATCCGGAGATAATTTTGTGTCGACCTCCTTTTTGTATGGAGGAACTTATAATCAGTTTAAAGTAACGCTGAAAAAACTGGGTATTGAAGCCCGTTTTGCCCAAGGCGATGATGCAGAAAGTTTTGAAGCACTCATCGATGAAAAAACCAAAGCCATTTATCTGGAAACCATCGGCAATCCCCGGCTCAATATTCCGGATTTTGACAAAATCGCCGCCCTGGCAAAAAAACATGACCTGCCGCTGATTGTAGACAATACGTTTGGAACCGGCGGATACCTTTTCCGCCCTTTCGAACATGGCGCCAATGTCGTCGTGGAATCTGCTACCAAATGGATCGGCGGCCACGGGACCAGTATTGGCGGAGTGATTGTTGACGGAGGAAACTACAATTGGGGAAATGGCAAATTTCCAGGATTTACAGAACCCTCCGAAGGATACCACGGTTTGAAATTCTGGGATATTTTCGGTGAAGGAAATCCACTGGGCCTGCCCAATGTGGCTTTTGCCATCCGTGCACGGGTAGAAGGATTGCGCGATTTTGGATCATCGCTGAGTCCATTCAATTCGTTTCTTTTATTGCAAGGCCTGGAAACCCTTTCGCTGCGGGTACAAAGACATGTGGACAATGCCCTGGCATTGGCAGAATGGCTGGAAAATCATCCGCAGGTAGAATTCGTAGAATATCCCGGACTTCCCTCCAGCCCCTATCATTCACTGGCCAAAAAGTATTTAAAAAATGGTTTTGGCGGTATCCTGAATTTCGGCGTGGTGGGAGATAAAGAAAATGCCAGTCAGCTGATTGATAACCTGAAACTCGCCAGCCACCTGGCCAACGTAGGCGATGGTAAGACCCTGGTTATCCATCCGGCATCCACCACCCATGAACAACTCAGCATAGATGAACAGCTCGCCGCCGGTGTACGACCCAATCAGATCCGCATCAGTGTGGGCATCGAACATATTGAGGACATCAAAGCTGACCTGCAGCAGGCATTTGAAAAAATATCAACAAAAAAAGCAGTAGCCGTTTCATAAATAAAAACAACCGCTTGCTGAAAACTTTTCATTACTCCGATCCCTTCGTCCTGGAGTCGGGTTTCGTATTTCCCGGATATGACCTCGGTTATCATACCCTGGGTACCCTCCGGGAAGACCGGTCCAATGTGGTATGGATATTCCATGCCCTTACTGCCAACAGCAATCCGGCCGACTGGTGGCCGGGGCTGGTGGGAAGCGGACACCTGATAGATCCGCAAGAATATTTTATTGTCTGCGTGAATATGCCGGGAAGCTGTTATGGAAGTATTGGACCGCTTTCAGACAATCCACTGACCCGGACACCTTATTACTACAGCTTCCCTTTTTTTACTACGCGCGATATGATCCGAGCCTATCGGCCTTTGAAGGATTTTCTGGGAATAGGAAAAATCAAAATTGGGATCGGAGGTTCTATGGGCGGTCAGCAGTTGTTGGAGTGGGCCATCGAGGAACCGGAACTTTTTGAACACATCGTTCCCATCGCTACCAATGCCTTTCACTCTCCCTGGGGTCGTGCTTTCAATGCCACGCAGCGCCACTGCATTGACCTGGATCCGACCTGGAAAATGGATCATCCCGATGCAGGCATCCAAGGCATGAAGGTAGCCCGGGGGGTGGCCCTGATTTCTTACCGCAACCAGGAGACTTATAATTTCTATCAGGCCGACACCCAGCTGGATTCGCTCGGACCCTATAAAAGCGAATCCTACCAGATGTATCAGGGTGAAAAACTGGCCGCCCGGTTTAATGCCTTCAGTTATTATTGCCTGTCTCAGAGCATGGATTCCCACCAGGTTGGCCGAGGCAGACGAAGCACCGTGGAGGCACTCAAAAAAATATCCTGCCCCACACATCTTATCGGCATTCAATCCGATTTGTTGTTTACAGAAAAAGAACAGATTTTTCTGGCTGAAAATATTCCAGGCAGCACCTTGGAAATGATTCCATCAGCTTACGGACACGATGGCTTCCTGCTGGAATATGACGCGATCTCGGGTATCGTGCAGGATTTCCTGCAAAAAGAAAAACATCTCAGTGCTGCAATTCATACGATTCCATAAAGAATCTGTATCTTAAGTCCACCGATGAAAAAAGGCGGCAAGCTGAAGCAATATCTGAAGACATTGGGTCCCGGTCTGATTACCGGTGCCAGTGATGACGACCCCTCAGGAATTGCTACTTATTCGCAAGCAGGTGCCGGTTTCGGCCTCGGTTTGCTTTGGATGGCCCCGTATACGTTTCCCTTGATGGCCGCCCTGCAGGGTATGTGTGCCAGGATTGGATTGGTTACCTCTCAAGGCCTTACCCATACGCTGAAAAAAAATTACCCTCCCTTTGTTCTTTATCTCATGCTGATTTTCAGCGTACCGGCGATCATCCTCAATATCGGTGCCGATATTGCCGGCATGGGAGCCGTTACCCACCTATTGATACCCGGAGTTCCCTCCTTTGTTTTCAGCGTCCTGTTCACCATGATCTTGATGGTAGTCATTGTACTTTTTTCTTATCAAAAAATTGCCGGCATCCTCAAGTGGCTCTGTTTGTCGATCCTGTTGTATTTGATCGTTCCTTTTTTGGTGCATGTCAATTGGAAACAAGTTTTGATTTCCACCCTGATCCCCCATATCGAACTCAACAAAAATTTTATCGAAATGGTGGTCGCTATCCTGGGAACCACCATTTCTCCCTATCTTTTTTTCTGGCAGGCGACCATGGAAGCCGAGGACCTGGAACATCAGCAGAAAAAGATCGTCATTGACAAACAGATTATGCAGAATATGACCTCGGACGTGAATACCGGCATGTTCGCTTCCAATCTGGTTATGTTATTTATCCTGCTCACGACCGGTGTGGTGCTTTTTAGTGCCGGTATTACGGAAATCAATACGGTGGATCAGGCAGCCAAGGCGTTGGAACCACTGGCTGGAAAATTTTCCTATATATTCTTTGCTCTGGGGGTCATCGGCACCGGTTTTTTGGCCATTCCCGTTCTTACTGGCTCCCTGTCTTACATGCTGGCTGAAACATTTGGATGGCAGGAAGGACTCGATAAAAAATTTAACGAAGCCAGGGCTTTTTATATTGTAATCATTTTGTCGTTGCTGATCGGACTGCTCATCAATGTGATGGGCATCAGCCCGATGAAGGCCCTGATTTTCACTGCCATTTTGTATGGGGTCACTTCCCCGGTAATGATCGCCCTGATCCTGCACATTGGCAACAATAAAAAAATCATGGGTGAATTCACCAACAGTCCGTTTTCCAATCTGTTGGGCATCATTACTTTCCTGGTCATGACGCTGTCGGCCGTTATTTTGATTTATTATCAATTTAAATAGTCCTTGGATGGTTAAGGACCCTGTCCTTTCACTAAACTTTTCAGACAGATATTAAATTCGGCCTATTGGGGAAACAACCAATGGATCAGATGCTTTGCAAAAGATAGATGACCAGGAATATTCCAATAAGCACAATAGATACCGCCAGAATATTGATTAAAATACCGGAGGGTTTATAGGACGGATCGGATATTTGTCTTTCTATCTTTCGGTATCTGGAGTAAGAAAGGATGCCGATGGCCGCTCCAAAAGCTACTAGACTGATACCCATAATGGATGAATAACCCAAAGAGGCCTTGGGCATTGTTTTTTCCAAAACAGCAGAAATCTGTCTTATAAAAATGGAAAACTTTACTACCACAAAACCAATTCCCATCAAACCCAAACTGGTCCGGATCCAGGCAAGAAAGGTTCTCTCGTTGGCCAGGTGGTCACTGATTTTTCCGTCTTCGGCCATGGGTATTGTTATGATACAAAAATTACGAAAGATAGCTGGGTAAAATAAAGAAAACCGCTTCATTTTTCTCAATCCTGTTTTCTGCCTTTCAACCGCAGAACCTCGTTTCCATTTTCGCGCAAGCAGTTTTCGATTTCAGACAGCTAGGTGTCTGAATTTGTATCAATTCCGAACGAGCAAAAAAAAAGTCAGCGGCCAAGCGTTGAGGATCAATTGATTAATATCTGGCACGGGTTGAGCTTTATTGAATTCACATTTACAAGAATCATTTAAAAAACAACACGTGAGAATATCATTTATTTTTTTGCTCCTGCTCTTCTCCCATACCCTTTTGTCTCAAAATGTCAACGACTCCCTGTTTAACCGATCAAAGGGTAGTTGGCCCTTCCCCATTGCAAGTTTTTCCCGTTTCAACAGCGATGAAACCAACCACAATGAATCCGATGAAATAGGCCACAAAGGAATTGAGTTCTTTTCAGATGGCCCCGATTCCGTTAAGGCCGTCTTCCAGGGAAAAGTCGAGACCATTTTTCCAATTGACAGCACCCACGTCATCATTGTCCGCTATGGAGACTACTTTGTTACCTACCTTAACCTAGGTTTTGTTGCCGTTAAAGCGGGACAACAAATCTTTCAAGGGCAATATATCGGTCGTTTACCTTCCCGCAATAAACCAATCAAGGTGGTCATCACAACCAAGAATAACAAGGAATATGATCCATACGATTGGTTTTTATGGACAAAGGAGAATCAATCCAAAGGCATGAATTAAGTCTCGGTTAGGGCAGTATAGATTGCAAACTCGCTAAATACACAGCGTTCCTTTCAAAATCACTGTGGTCCTGGCCTTTGAGTGTAATCAAGGTATCACCTGGTTTAAAAAGGCTTTTTAATTTGAGCGAACCTCCATAATAAAATTCACTATCCGAATCACCGTGAAAAATCGCAATCCGACAAGAAATTTTCGGGAGGAAGGAATAGGTCTCCAAATAAAAAGCCAGATCCTGTGAGGTCGCTGCGGGGTACTTTTGTTTTACGGCATCCAGAAGACTATAATATGGCGCATCCAGGATCAGTTTTTCAGGTTGATTGGAACTGGCGAGCATCGCAGCAGGGCCTGTACCAATGGAATAACCCATGATGACAATTTTATTTTGAGGATACAGGTTCTTGAGGGAATCATAAGTGATTTGCAGATCGTCAAATAATTGCCCTTCGTTTTTTATGGACCCCTCACTTTTTCCATAACCCCGGTAGTCGACAATCATAAAATCATACCCGAGGACGGTATAATATGGCGCGAGCTTCCCCCATTTTTCCATTCCACCCGTGTTTCCGTGCAGATATAAGATGACTCCTTTGGGCATCTGGTCGCTATGAAATAATAAAGCATTGAGCAAAATACCATCCCTCACCCGAATGAAGTGTTCCTCATAGCGACCCGGGAATTTGAACAGGTATTTTTTATTCAGTCTTTTGGCTGGAAATATTTGACTGATTTGATTTTTAGTTGGGTTTTCCGGCGCTTGGCCCAGCACACCATGGACGAGGAAAAGAAATATCCATGTTTTGACAATGGCCCGCATCATGCACTGAAAATAACCAATGGTTCCCTGTAAATATTCAATAACCATCCCGGAGCTTTCCGGTTTAACGTTTTGCAAACAGTTCAGAGCACTACAAGGTCTCCTGGAAGAAAGTTCGAGCCCTGGTCATCTCCTCCCAATCAATTGTAACTGATTGGCAGAAGATGATTATCTTTTAATGGTCCAAAGAATACCCTTTGGTCTCAAAATGAGGTCTATGTATATTTTGCAGATAGAACATGAGGTTTTCAACCATGAAGGCTGGAAAAAGGCTTTTGAAAATGATCCGATCAATCGAAAGAAAGCAGGTGTAAAACACTATAATATATTCCAACGAGCCGATAACCCCAATTTTGTCGTCATTGATTTGGAATTTGAAAACCTGGATGAAGCAGAAAGCACTCTTGTTTCTTTAAGGGGCTTATGGAAAAATATTGCAGGGAAAATCATGATCAATCCACAAATCAGGATACTTCAATTAACTGAATCAATAGATGTCTAGGGAACTTGCCAAAAAATATCTGGATTATGGGTTATGTAATGAATAACCGTTGCCTTCGTTTCTTTGTCAAATACTTCTGATCTAAAAGGAACATGAATAAATTTGCCATAACCTGCAGGAACTAAATAAACAAAGGCAATGGTTTTACCTTTCCCGGGCGTTTCGATGTCAAAACTGCTTTCCAGTGTGCAGTAAAAGCGATATAGATTTTTGGCCATGTAGTAGTATAAGTATTTATCCTTTGTCGTTGATTCACGATGGTTCCAGTTCGCATCAGGATTGATTATGAGCGGCTGGTCATGAATCAGCTTGTTTCGAACCACGTTGATTCCCAGCAATTCTCCTTTTTCATTCATCACATAAGCGTCGTTCGTGGCGTCCATCCAAAGCCATTTATTCAATTGCTTTGAATAAACAACATTGATAACATGGGAATCATTGTCCTGCGAAAGACTGTCTTTTGGCTTGCAATAAATTTTTCTTGACTTAAAGCCCATTGACAAATAACATTCATTTAGAAGGGTTGCCAGTTCACCGCAAGAAACTCCTATGTTATTGGCTTTTGCAACTGAAATTATTTCAAAACCGTTAACTGCTTTTATACCGCTTTCACGCTGCCCGTCATGTGGCACTGTGTTGTGCACCCAATGAAGAATGTTTAATATTTTCGAAACTTCGTTGCCCGTGCCAGCAATGGAATCAAGGTTAAACTGTTTGCGAAAATTTTCCAAATCCCGATTGTCGGCAGATTGGTAAATAAAGGGAGGAATTTCTAGGCTATCATCAGCAGTAAATCTTTCGTTATCCTTTTTTAGAATGTACAAGTAGTCTCCATTTTCACGAAGTGATTGAACAATTGCCATAAAATCTTTTTCGTTTCGAATATTGTTTAAATCACTGTCTTCCTGAATGTGTGTGTAATTGGAGTATCCTGCATTGACAGACTTTCGTAAGTAAAGCAAACCTTGTTTTATATTTTTTTTCAACGAATACATGCAGCTCAAATTATAGTAAGCGTTGATATAATAAGACTGGAAATACTTCTGTTGTGCATCTGATAAATGATAGTACCTATTGAGAAATTCAGTTAGCAAGGAATCGTATTCCTTTAGGTCTTGGTTATTGTAAGCCTCGACAAAAAGGTCGGTCTGTCGTCCGGCAAATTTCAAGAAAGCAGTGTCTGCGTCATTTTGCCCGGCTACGATAGTCGTCGTTAGCAAGAATGAAAAAGCAAATAAAATCTTTCTGTATTCCATATGAATTATCCATTTCAATTTGCAAGTCTAAGACGGATCAAATTACTTGGAGGTTTCTAAATTATCCTTTTTACCGGAGTTCTTCAAATTTCCAACAGTCTTGACCGATTTTTTATAGATATTGAACAACCTATCCCTTTGACACTTTGCGATTTGCTTTATTTATTTAGCACCAACATCCCGGCCATATATCCCGTCAAAATCGTTGATAGGATGGTCATTAAAAACAACAGCAGTGTTCCTCCAATGTAGGTTCGAGAAAACAGGACAGATTTGTCCTCATCATTTAGAAATAGGGGTGCGAAAAGGATATAGATTCCAAGCCAGTAAATCCATCCCAATCCGATGTTCATGCCTACCGCGCTGTGGTCATGATGTCTTCCCTGCAGGATGTCCAGAACAAAGGAAAATAAAAAGCTGACAATAATATTTATTCCCGTAATAATAAGAAGGCGCCTGTGGAGTCTCATTCGGGTAAGCTAAGATCTTTCCCTCAATTATTAAACCTGGCCTTCATTTTTTATCCAACTCGGTCAGACTCCTGTTTGCCTTCAAATCGGTAGAAGGAATAGATCTCAGATGATCGAGCGGACGAGCGGAATTTTTCTGATCAGAGAGACAAATAGGAAGCTGGTTAGAACAGCCAGGGGACCAACCAGGAGTAATTTTATTCCGGGATCTATATTCCAAAAACGGATTGCCACAGACAATGAAATTAAAAACAGCGGATGGAATATGTATACCCCAAAACTATCCTGTGACAACTGGGTTAGCAAGGGTGAATGGCCGTTCAGTTTTACTTTACCGATGCATAAAAATGCGGTGATGATCACCACGCCGGTTACCATACTCCACAAAGAATAGACGGCGGACATGATATGAAAGCCTCCTGAAAAGTTTTCTCCCGGAATTTTCAGGACCAGGGCCGCTATCAAAATGACCGAAAAACCAACCAGAACCAGCAACCGTGCCCCGCGAGCCATCGTTTTTCCCTGGCTTAGCGTTGTCTGGTCAAGCCAATGGTTTTTACTGGCTACCAGCCCTGCTATGAAAAGCAGGATATACTGAGGGAAATCACCCAGCTGAAATCCAAACGGCTCGAGCCGCCAGCCCTCCGGAAATACCAGGCGGACCAAAAAACTAAAAACACCCAATCCTAGGGCCCATAACAGCAAGGTTTTGTTGTCCGGAAAGGAACGGGGCTTTTTCCATAAAGACTTGGTGAATCTTGCTGCCAATACATAGACTAAATTAAAAATCAGCAGGGCTGCTGCGAACCAGAGAACACCAAAATCTATCCAATGGTGGTAGCCAGACATATAACTGAGAAAAGACTCATGTTCATCCCGTCCATAATGTTCCGCGATATAGTTCAGTACCGGTGACAGGACAATGGAATAAAAAACCAGTGGAATACCCAGTCTCTTCAGGCGGTCTAGGACAAACCTGGGTCCGCCCTTCCTTTCATAACTGGACCGGACAAATAGGCCTGAAAGAAAAAAGAAGAAACCCATAAAAAAGGCTTGATTCGTTGCCACGAAAATGGTCAAAGGAAAAAGTTCGGCTACATGTTGGGTCTTTTGGCTGTAATACCAACTTCCAGGCGCTCCGTAAGTAATGGCTGCATGATGTAGTACGACCAGTATGGTCAATATCACCTTGATATTATTGATATAGTAAATCTTCCCAGGATTTCGATGCGCGTTGGCCGTTTGTTCCATATTTGGTCAGGTCAATCTACGATTTATTTAAAAGCAGACGCTGATACCGGAGCTGAAGACCCATCCAAATTCCTGGACCGTACTCACACTGGAAGGCTTTCTGAGGTTCTTAAATGAATTTACATTGTTGGGATAATATCCCACGCGCCAATGACTGTTGAAATCGAAATCATAATAAACACCGGCAAACAAACCGAGCTGAAATTTCTTTTCCTTCAGTGGGTACCAAAAAAACTTTACTGCAGGTTCGATAATCAATCCGGTGCGATGAAGGGAAAGTGTGGTATTGTATTTTTCTGACAGGCTGTCCAGTGTGGGGGGCATCCGGCCGTTCAATAAGATCCGGTCAAAATGTTCTCCTACGGATAGACCCGTCACCAGCCAAAATTTATTTGTTTGAAAAATGCGGCGGTAAACACCCAGAGAAATATCTGCGGTGGTTATGGCCTGTTGGGATATGATGGTACCTGCCTGGAGACTGTAAATCATTTTTCCGCCCGCCGGCATCCCCGCCAGTTCGAACCGCAATCCAACCGGAATCTCCAGGGGTTGCTGGTATCCATATTTGTTCATGAATTTGTTGATGTTTAAATCTTTGGGCGTATAAAAAACAGAGCTCACATTGAACATCAATATGTAGGTGGAGTCATTGCGGTTCGTACCCTGCTTCGTTTGAGAAAAAACAAGGGTCGGCGTCAGGGTAAAAAATATTGCAAACAACCGCGCGTTCATAGTGCAAAAGTATCAAACTAAAAGGAGATCAATTGTTAATCGATTTCTAACTGGCCTTTCCCCTTTTGTGGAGATGTAGGAAGGTTTTCAATCGTGGTGAAAATTACCCCAACTGGTGTAAAAATGAGGGCTATTCTCGGCGCTGAGACTATAATAGAGCCTGTAATCACCGGGTGCAATCTGGGGAAAGAGCTTTACTGGATTGGATTCCGAGGGATCCAATGGAATACTGCTGTAGGCCGTCGCCTGGATTTTAAAGGCTCCTTCCTCCTGAATATTCAAATGGCTATCTACGATGACGTACTTAAATTCCATTAGTCCGTTGAATCCCCCATTAAATGAGAATATCATATGAACCTCGGAACTGGAAGGGTTTGGGAACAAGCCACTCGCTGAGGTAACGGAGTCTGGTTTAACAGTACCGGTCAGATCGGCGGTATCCAAAGCGTTAAATAAATTCATCTCCTGAGCGCTGAAAGACAGGGGTATCCACTGACCGTCTGCGTCACCTGAAATAAGATTCCCACTATAATCGACCTTCCATTGTTTGGAAACATCAATGGTCTGTTCTTCCTTTTTGCAGGAACTCAGAAATGTCAAAAGACTCAAAAGACCTATCCATCCGGACTTTATCATATTTAAATGTACAAATTGAAATGGGGATATGAAATAAAGGAAACCCTTAGATCCCGGATCGATTGAACGATCAATAAGAACCGCTGATTTCTTTCTAAAAACAATAAGAAATTCAGGACCTGCTTTGGACATCTGCCGTTCATTTATTCAGCACCTTGATTTCCTATGCGCCCGTTCTTTCTGGGAATGAAAGACTGTCCAATTGGCCGCCATCAAAATAGAAAATACTTTTGGGTAAACCGGCGTATGCCAGGGCCGCCGGATAGTCTGAAGACAAAAATAGACTGCTCAGTGTCCAGACCTGGTTATTCATTTGGTGATGGAAGCCGTCCAGAACGTCCACCTTTTTTAAATTCTCCTGCAGTCCGGTTCCCCAGGCCTTGGTCAGGGCTTCCTTGCGGGTCCACAAATAATAAAAAACCGCCAGCGGATCGGAAGACCTTTGCATAAAAGATTTTTCCTCTTCACTGAAGTGTTCGTCCAGCAAGTCTTGAAATATAAAATCCGGATTTATTTTTTCAATATCAATACCCAGTTCCTGCGATGCAAAAGCAAGAAGAATCCAGTGGCCGGAGTGACTCAGATTAAAGGATATGGGGAAAGGGGGTTCACTGACAAAGGGTTTGCCGCCCGATTGGGAACGAAGGATGATTTTCCTGTTACTATCCAAGTATTGGGTCAGCAGCAGTCGCAGGGCTTGCCGGCCCGTGATAAACCGGTTTCGGTCTTCTTCCAACCGAAAACGGGCAGCAAATTGTTTTTCATCTTCCGTGAGCAAAGAAATGGAAATCATTTGCTGGGGAAACCTCCATACATGCACAGCCTGATCCAGTTCCCAGTTACAAAGTCCGGGGTTTAGAAAAAGAGGAGTAGCTGGGATTTTCTGCATGGGTGGCGGGTGGTTAGCGGACAAAGAAGCGTTCATCGGCTTATTACTAGATGGCCTTCAATACCGAAGATGGATTCACCAAATCCTTTTTCACCTTGCCGGCATTTCTTTTTTTCATGATCTCATCCAGGAGCTTGGCCAACTCCTTCACATTGGGTGGAAGAAGAAAGGTCTTGTGGTCACCGGAGATTTCGTGGATGTCTACACCCTGCATCGCATATGGTTTCCATCCCAGATAGATCGGATCATCCAGGAAATAACTCCGACCCTTGACGCGGAACAAATCGATGGTCCCGTTATAGGGGGTCATCTTATATTTCGAAAAAGCAATATCGTGTTTCTCGTTGATCTCCGCGGCGTGTGCGATCTTTTCTCCATCGTCCATATCCTTATCCACCAGTTTTGCTGCCCGCAACAGGTAATGCAGTTTGTAGCGAACGAAATTAATCTGATAGCGGATGGTGGCACCCGGATTCCTGAAAAAAGAACGGACGATAAAATTAAATTTTGGAAACTGGCGCCGGATCTTTTTCTTCATCCGGATGGCCGGGCTGTCGAAGAAATAAGAGTTATCGGCATTGGTATCAAAAATGGCCAGCATGTTCACCTCGCGGCCTGTTGCTTTCAATTGTTTTGCCATTTCAAATGCCACGATTCCCCCAAAAGAATAACCGGCCAGGCTATAAGGTCCCGTAGGATTTTGTTCGAGGATTTCAGCTACATAATAGGCTGCAATGTCTTCCATGCTGTCAAAGGGTTGATCGATCCCGTTGAGTCCCCTGGCCTGTAATCCAAAAACGGGCTGGTCGGGATCCAGTAAAGTAGCCAGGGTATGAAATACAAGAACCGTCAGTCCGGAGCCGTGCACTACGTAAAGCGTCGGCTTATTCCCTGCTGCCTTGATGGGCACCAGTGAATTCCAATAACTGGGTCTTTCTTCAGTCTCCAGCAGTACGGCCAGTTTTTCGATGGTGGGTGATTCAAACAAAGCCGTGATCGGCAAACGTCGTTTGGTTTTATCCTCGATCGTGCGGATGATCCGGATCGCTGTGAGCGAGTGACCTCCTAGTTCGAAAAAATTATCATCGATGCCAATTTGTTGCAATTGCAAAGCGTCTTTCCAGATGGCGAGCAACATTTTCTGCGTTTCTGTTTCCGGCGGTCTGATTTTACGAATGCCAAACTCAGGCAAGAGATCCGGATCCGGCAATGCTTTTTTATCCAGCTTCCCATTATTGGTCAGCGGAAGCCGGTTCAGCGGGATGAATACCCTTGGCACCATATAGTCTGGCAGCTTGGTATAAAGAAAAGTAGTCAGGTTTTCTTTGTCGAACTGTCCGTTGGGTACTACGTAGGCAATCAGTTTTTTTTCCGACTGTCCGTCTTCTCTTGCGATGACGACAGCCTGTTGTATACTGTCATGCTGTTGGATCACATATTCTATTTCGTTGAGCTCAATGCGGAATCCCCGAATTTTTACCTGGTCATCCACCCGGCCCATGTATTCGATGCTACCATCGGGCAAAAAGCGCGAAAGATCTCCGGTCCGGTACATTTTCATGCCCGGTGTTTTGGAAAACGGATCGGGAATAAATTTTTCTGATTGTAGTTCCGGACGGTTCAAGTAACCCCTTGTTACACCCTCTCCACCGATATAAATTTCACCGATCATACCATCGCGGATGGGATTTTCGTAGTGATCTAAAATATATACCTGGGTGTTGCCAATCGGCCTTCCGATGGTAATGGTTTCATCAGCAGAAAATATTTGTCCGCAGGTGGACCAGATGGTTGTTTCCGTTGGTCCATACATGTTATACAGTCCTTTGCATCGCGGAAGCAGTCTGGCGGCGAGATCCCGGGGAATCGGTTCCCCGCCGCAGAGTACTTTTATATTCATAAAATCCTGCCAACCGGATTCCAGCATCATTTTGAAAGTCACCGGTGTGGCTTGCATGATGCTGATCTTTTCCTTTTTCAATTTTTCCAACAGGATTCTACCGTCTTTTTGATCGTCGTCACTGGCCAACACCAATTCGGCACCAGAAATCAGGGGCAGGTACAATTCCAGGCCGGCGATGTCAAAGGAGATAGTCGTTACGGCCAGCAGTTTGTCCTGGGGTGTGATACCCGGAAATTTCTGCATACTGAACAACAGGTTTACCAGGTTGTGGTGTTCAACCATGACGCCCTTGGGTTTTCCCGTAGAACCAGAAGTATACAACAGATAAGCCAGACTCCGGCTGTTGGATTCTACGTCGGGATCTTTTTTTGAATATTCCGGCAATTTTGACCAGGCCTGCTCGATGAGCAACTCCTTTGCCTTGGATTTAAAAGTTCCTTTATAGGCTTGAGAAGTAATAATCAGTTTGGCGGACGAATCTTCGAGCATGAATTGTATCCGGTCCTTGGGATAGACGGGATCCAGCGGAAGGTAGGCAGCACCTGCTTTCATAATCGCCAGCAGGGCAATAACCATTTCCGCCGAACGGTGCAGGGCCAGCGCCACCACGTCATGAGCTCGTACGCCTTGCTCAATCAATAGAGCAGAAAGCTGATTGGCTTCCTGATTGATTTGCTTATAACTATAGGATTGGTCACCAACCCTCAGGCCAATCTTATCGGGATATTGCCGGGATGTTTCACTGAAGAGCTGATGAAAAGTTTTTTCCTTCGGATAGTCAAAGGCCGTAGCATTCCAGTTACGCAGTCTTGCCCGCAGTTGGTCCGGCGGCAACAAGGGGATATCTTTTATTTTGATAGAGGGGGTCTCTACTACCGCCTGCAGCATGTATTCATATTCATTCATCATCCGCAGGATCGTGGAGGACTTAAATATCTGGGTATTATAAGACCATTCCAGTACCAAGGCGTTTTCAGATCCGCTCGCATTGATGAAGATTTCAAAATTTTCATATTCCCTCGGATTGTAGAGCAGCTGATGCTTCAAATTTTCGAAGACAACGCCGTCATCCAGACCCATATCAATGTTAAACACCAGGGGTACCAAGGGAATCCTGGATGCATCTCTTGATATATTCAGATTTTTAAGCAGGCTTCCGAAGGTGATTTGCTGGTGCTCGTAATCGTTGAGGATTTGCGTTTTTCTGGTCTTCAGGTATTCTGTAAAACTCATTTCCCCATTCGGATAACTGCGCATGGGCAGCAGGTTCACGCAGTGACCAACGAGTCCATAGTGTCCTGTCGTAGACTGACCGGCAGCCGGAATACCCAAGACAATATTGGATTGTCCGGTAACCAGGTGCAGGAAAATCTCATAGGTGGCCATCAAAGTCGTCACCAGGGTACAACCTGATTTGGCGCCCATTTTTTTCAGTGCCGATACCAATTCCGGATTCAGCCGATAGTCATCCCGGTGACTTTTATAGGTACGCGCCGCAGGCCGAGGAAAATCGGTAGGCATGTCCACCATCGGCACCTGACCCTGATACTGATCGGACCAGTACTGTTCTGTTATTTTGTATTCTTCAGATTCAGAAAATCTCCATTGTTCCAGGGCAAAGTCACAAAATGAAGGAGCGGGCGCCAAGGCTGGCGGAATATTTTTGACAAAGGCAGAATAAAATTTACTCAGGTCCTGCATGATGATGCCCAGGGACCAGCCATCGCAGATGATATGGTGTGCGGCGAGGGTGAGATAGTGCACCTCCTCTTTCAATCGAAACAAAGCGGCCTTAAACAAAGGTCCGTTCACCAGGTCGAAAATCTCCAGCGCATTGTGCTTGGTAAATGTTGAGATAAACTCTTCCTGATCTTCCTCGGATAAACTGCTAAGGTCTTCATAGCGGTATTTCAAAGGCAGTTCGCGGTAAACACAAATTTGTTTTCCGTCGGCACTGAAGGTAGAACGCAGTGCTTCATGGCGATCAATCACCGCCTGCAGGGCTTGCTCCATGGCCCGTTGATGAAAGGGGCCGGTCAACCGAAGTGAAATCGATTCATTGTAAGACCGGTTGGCATCCGCTCCTCCCAGAAGACAGGATATCCATATTTCCAGCTGGGGTTCAATGGCCGGGACAGCCCGCAGCAATTCAGGACCTGCAAATGGGTCAAATTCTACTGGCTTCAGATTCGATATCGTATCCTTTATATCCAAACGACGTTTCTTTAAGTTACCTGCATATATTTTCCGGGTCTGTTAGGATCCATGATGAACCAGGCAGGATTTCCCTCCCGGTCACGGCCAAGTTTGGCTCCGTAAACGGGTGGTTTCTCTTCCGATGATCCAATACCAGAAATTCCAATCTTGGGTTGTGCGTGCGATAAAAAACCTGCGGTCATCAACTCATTCACCGACTCTTCAAATTTTTCTACAATTTGCGCCACCTCTTCTGGCCGATGCGCCAGAGTAAGAAAACAGGGAAATCCGTCCCAGATATGGATTCCTTTTTCGCGCATCGCCGAAAACAAGAGTTCAAAATAAGGAATTTCTTCCTTAAATTTTAACTTCCAGAGGGATCCAAATTGAGCTGCATAAATCGGCAGGCCATATTTGGTGCAAATCCGGTTGATCGCTTCCGAAAGGCTGGCCGTCAGTGCATTCAAGTCCTCCTGCAAACGGGGGCCCTTTTCCTTCATATATTCCAAAGAAGCCCGGGACGCAGCCAGCGCCAAGGGATGCCGGACAAATGTTCCGGCAAAATAAGTAACGCCCGATTCGGGTGTGGAATTGTCACCATATTGCCAGAATCCGCCGTCCAGGGCGTCCATGAACAACTTTTTACCGGCAATCACTCCGATGGGCAATCCGCCAGCAACTACTTTTCCATAAGTCCCCAGGTCGGCGGCGATACCAAAAATGCCCTGGGCCCCGGCCGGGTGAGCCCGGAAACCGGTAATCACTTCGTCAAAAATCAGGGCGGAACCCGATTGCGCGGTGATCGCCCTAAGCTCTTTCAAAAATTCGATGGGCTGAAATTCGGGCCGGCGGCTTTGCACCGGTTCCACCAATACGGCCGCCAGTTCATGGGCCCTTTCCCGGATGATGGCCAGACTTTCCTCTGTACCATAATCCAAGATGAGCATATTCTGTACAGCTTCCGGCATGATTCCCGGGGCGGCGGGAAAGGATTTAAGCTTCTTGGTTCCCCGGACAATTACTTCGTCGACGATTCCATGATAGGATCCCGAAAAAGCCACAATGGTCGAACGGCCGGTCACGGTCCGGGCGATGCGCATCGCTCCGAGTACGGCTTCTGAACCAGTATTGCAGAGTGCGGAGCGGTCCATACCTGTAAATTCACAGATGAGTTTGCAAACGACTCCCGCCAATTCGTGCTGGGGTCCGAGTTCATATCCCAGGTCGATCTGTTTTTTGAGGGCTTCGGTAATAATCTCCGGCTGGTAGCCCAGGAAATTCGATCCAAATCCGTTCAGGGCATCAATGTATTCGTTGCCGTCGATATCCCAAAGGCGGCTGCCTTTCGATCGGTTGACCACGATGGGATATACAATTTCTTTGGTCAGTGGTTTAAATCCGGATACGACCCGGGGATCTGCCATGAAAGCCCGGTTATCCTGTGCATAGGCCTTACTCAGACGGGTCTTCTGGTTATAACGGGCAGTAAAATCCCTAAGGTAGGTTTCCTGGGTTTTGCTGAGGGTGGTTGCGTGCTTCTCAATTTTGGCCGTAGCTCCGAACGGCTTTTTCAGTTCATTGATTTCTTCTGGACTCAGTCCTTTTTCTGATTCGCTGGGGATGGTTTTTTTTACCGGGACTACGGGCGGGTTACCTTGTAACAGGGCCACTTGTTGAGCCAGCAACTGTATCTGCTTTGTAATGTCTGAAAGGGCAGACTGGTCTCCCCGATCGGTGGCCTGAATCCCTGCGGCGGCTGGGTCAGAAACTGCGCCGGAGGCCTGGAATTTTTCTTTCGGCAGATTTTCATCCAGAAAGCCGGCAAGCAAATCCAGATTGGTGTAGGATTCGTTTAACTGGCGGAAACTGATCGGCAGACCGAATTCTTTTTTAAGATTCAGGGCCACCTGGGTTAACAGGAGGGAATCGAATCCGATTTCGATAAAATTCATGTCCGGAGTCACGGTTTCCATTTCAATACCGGAAGCATTTTCGAGCATCTCCTTGAGTTTCTTTATCAATACTGATTTTCTCATGATCCTTGGTTGAGGCAAAATATTTTTAGCGGGTGTTGGAACGGGTTCAGCCGTATCCGAACCATTCAAACGGGAAGGCACAACCGATTTAGACATTTGCGTGGCTATGGGGTCCACCCAAAAACGAGTCCGGTCAAAAGCATAACCGGGCAAAGACAGGCGAGATCTTTTTTGACCCTGATAAAAACTTTCCCAGTCGGGATCCAACCCGTGCATCCAAAGCTGACCCAAGGCTTTTAATACTGCATGGGCCGCTGTTTTTCCATCTTCTGTGTCCAGGCTAGCAATTGCAGTAACCGGATTTTTCAAACCCTGCTGTCTGACAAGCGTACTGAGTACACGCCCAGGGCCCGTTTCGAGCATCAGGGGAAAACCTTCTTCAACCACCGTCTGAATGGCCTCAGCAAAGCGAACGGGTTTTCGTAGCTGACCAGACCAGTACTGCGGCTGCGTGATCTCCTGATCGGTTACCCATTTTCCGGTCAGCGTGGAGGCAATCGGAATCCTGGGCAGATGCATCGGAACAGACTTTACCACTTTTTCAAAGGCAGAGACAATGGGATCCATCATCGCAGAATGAAAAGCGTGACTGGTCTGAAGTCGTTTATTGGCAAAGCCTTTTTCAGTCAACAACCTGGAAAAATTTTCCATTATATCTTCCGGACCTGACACGACCGACAAAGCCGGACTGTTGATGGCTGCCAGGGAAACCCCCTCTGGCATCAGGGGTGTAATGTTTTCGTGTGCACTGCGGACGCCCAGCATGCTACCGGTAGGAAGTGAAGCCATCAGGCTGCTTCGGCTGAAGACCAGTTTCAAGGCATCGGCCAGACTGAATACTCCAGATAAATGAGCGGCTGCAAATTCTCCGATACTGTGACCTACAAAAGCAGCTGGTTTGATTCCCCAGCTCATCCATAACATGGCCGTGGCGTATTCGATGATAAAAAGTGCCGGTTGGGTATAGTAAGTGTTGTGTATTTTCTGTTCCGCCAGCCTGACATCTTTTGAGGGATAAAGGATATCCCGGATGTCTTCCTTCATCAGCGGCTTCAACCCCTCAGCACATTGGTCCACGGCTTGTTTAAATACCGGTTCCTGTTCGTATAGGGCTCGACCCATATTGACCGACTGTGCCCCCTGACCAGGAAAAAGAAAAACCAGGTCCGTCAGTTTTTCTTTCAGCATATTTGAATCGGCTCCAGTAGGTGCGGCTTGCAGTTTTTGAATCAGGTCCTCTCTGTTAAGGGCAATCGCAAAACGACGGGCATTAAAATTTTCACGACCTGTCTGCAGACTGTAGGCAAGGTCCGAGATATCCAGTGTTTCATGCTGCTTCAGATAGTCCGATAGTTTTAATGCAAAATTTTCACGGCTGGTGATCGATTTAGCCGACCAGCTGACCAAATACCCGGAACCCGTATCTTTTTTTCTCGGTGGAAAGGCACCCGTCTTTGGCAGATGTTCTTCCAGGATTACATGCACATTCGTTCCCCCGACACCAAAAGAGCTGACACCTGCCCGTCTGGCCTGATTGGATTCCCATTCTTTGTATTGGGTGTTCACATAAAAGGGACTGTTCTTAAAATCAATATGCGGATTGGGTGTAGAAAAATGTATCGAGGCCGGAATTTTTTGATAGTACAAGGCAAGCGTCGTCTTGATGAAACCCGCTACTCCGGCGGCAGCCGTCAGATGACCAATATTGGACTTGATGGAACCCAGGGCACAATATTGTTTTATGTCCTGCGGACCGAAGGCGAGGTTCAATCCCTCAATTTCGATGGGATCCCCCAGGGGGGTGGCCGTTCCATGGGCTTCAATATAACCAATGGTGGATGCACTGATCCCCGCATCTTCTATGGCCCGGTGAATGGCGCCTGCCTGACCTTCTGCACTGGGCGCGGTGAAACTTCCCTTGGAGCCGCCGTCGTTATTCATCCCCACGCCGCGGATGACCGAAAAAATAATATCTCCATCTTTTTCCGCGTCTTCCAGTCGCTTGAGCAGCACCACCCCAGCGCCATCGCTGAATACGGTGCCGGCTGCCTGGGCATCGAAAGTCCTGCAGTGACCGTCTGGACTATACATGGCACCTTCCTGGTAGAGATGACCGCTTTTAACGGGCACCGTGACGGCCACCCCTCCCGCCAGGGCGATATCGCACTGACCTTGGCGGATCGCTTCGGTCGCTTCGGCAATGGCCAGTAGGGATGTGGAACAGGCCGAATGAATACTGACGGCGGGTCCTTTTAAATTCAGTTCATAAGCGGTACGCGATGCCACATAGTCTTTTTCATTGACGGTCATTACCTGAAAACTGCCTACCTGTTCTATCTTATCCTGGTTGCTTTGTACATTTTGGAGATAGTACGTATTGTTTCCGGTCCCGGCGAATACACCGATGGAGCCTTTATATTTTGACGGGACATATCCACCACTTTCCAGTGCTTCCCAGGCGATCTCCAGAAAAATTCGTTGCTGGGGATCCATGAGTTCTGCCAGTCTCGGATTGATACCAAAAAATGCAGCATCGAAACGGTCGGCACCCTCCAGGATGCCCCGGGCAGGGATATAGTCCGGATTGTTTTTGGTCGCCTCATCAATGTGGGGATCCAATTCTTCTTTAGTAAAAAAAGAAATCGTATCCCTTCCCTCTTTGACGATATTCCACAACCCTTCGATGGTGTTGGCTCCGGGAAAACGACCGGCCATGGCGATGACAGCCACATCGCTGGTTTTGGTATCCGGTTTTATTTTCTTTTTGGCAGTAACCGGTGTTATTTTTCCTTGGCCTTCAAAAAACTCCACGATCCCGCGCACGGTGGGATGCTGGTATAATTTCGTGATGGGCAGATCCAGTTGATTTGCTTCTTTCAACCGGGCAACTGTTTTAAGCGCCAGCAGGGAGTTCCCCCCGAGTTCAAAAAAATTATCTTCAATACCCACTTTATCCAGTTGCAAAACATCGCTGAAAGCCTGGGCTATCTTTTTCTGCGATGCGGTCGTAGGTGCTTTATAAAGTACCGACAATTCCGGCCTTTTTATTTCCGGAACGGGAAGTAGTTTTTTATCGACTTTGCCGCTCGAGGTTTTGGGTAGTTCATGGATCCACACAAAGGCCGAAGGGATCATATAATCCGGCAAATGTTGTTCAATCGCCTGGCGGATCAAAGGCGTATCTTTTTTTCCGTCGGATGAGACCAAATAAGCGATGAGTCTTTTTTGGCCCGGAATATCTTCTCTGGCTACCACGATGGCTTGCTTTATCCCTTTTTGTTGGTTGAGAACTACTTCAATTTCTCCAGGCTCGATCCGGTAACCCCGGATTTTTACCTGCTCATCCCTGCGACCTTTTAGTTCGATGTTGCCGTCGGGTAGAATGCGTGCCAGATCTCCCGTTCTATACAGTCGTAAATCACCTAGGGACGGATGGCGCCAGGCGATGAATTTTTCCGCCGTCAGTTCCGGTCGGTTCAGATATCCTTCCGCCAGACTTTTTCCGCTGATGCAAAGTTCACCGGTCTGTCCAGAAGGCAATGGTTTCAGATTCTCATCCAGGATCCAAATGGCTGTTTCGTCAATCGGTTTTCCGATGCTGGGCAGGGCTGGCCACGCGGCCGGATCTCCTTCCAGAGCCAGGGCCGTCACCACATGGCATTCGGTGGGACCATATTGATTGAAGAGGCGGCAATTAGGTAAGGCTGAAAAAAATTTTACCAGCTGCGGGGTGACTTTGAGTTGTTCGCCGGCTGTAATGACTTCGCGCAAGGAAACAGGAAAAAGCTGATGGAAGTCGGCCGCCTCGGATAAAAATTGCAGGGCTACAAAGGGCAGAAAAATTCTGTCTATGGAAACTTCCTGAATAAAACGCAGCAACCTTTGCGGATCCAGTCTGAGATCGTCGCCCACCAATACCAAGGTACCCCCGGTCGTCAGGGTTGCAAAAATTTCCTGAAAGGAAACGTCAAAACTCAAGGGTGCAAATTGAAGGGTTTTGGTTCCCTTTCCCGCCAAAGAATGTTTTTTCTGCCAGGTCAGCAAATTTACCAGCGGTGTCTGCCCCATGCTGACTCCCTTGGGTTTGCCAGTCGATCCGGAGGTATAAAGAATATAGGCCAGGGTGCCGGCCCTGGTGGTCAACCGTTTTTCCTCTTCGGTTTCCGGGTGGTCGTATGAATGAAGCAGTATGTCCTTGTGTAGGTTTTCAAATATGGAAATATCCGCCGCAGGCGCCAGGCAGATCTGAATACCAGAATCGGAGATCATTTGATCTAGGCGATCGGCCGGATAACTTGGATCCAGCGGGAGATAAGCTTTTCCGCTTTTCAAAATTGCCAGTACACCCGCGATCATATCAATCGACCGGGTCGTACTGATGCCAATGAGAGGAAAAGAAGAAGAAGGACTGGATAGAATTTGATTGGCCAGAAGGTTCGCTCTTTTGCTCAGAGCGGCATAGGAAAGTTCTCTTCCTTCAAAACGGACGGCGATGGCATCAGGGGTTTGTATTTGCTGACGGTCAAATAGTTCTTGTATCGATGGTTCCACTCCGCGATAGGCGTCATTGATATTTCCCGGAGGAACGTTCATTGTGATCGCATTTGATTTTTGATTTCTTTCGAAGAAATAAGTTTTCCAAAATCCTGTTTCCAATTGAGGCCAATCGTAAAACAAAATCAGAAGGCTGTTGGGTGGATTAGCAATCTACAATCGTTTCAACGTGTCAATGTTGCGGATGGAGGCTGTCTCCCACTTTACATGCCTGACCGGCTAGCCAGGCATACCCTGTTTTCGCGATGGCTTTTACTGTACTGTCCCGCTTTTTAAAAGACCATACATCTTTTACAAAATCTATATAATTTTTTTTATTCAGCTGATCAAAGGCAACCGAAATAGTGGGCGAAAGAGAATAGGCCGTATGCCAGGTTCCAAATGGAATGAATAAAGTTTCACCCGGACCGACGACAAAATTAATCGGCGTTGCATTTTTATATTTGGGATACTTTTCAAAATCCGGTTCGAAAATATTGATATCGGAACGCCAGGGATCTTCTGGTTTTGGATAAAGAAAATCTTCCTGACCTCGGGGAAAAACAGTAAATCGTTTTTCGCCGTAGAGTTGCGTTATCCAGGCATTGAGATGATAATAATCCAGATGAATAAAAGGAAACCGTCCTCCGGGCCCGCCAATAAACAGTTCTGTGGCGCCACCCCAATGACCTTTGTTGAACCATTTGCTCTCCAGCCAGTTGGGTTTTGCGTAATTCAGATTCAGGGGCTGAAGCAATGGCAAGATTTCCGGGAGGGTTTCTGGTATATCAAAAATACAGGGATAAGGAGCGGGATTTGATACGGAACTGTTTTCAACCATGTCCATGATCTGGCGCATGGTGTAAGTTTTGTCTTTCACTTCTGTTGTCCGGTCTCCAAAGTTGGAACGAAACCAATCGGGGCTGAAAAGACCCTTGGCCTTCCAGACCTTTGAGGCATTTTTAAATACGACAGGAACACCGGGTTGATAAAAATCCTGCATAAAAGATGCATAGGAAATGTCATCCACTTTTTGAACTTCCATGGAAAGGGGTTTTTACGAGCGAAACGCAGACAAATTAATCATAATTTCCAGATAATCATAATACCGCAGAGGCGAAAAAGGGATTTAGCCAGGTATTTTTCCCAACAGGGGTTTTACATAGTTGCGCAGGAATTCCGGGTAAAATCTACAGGCATAGATAAAGGGACTTAACATGTTAACATGCAACAGTTTATACAATATAAACTGGCGGATCACAAAGATGATCAGGTCGGCAGCCAGGGTTCCGTAAATACAACCCATGATGCCGTAACGGCCAATCAGGAAGTAGTTGAAAACAAGGGTTGAAACGGTGAAGCCAAAGATGATGATAAAGTTCAGCCGGGCCTTGCCGATTGAATCCATGATGACCCCAAAAAACTTGTCATAAGGATTGAGCAGACAGGTCAGGATCACGACCTGAACCAGGGGTACAGAATCCATGTAATTGTGACCCGCTACTACCCTGACGACAAAGGATGGAAAACAAAATACAAAGATGACCAGCGGAACCAGAACGGCCAGAATGGTGCCCACCGACTTTTCATAAAGATATTTGCCGGCATCTTTTCCCTGCTCCGCAAATCGTTTGGCGCTTTGTGGAAAAACAATGGTGCCCAGGGCGTTGGTAGGCAGGTCTGTCAGGTTAAAAACACGGATGGCTACATTGTAAGACCCAGCCGCATCCGGGGAGATCATGGTGCCAAGCATCATTTGATTGATGGTGGCCGAAAGCATACCACTGATATAGGTACCAAAAACAAATTTTCCGTAGTTGAATAATTTTTTTATCCAATCGATATGCAGGTGATAGGAGATGACCAGATAGTTTCGTACATAAAACCAGGATAACAAAGCGGCCAGTCCCGTGCTGATCGCCTGGGCATAGATCAGGCTCAGCAGAGAAACAGGCAGGTTGAAAATAAAACAGACCAGAATATAGAAGAAAAATCCACCCTGCCGGATCATGGTGGTCACCAGGATGCCGCCGAATCTGAAATAAGATTGCTCAATCCATTGAAACTGGGATAAAATACCCTGCAGAATATATACGCCGTTAAAAATTAAAAACATGGGCAACAGTTCCGGATAGTGCCAGAGACGGGAAAGAAATCCGGCCAGGGATATATTGACTACGATACAAACCGCCATCAGGATCCCACTCAATACAAAAGAAGCCGAAATAATCCGGGGTTTTTCTACTTCAGCGCTTTCAGACAAGAATTTGATCAGCGCATATTGGATCAGACCGCCCCTTGACATTTCAAAAATCGTGGTCGTTGCCACAAACAATACCCATATCCCGAAACTATGTTTGTCTAGTATCCGGACCAGGAGGTAAAATCCACCAAAACCAAACAACAACTGCTGAATATTCAATATCAGTGAATAGGACCCAGATTTTAGCCAGTAGTGTTTGTTGTCCTTCATAATAGAGAAAACGGGGAAAAAGAAAGGAAATGATAAGGATGACAAAGAATTTCTAACATTCCTGTATTTCTCTGATCACAACAGCTCTTTTTCAAAAACAGGTTTTTGTCTTTTTAAAGAAGCTTGTTCATAGGCATATGCCAGGGACAGCAACAGGGGTTCGGTGTAGGGACCTGCATAAAAAGAAATCCCCATTGGCAGACCGTGCCACAGGCCCATGGGAACGGTAATGTGCGGAAAACCGGTAATGGCTGCCGGGGTGGACAGTGAAGGTCCGTTGTCATAGTCTCCATTCACCAGGTCAATGCAACAGGCCGGACCATTGGTAAATCCGCCGAGGGCGTCCAGGTTATTGGCGGCCATGAGATCTAAAACAGTTTTTCGAAAGCCCAGTGTTTTCTCCAGGGAATCGATATATTCTTTGCTTTCCAGTCCTCCTTTTGCTTCGCTCTCCACCAGGATCTCCTGTTTGAAAAATGGCATCATTTTCTGGTGATATTGCAAATCAAAAGCGATCAGCTCTTTAAGCGATTTCACTTCTCCCGAGGCCGAACCCAGATACCGGTTCAGTCCGTCTTTAAATTCATAAAGCAGGACCTGGTATTCTGCGGTGCCCAATAGTTTCAAGGGACCCATCACATCCACCATCACCATCGTAGCCCCTTGCGCTTCCATGGTCGTCATCGCTTCCCGAAGCAAGGCAACCATATCGGGATTGCCCTCGAGGTGTGATTTTTCAATACCAATTCTTTTCCCTTTCAGACTTCCCTTGACAAGAAAGGACCGGTAATCGGTGTGGGATTTGCCTTCACTGTTTTTGGTTACCGGATCGGACTCATCCAAACCGACTCCTGCTGCGAGCAGTATGGCCGCATCGCTTACCGTTCTGGTCATGGGTCCAGCGGTATCCTGTGTGGCAGAAATGGGTATGATGCCCGTGCGGCTCCACAATCCCACGGTTGGTTTTATTCCTACCAGTCCGTTGACGGCTGCCGGCGAAACCACCGATCCGTCGGTTTCTGTTCCGACACTCACCGTACAGAGATTGGCTGACGCTGCTGAACCAGAGCCCGCGCTGGATCCCGAAGGATTTCGGTCCAGGATGTAAGGACTTTTGGTTTGGCCGCCCCGACTGCTCCAACCACTGCAGGAATGAGATGAACGAAAATTTGCCCACTCACTCAGATTTGTTTTTCCCAGCAGCACGACGCCAGCCTTCCGCAATTGTTTTAAAACAAAGGCATCTTCCTTTGCGTAGTTGCCCAATAGGGCCAGTGACCCGGCGGTGGTGAGCATCTTGTCGCCTGAATTGATGTTGTCTTTGACCAGGATCGGTATCCCATGCAAGGGTCCGCGCAGTTTTCCCTCTTTTCTTTCTGCATCCAGGGAGGCAGCGATCTGCAAAGCGTCCGGATTCAATTCGATGATGGCATTGAGTTCGGGGCCTTTGCGGTCTATTCTTTGTATCCGAACCAGATAGGCTTGCGTGATTTTGACGGAGGTCAGTTCGCCGGACTGCATTTTCTTTTGCAGTTCTTCTATGGTTGTCTCCTCCAGGTCCAGCGCCGGAGCTTCGGCCATGCGTGTTGCTTCCTGCCCATTATCCCGCCAGCTGCCGGCAACCAATCCCAATCCGATTCCTCCCATTGTCGTCAAAGAGCCATTGCGAAGAAATTTTCTCCTATCCATATTTTGCCTTTTAATTTATTTCCAGCCACCACCCAGGGATCGGTACAGTTCAACCCTTGCATTCAACTCTTGATTTTGAAGAAAAGCCAGGCTCAACTGTGCATCCAGCGCTGTTTGCTGAGCGGTGATGACTTCCAGATAATTGGCCATATCGTTTTTAAATAACAATTGCGCGTTGTTTACAGCCGCAGAAAGGGTATCGGCTCTTTGTTGCGCAAATCCCTCCTGTTCTTTGAGTTTGTTTATCCGAACCAGCGCATCCGTCACTTCGGTTGCAGCCGTCAGTACGGCTTGCCGGAACCGGATAACAGCCTGTTCTCTTTGCTGTCTGGAAATCTCCAGTTGCGTTTTCAACTGCCTGCCCTGCAATACCGGCTGAATCAGCGTTGCGCCTGCTATGCCAAACAAGGATCCGGGAATATTAAACCAGTTGCTGGCCTTCAAGGTTTCGAAACCAGTGCCCGCCGTCAGATTCAATGCCGGATACATATTTGCCTGGCTGATGCCTACCTGTGCATTGGCACTGACCAGCGCCATTTCCGCAGCCCGCACATCGGGTCTTCGGTTTAAAAGACCCACCGGCAAACCGGTTTCCAGGGAATCGCTGAAATGAATATCCGTTAAATTTCCGTCCCGGCGAATAGATCTTGGAAGCATTTGTCCTGGTATTCCTGGTGGTTTTTGTTTTCCTCCAGGATTTCAGGTCCACCTTGATTCCGGCCATCGCCGTACCGGTTGCCATCATCGGGACATTCTTCTTTATGCAACTCTTTGGTTTTACCATCAACCTCCTGACGCTCTTCGCGCTGGTGCTGGCCATCGGTATCGTCGTGGACGATGCCATCGTCGTGGTGGAAGCTGCCCATTCAAAAATGGAGCGAACGGGGCTCAATGCCAAAGAAGCCACGATACAATCCATGAGTGAAATTTCGGGTGCCATTATCTCCATCACCTTGGTAATGGCGGCGGTTATTATTCCCGTCGGATTCATGAAAGGCAGTGTAGGAATTTTTTACCGCCAATTCGCCTTTACCCTGGCTATCGCCATTTTGATTTCCGCCCTCAATGCATTGACCCTGAGTCCGGCCTTGTGTGCGCTGTTTTTAAAAAATGAGAAAAATGGAAAAGGGGATGACCATATAAAAACCAGTTTCGGAAAAAGATTTGGAAATGCTTTCAATGCGGGTTTTCAGGCGACAACCAATCGCTATATGGGTGCAGTGGAATTTCTGATCCGGCGCAAATGGCTGGCTGCTTTCGGATTGGCCATTGTCATAGGCCTCACCATTTGGGAAGTCAGGACTACACCCACGGGATTCATTCCGGCCGAGGACCAGAACTTTCTTATGCTCAGCGTAAATCTTCCACCCGCCTCTTCGCTGGAAAGGACCAACGCGAAGAGCGTCAGGAGGTTGATGGTAAAACCAAAGAGTTGCATAAAGAAGAAT
>Ga0206938_1049_pt1 | contig 33814 bp, 37 predicted proteins | sample Alteio_BWOrgHeat_12_FD_152918 | JGI IMG/M metagenome (GOLD analysis project Ga0206938, IMG submission 152918) | Enriched cells from forest soil in Barre Woods Harvard Forest LTER site, Petersham, Massachusetts, United States -... | ecosystem: Environmental > Terrestrial > Soil > Temperate forest >... | reverse complement strand
GCTGTTTTTTGGCAGGATTGGAAGATGGCACTTATGGCATCGCATCAAATTTGCCCTGGGCTATCAATTTTGGCGATGGCATCCGCAGACACCCTACTAACCTGTACGAGATTTTATTCTGGCTGTTACTATGGGCAACATTACTCTTATTGGAGAAAGAATTCGTCTTATCTAATGGCTCACGCTTTAAGATTTTTATGACAAGCTACCTGCTATTCAGGTTTGTGATCGAGTTTATCAAGCCCGATTATCTTTTCAGTTTTGGACTGGGCGTGATACAATTAGTTTGTTTAGCTGGGATTTTGTATTATTATAAAGTATTTGTGCATCCGAAAACCTTAATTGAACGCCATGCCTGAACGTCCGTATATTTATTATGACTTTACCATCAGCATTTGTTCAACCTGTTTAAAGCGTGTTGATGCCAAGATAGTTTTTGAGGACAACAAAGTGTTTATGCTGAAGGTTTGCCCGCAGCATGGCCGGGAAAAGGTATTGATCGCAACTGACATCGAATACTATAAAAACTGCCGTAACTATGCCAAACGAAGCGAAATGCCGCTTAAGTTTAACATGCCTACCCATTACGGCTGCCCCTACGATTGCGGTTTATGCCAGGATCACGAGCAGCATAGCTGCCTGACAGTCATTGAGGTAACCGACCGCTGCAACCTGGCCTGCCCTACCTGTTATGCCATGTCGTCGCCGAGCTATGGCCGCCACCGCACGCTGGAAGAAATAGAGCAAATGCTTGACACTATTGTAGCTAACGAGGGTAAGCCCGATGTGGTGCAGATCAGCGGTGGCGAACCAACCGTGCACCCGCTTTTTTTTGAGATATTGGATATCGCCAAAACAAAGCCCATTAAGCACCTGATGTTAAATACAAACGGCATCCGTATAGCGAAAGACGAAAAGTTCGCAGAGCGCCTTGCCAGCTACGCGCCAGATTTTGAGATATACCTGCAGTTTGACTCGTTTAAAAAAGAAGCTTTAGAACAATTGCGCGGCGAAGACCTACGCGAGGTACGCAGGAAAGCTATCGAGCATCTTAATAAATTCAACTTATCAACCACTTTAGTAGTAACGCTGCAAAAAGGTTTAAATACCGATGAGATAGGTGATATAATCCGATACGCCTTAAAGCAGAAATGTGTTCGCGGAGTGACTTTCCAGCCCACACAGGAAGCCGGCCGTTTAGACAATTATAATTCACAAACAGACAGATATACGTTGACCGAAGTGCGTTCGGCCATTTTGCAACAAACCGATATTTTTAACGCCAACGACCTGCTACCGGTGCCCTGCAATCCCGACGCGCTGGTAATGGGTTACGCTTTAAAACTGGGTGAAGAGGTTTTCCCGCTTACGCGAATGATCAATCCGGATGACCTGCTGGATAATTCCAAGAACACCATCGTTTACGAACAGGACGAAAAACTGAAGGGACATTTACTCAATATGTTTAGCACAGGCAATTCGGTTGATAGTGTCCGCGAAGACCTGAAGTCGATTATGTGCTGCCTGCCAGAAATTGACGCTCCTAATTTGGGCTACGATAACCTTTTCAGGATCATTATTATGCAGTTTATTGACGCGCATAATTTTGATGTGCGGGCTATCAAAAAATCGTGCGTGCACATCGTAAACAAGGATATGAAGATCATCCCGTTTGAAACAATGAACTTGTTTTACCGTGACGATAAGCGGGAGTATCTGGAGCAATTGCGAAAAGAGATGATTATATGAGTGATGTCGAAAAAGCAAAACCAAACTATTGGATCGTGGCTTTCAACCTATTAGTAATGGTTGTGTATACTGTGTTGTGTAGATTATCAGCAGGGAATGCCAAAGGCGAAGATATGTGGGGTTCTGGCATTTTGCTGTTAATGTTAATTGTAGTCCATATGGTTGTCTGTTTAGTTATAGCTGGTACTTCAAGCAAGAAAGAATGGATACTGAGTGGGATATTGGTTTTGATCATTGGCTTTTCGAGCTGCTACTTCGCCTTTAACATCTGATCAGGTTTTATATGAATGACAAACCAAAACTTAATTACTGGATCATAGGCATCAACTTGCTCATTTTGTTTGCTTATAGTACTTTGATTAAGCTGGGCGGCAAAAGCCCGGACGGTGGTTTGGCGATCTTAATTGGAACAGCTTCGTTTATCGCCATACAAATTGTGATCTGCTTAGGCGCATCGATTTTTGTATACACCAAAGAATTTTTATTGAGTGCGCTTATTGTTCTATTGGTGGGGTTTTCGACATGCGTGTTTGTAAATTTCAGATAAGAATATGGATGATAAACCAAAACTAAATTATCGGATTGTAGGGATTAATCTGCTAATTGTAATAGTGTATAGTTTAATTTGCCGTTTTGCGATTGGCCAGGACGGTTGGGGAGCACTTATGCTATTGATCGGCTTGCATGTTTTTGCCTGTTTGATATGGAGTTTCGTTTGCATATTTACCCAAAAACATAAAAGACAATCCGGCTTGTGGCTTCTAAGCGGATTACTTGTTTTGATCATTGGGTTTTCGACTTGTGTAGCTGCTTATACGATTAAGATCTGATGACAGAAAATCAGCAAAATAGCCAATCGGGAAATTTCAAAATCATTGGCGGTAACCTGGCCTTAATGGTTGGCTATACCATATTATGTAAGTTGCCGGATACTGGCGTCTTTTTTGATGCTACATTACTGTTCATGCAGGTTCTAATTTGCTGGGGCTTGGCTATTGGCTACAGAAGCGGGGTATGGCTGTTAGCAGGGTTATTAGTTTTGCTTATCGGATTCTCGACCTGCGTTAAATTTTTAATTAACTAATCATCCCTGCCATCACTCCTTCCTTAAGCGAATAGGTTGACATACCCACGTTTTGGATACGGAGTTTATCCATCACGTAGCGTGTAATTAACGATGCCGTAACGATCATATCTACCCTTAACGGAATCACACCTTTCATGGCAGCACGTTCGGCGTGGTTTGAGCGAATGATCAAATTGGTGGCGTCAACAAAGTCACGCAGGTCAAAATCGTAGCATTTGATCTGGCGGATATCAAAAGACGGATTATTACCTAATTCGATTACCTCGGCAAAGGTTTCAAAGGCACCTGCCGAACCGATCAGTTTTGCAATCGGAACATTTTTTACTGCCTTAAACAGATCGGGTAAGGTTTGACCAAGGTAGTTATGCAGTTCATCGATGTTTTGGTGCGGAATGGGATCGACCTGGTGAAATTTATCCATCATCCGCGCCGCGCCGATCTCGAAACTTTGTTTCCACAATATTTGATCGTTGGTGCATAAGATAAACTCTATGCTGCCACCACCTATATCCATGATAAGCGAGTTGCTCGGAGATAAGCATCCCGACGCTTTAACACCCTGGTAAATATAAGCGGCCTCCTGCTGCCCGTCGATCAACTCAATCTGGATACCCGTTTTGGCCTTTACTTCGTCAATAAATTCCTGTCCATTCGCGGCATTGCGCAGCATGGATGTTGCAATACATTTAACCTTATCCGCCTGGCTATCCATGATCTGCCTACCGAACTTTTCCATAGCTTTAATACCACGTTTAAACGCCTCCGGCTGTATAAAACCTTTGTTAATACCGCCTTCGCCTAATTTCACGGGTTCTTGCAGGTGTACCAATTCGCGATACGAACCGTCAACGTTTTCCGCGATAAGCAAATGAAAAGTATTGGTGCCAAGGTCCATTACGGCTATGCGGTTGTTCATGCAGCTATAAAGTTAAAAACAACTTAAAGGTTTTAAAAAATATAAAAGCCCAAGATCATGACAATTTTGGGCTTTCTGATTTTAAAGTTTTATCGATTAATTGTTACTCAAAATACTCTTTCATCCGTTCAAAAAAGTTCTTTTCGTTTTTGCCGGGGTTAGGTTTAAAATTAGGTGAGTTTTGCAGTTGCTCCAACAGGTCGCGCTCTTCGCGGCTTAACGCTTTGGGCGTCCAAACGTTGATGTGAATTAGCTGGTCTCCACGCTGGTAGCTGTTCACTTCGGGTACGCCTTTGCCTTTTAAGCGCAATATGCGGCCGCCTTGTGTACCAGCATCAATTTTAATTTTGGCTTTACCGTCAATAGTCGGCACTTCGGTACTGGTGCCTAAAGCCGCGTCGATAAAGCTGATGTGCATATCGTATATCACGTTATTACCATCGCGCTTTAAGGTTTCGTGCGGTATTTCTTCGATCAGGATGATCAGATCGCCGGGGATGCCACCGCGTGGTGCTGCGTTACCTTTGCCGCTCATACTGAGCTGCATGCCTTCGCTAACACCGGCAGGGATGTTAATGCTGATGGTTTCTTCGCCACGCACAACACCATCGCCATGGCAAACGGTACATTTAGCGGTGATCTGAGTACCCTCGCCGTTACAGGTTGGGCAGGTGCTGGTGGTTTGCATCTGGCCTAAAATGGTATTGGTTACCCTTCGTACTGCCCCCTGCCCGCCGCAGGTTTTACAGGTTTGGAATGATGATTTATCCTTAGCTCCTGTACCATCACAAGTACCACACAGTACCTGCTTGTTAACTTTTATTTTCTTTTCGGCGCCGTTGGCGATTTCTTCGAGCGTTAAACGCACTTTGATACGCAGGTTACTACCTTTGGTTACCCTACGGCCGCCACCCCCTCGCTGGCCACCGCCGCCAAAGAAACCTTCGAACGGACTGCCGCCACCAAATATATCGCCAAACTGGCTGAATATGTCTTCCATATTCATACCACCACCGCCGTAGCCGCCACCACTGGCTGACGAAGCATTGGCTGCATGGCCAAACTGATCATACCGTTGGCGTTTTTCGGGCGAGCTTAATACTTCGTAAGCTTCTGCAGCTTCCTTAAAGTTATCCTCGGCCTGTTTATCATCCGGATTTTTATCCGGGTGATATTTGATCGCCATTTTGCGGTATGCCTTTTTGATCTCATCGGCCGATGAGCCTTTTGGTATACCCAGTATATCGTAATAATCTCTTTTTGCCATTATGCTGTTATTGTGTTATTAGGTTATTGAAGCGGGTTATTATGAACTAATAACTCAATAACTTAGTAACTATGCTCCTACTACCACTTTTGCAAAGCGGATAACCTTATCATTTAAAAAATATCCTTTTTCAAGCTCGTCAACCACTTTACCTTTTTGGCTATCACCAGCCGGTATGTTAGTTATCGCCTCGTGTATTTCGGCATCAAAAGGCTGGCCTTTGGTGCTCATTTCTTTTAAGCCTTTTGCGGTTAAAATGTGTTTTAACTTATTTTGAACCAATGCAACACCTTCTTTTACGGGGATAACATCCGTAGCGGTTTCCATTGCTTTTAGGGCGCGCTCAAAATCATCCAATACCGGCAACATCGATACTACTACCTCTTTGCCGGCTGTTTGCAAAAGTTCCATTCGCTCTTTGGTTGTGCGGCGACGGAAATTATCAAATTCGGCATACAGGCGTAGGTATTTGTCATTCGCTTGTTGCAGTTCTGCTTTTAGTTTCTCTTCGGCAGTCAGTTCATTATTAACGGCTTGTTGTTCTGTTTCGGGGGCGGCTGTTTCAACAGTTTCGCCCGGGTTGTTTATGTCCTGTGTCTCGTCCATGATCTCGTTCGCATTTCCAGGAACTTCTGAGTTTTCCTTCTTTTTTTTCTTTAACATGTCGTTAAAATTCATAGTTATATCGGGCAAATCAAGTATCCTGCCACAGGTTAAATCCCGACAAGGTGTCAGCGTGATGTCGTTTTTTAGGAAACTTTTGTCTGCATTAGTGGCACAGGCAGTATTGCTGTCAGTCGTAGGCTGTCACCCTGCACCAGGTATTTATCAGTTGGTAACTACCAATCAAAGGCGTATATCCTGTCTTCACCCTTAAGCCATTGATTAAATATTTCCATATTAACCTGCTTGCCTGTCGCGTCGAACGCGAAAGAGGTTTGCTCGCTATTACGGGTTTCTTTAAAATAATGCGTCTTTAATTTACATTCGTCCAGTTTGGCCATAAACTCGGCCTTGCTAAACGTCGCCTTAAAAGTGATCACATAATCGCGGTGTTGAAATTTTGCATCGATCCAGTTTTGAACGAACTGCAAAGCATATAAGATCAGTAAAGATATAGCTAACGAAATAACTGCGAGGGTGTATTCGCCAATACCGATAAGCATGCCCAAGGCTGCCGCAATCCAAATAGTAGCCGCTGTTGTTATGCCGGATACGGTATCCTTGTTTCGGAAGATAACGCCAGCACCCAAAAAACCAACGCCGGTAATAATGTTCGCTGCAACCCGGTCGCGGTTAACATCAACTCCCAATTTATAGGAGCAAATAGTAAATATGGTAGCGCCCACGCAAATTAAAGCCAGCGTACGGAAGCCAGCTGGCTTACGCCGTATTTCGCGCTCCAGCCCAACCATACAGCCAATAACTGCGGATAAAGCTATCTTTAATATCTCGTCGCCATAAATCATATTACAATATTACCAATTTTCGGCGCTTAATAAACAAATGAGGTAATTTTGTTATGTTTGGAATTAGTATCAACTGATTTCATGAAACATAACTCAACCAAACTGTTTACCGCGGCAATGGTATTGCTTTCGGTATGTGGCACACTGCCCGTATGGGCGCAAAGCCACCCTGCTAACGACCCTGTTTATCAAAACCTGGATAAATCGGTTAGCCCCGGCACCGACTTTTTTAAATATGCCAACGGTACCTGGCTTAAAAACAACCCTATACCGCCCGCATATTCAAGCTGGGGGATTGGTAATGTGGTTGGCGAAGACATCCGCACCCGCTTGCAAAAAATCAACGAAACCGCCATGAAGGCCAATGCGCCTAAGGGCACGAGCACGCAAAAAATAGGTGGTTTTTATTACAGCGGGCTGGATTCTGTCGGAATTGAAAAACTGGGAGTAGCCGCGCTTAACGAGCCCTTGGGCCGTATTGAGCAAATAAAGGACTTAAGCAGTTTGCTGGACGTAACTGCCTATCTAAATACCATTGGCGTACGCACTTTTATTAGCGCCCGCGTTGGCCAGGATGACAAAAACAGTTCGAAAATGATGCTGCAGTTAGGTCAGACCGGCCTGGGTTTGCCTAACCGCGATTATTACTTTAAGTCGGATGCGCGTACGGTAAAGATCCGCAACGAGTATACCAACAACTACCTGCCGAATATGCTGAGGTTGTCGGGATTAACTGCCGAACAGGCTAACATGGCGGCTAAAAGCATTTTTACGATAGAAAAAGCACTTGCCGATAGCAGCCGCAAACTGGAAGACCTGCGCGACCCCTACCGCAACTATAATAAAATAACCATTGCGCAATTTGATAAACTGACCCCTAACATTAACTGGGATGTATTTTTTACCAAAATGGGGATCAACCGGGTGGATAGCGTGATCATTGGTCAGCCCGAGTACTTTAAGGCGGTGAATAAGGCCTTAACAACGTTTAGTATTGCAGACTGGAAAGCTTACCTGCGCTGGAAGCTATTATCGGGTTACGCACCTTATTTAAACAGCGCTATCGACCAGGAAAACTTTAGGTTTACCGGAACCGTTTTAAGCGGCAGGAAACAGCAGTTACCACGCTGGAAACGTGTTTTAGATACCGAAAATGGTATTATGGGCGAATTGCTGGGTCAGCTGTTTGTTAAAGAATACTTCCCGGTAAAGGCTAAAATGAGGTATGTGGCTTTGGTTGAGGCCATCAGGCAATCATACAAAGAGCATATTGAGAAACTGGATTGGATGAGCCCGGCCACCAAGAAAAAGGCTTTGCAAAAGCTTGCGACTATTCACCCTAAAGTTGGTTATCCCGACAAATGGAAGGATTTTTCGAACCTGGAGATAGACCGGGTATCGTACGCGGGTAACGTAATGCGAGCAAGGCACTGGGCGTACCTCATCAATATCAACAAATTAGGCAAACCGGTTGACCATGCGGAATGGAATATGACACCACAAACCTATAATGCCAATTACAGTCCATCAAACAACGAGATAACGTTGCCAGCGGCGCAATTCATTATCCCAGGCATTAAGGATGCTGATATTGACGATGCGGTTGTATACGGCTATGCTGCGGCATCAACCATCGGACACGAAATTACCCACGGCTTTGATGATGAAGGTCGTCAATACGATGCAAAAGGCAATTTAAAGGGCTGGTGGACGGCTTCGGATTCGGTTAAATTTACCAAACGCGCGCAAAAACTGGTTGACCAGTTTAACAGTTATACTATTTTGGATAGCTTGCACGTGAATGGCAAAGCAAGCTTAGGTGAAAACATAGCCGACCTTGGCGGGATAGTTTTAGGTTTGGATGCCTTTAAAAAGACCAAACAGTATAAAGAAGGCAAAAAAATTAACGGGCTTACCCCGATGCAACGTTTCTTTTTGGGCTACGCTATTGGCTGGTTAGGTCAAGAACGTGATGAGGCGCTGGCCCAACAGTTATCAACCGACGTACATGCCCCAGGCTTTTTACGTGTTAACGCGCCATTTTCGGACGTGCCGGAGTTTTATACCACGTTTCATATCAAAAAGGGCGACCCGATGTGGATAGACCCTGATAAACGTGTGAAGATCTGGTAGATATTAGTCCTGAGTCTGTAGTCGAGAGTCTTTATAACATAAAGGTCTATAATGTTTTCATTATAGACCTTTTGCATTTATTACTTTTTGGGCTCAGTACTTAAGAGTCGGAGCCTATTGCAATCCTGTCAAAGTACTCTTCAACTCAGCTACCGATGCCGATGGCGACTTTGTTTGAGCAAACCGGGCTTGAGCCGAATAGCTGTCGCCATAGAAAGCTTTATTAGATGTCTCGTCGACACTCAGCGAAGCGCCATTCAAGCTAATGCCGGCGAACAGACCGCGGCTCCGTGAGTAGCTGTACACTTCGGCTTCTAATTTATAGTCAGTACTTGCACTTGAACTGCGGCCTATAGGACCCGCAGCAACCGACAGATCGCCGCCAAGGGTGAAGCTGCCATTACCCATGGTACGGAGTGTTCCATCGTGCTTAAACAATAAAACCAGGTCGACAGACTGCACACCTACCTGGAAACCGAAACTTCCGCCGGTAAGGGTTACAAAAACAGGGTCGCTCCATTTGCCATCGGCATCTTTAACCATGGCCACACCTTTACCGCGCTTGCCGCCAACTACGAGGCCTGCATTTATCAGCTTAGGGATAATAATAATTCCGTGCGTATCCTGAAGCAGTTGGTGCGGTATACTTTCTTTCATTTTGCCAAACTCGCGCAGTACAGCCACGCTATCATTTATTTTGGCCTCTTCTTTTTGTTCTGCCGTGGCCGATATCAGTAACAGGCAGAAAGCAAATGCCATTGTTATTGGGTACTTTAAAAATTTTAATGTTTTCATAACGGTGTTTTTTGATGTAAACATTTAACAATAAAATGGCCCATCTGTTTGGCGTATAATTTCAATCAATGCGCCTTCGTATTATGTAATTATTTTTTAATATTTTTCCTAACTTATTCATCAACCTAACCTAAAATATGTCACCTATAAAAAAAACTGCTTTAGTTATCTTTCTGATCAGCTTGATCGTCCAAAACAAATTATCTGCCCAAACAAGTTTTAATCAGGGTGCAAACATTTATGTAACTAATGCAACCCAAAAAGCTAACCAAAACGACTTTGATGGGGCAATTGAAGAGATCAATAAAGCAATCCACATGGATAGCCGTAACCCGCAACTTTATTTGCAGGCCGGTACCATTTATCAAAGGGCAAAAAACTACGAAAAAGCAATTGAGCAATTCAATCAAAGCATCGCGCTTGATGGGCGGTCTTACGTAGTTTATGCAAACCGGGGCAATTGTTACGAGCAGTTAAACCAGATACCTGAGGCTGCTGCCGATTATGATATGGCCGTTGAGTTGCAGCCCAATAATGACTTTTGCTATTACATACGGGCAAATTTTGAAAACAAAGTAAAAAACTACAAACCAGCGCTCGCCGACTTTGACAAAGCCATAAACCTTGCGCCCAACAAGGCTTTTTATTACCAGGGAAGAGCAGTGGTCAATCATAATTTAAAAAACACCGATGCCGAAATTGCAGATTACAAAAAAGCACTGACTATAGACCCTAAAAACTTGGTGGCACAATCCTATTTGAATAGTGCATACAAAAACACCGGCGACGCCACTAATATGTTTGCCGGCTATGACCTGGCCATTAAAAACAACCCAAATAACAAACAGGCTTATATTAGTCGCGGTTACGCGGAAATGAACGCAAAAAAATACGACGAAGCTATTTCAGACTTTGAAAAAGTTATAGTTATTGATCGCGACTATATCCCAGCTTATCTTGGTAAAGCGAGGGTCTATTTGGCGCAGCATCAGAAACAAAATGCCCTGGATGCCTTTAAACCCGCTTTAAACATGCAGCCATCCGACTTAACTGTATATTACATGCGCGGCGACCTGGAGCGCCAATTAAATATGGTTAACGAAGCGCTGTATGACCTTACCAAAGTAATAGACGGCCAAAGTGATAAAATAGTACTTGAGCGAAACGCAGACGGCAGAGCAACCAGAACCGCAACTGGTTATGACGCGGCAGCTTACAACAGCCGCGGGCAACTATTAGAAAAACTAAGAAGGTATCCCGAAGCGATAAGCGATTTTACACATGGCATAGCATTACAACCCAAAAACGTTGACAATTATACCGGTAGATCTGAATGCGAACTACAGCTCCACCTCTGCGTACAAGCTTTGGCGGATAATAATAAAGAGGTGGAGGTGGCGCCAGAAAGTACGGTAAGCTATACTAACCGCAGTAATACAGAACTCAAACTCGGAATGTATGAAGAAGCTAAAGCTGACGAAGCGAGGGCTTTACAGCTATGGCCAAACAACGAATACAGCTATATGCATTTAGGCGTAATAGATTATTGGACTGGAAATTACGTAGAGGCGTTGGATTATTTTAACAAAATGATTGACCACAGCCATCTGATACAGGCGGATAAATATACTTATCGGGGTTTGACAGAAAGGCGCCTAAACAAGTTTGATGAGGCTGGGGCCGACTTTAATAAAAACATAGATTTGGACCCGACTAATTTTTACCCGCATTTGGAGCTTGGTGAATTAGATATCGAGATACGTAATTACCTAAACGCGGTAGGCGAACTGAATAAGTCTATCAATCTTAACAATACAGCGACCAGAGCATATAACAGTCTTGGTTATGCCTATTTCAAGTTAGGCGATTATCCTAAAGCTGTGGCTTACTATGATTCGGCAATGGTAAAAGGGAAGAAAGATAACTATCAGCCGTATTTTGAATACCGCGATGAGGCCGTAGCAGCGAATAGCAGCAAACCGTTTACACATTTAACATGGGTATGCCCGGTTGAGGATGTAAATAAACTTGCCGATGGTACCTTACGACCATCAAACCAGCAAATTACTGTTCGGGTTAAAATAGCATCGGCCAACCCGATACAAAAAAACAATATCAAGCTGTTATTGAATGGCAATGCAATTACTACCGACAATATACTTATTGCCGATACTGGCGAAAGTAAGCTAAACAGCAATAACGGCGATTACGAATATGAATTCACTGCTTTAGTTAATGTGTCGGCCGGGACTAACGGCATCAAGGTAGCCTACGACAATAAATACACCCAACAATTATATGTAAGATATTCGCCGGGTGCCAAATTGTAAGATGGTTAAAACGCACTAAAAAAATCGATAACTGAACCGAAGTACGAGTTATCCCAGCCTTCGGCAATATCAGCAAAATCCTCATCGGGAATATTGGTATGCCGCAGCTCGGCCGATGTGCCATGCTTGTCGGGATGTAAAATAATCGTCACTATAGATGCTTCGGGCTTATCGCCAAAGTACCATTCTTGTACTATCTTTTTGTCGGGTATAAACTCCAGGTTTTTGCCACTAATGCTGCCATCCCACATCGAAAATTCAGAGCCGGCTTCAGTACTCATTTCGGCTTCTTCGCCGGTCCACAACCGGATACTTATTGGGTTGGTCAATGCACCATAAACCTCATCCGGCGTGGCCGGAATAATGTAATATTTCTTTAAATCCTTCATTGCGAAATTTGCATTTTTTATCTTACTTAATATAAAAACAATTTATAATCAGATATTTACACTAATTAACTAAATATTTAGCTAAGGTACGGTTATTGTTTTACGCTGGATGGTATGCGCACTAAAATAACCCAGGGCACCACCGGTTAAATTAGTTGGAGGGTTGGCCGGGGTGGACGAATCCTGAGGCGTATTGCCCCCCTGATTACTCAAACTATTCCAATAATTGTAGATCTGTGGATCGATGCATTCCATATCTATATCCACCTTATCACCAGTTTTCAAATCAATGTCGCGTTCGTACAATAAACTTGCTACTACCCTACCGTTGCTAAACTGATCACTCTCGGCAAATATCCGTTTAACCTGTACCCCGTTTACGTACATAACAAACCGGTATTGGTTAGTAACGACGGGGGGATCGTTGTAATTGACCACAACGGTTTTAACCGTGCTATTACCAAACACCTGGCTTACCAGCGTAAGCGAATCGAGGTTAACCTGCAATGGCATACTTGATGCAGCATTGTATGCCTGTCCGTTTAACAGCACCGTTAACAAATAGAGGGTTGTTGACTTGCCCTTTAAATTGTTAATGGTGTAAGTTCCCGGCTTGGTTTCGGTAAGCCTGTAGGTATTGGCCGATCCATCATTAATGGTAACAACAGCGCCTGATACGGTCGGAAAAACGTTAGTAGCATCGTAGGGCACAGAGCGCGAAATAGTGACCGTTTGCGTACCAAGAATGTTGGTAATGTTACCCTCAATAACCAATTGTTGTGCTGCATCGCCCACATCCACGCTGATCACCCGTTGGCACGATACTGCTGCCAGGATAACAATTGCGGCTATTAACAACTTGTACTTCATGGCTTATGCTTTGTTCAGTTAAATTTAAAATTCCAGGTTATTGACGGTATTATACCAAACAAACTTGTTTCGACGGCTTGCGTGTGTGGAGGGTTACCTGCGCTATCCTCAAATATAACACTATATGGATTTTTTCGGTTATAAGCGTTATAAACGCTAAAGGTCCAGCTTGAATGGTAGCGTTTATGGGGCATACCCTCTAATGTAGCGCCAAGGTCCAGGCGGCTATCTACGGGTAACCTGTTTGCGTTACGTTGGTTATAGTAGTAGGTTGTTAATCCGCCTACAAGATACTTGCCAGCCGGGTAAGTAACCGCGTTACCTGTGCCGTAAACAAAAACAGCCGATAGCGTCCACCTTTTGCCTGCCTGGTAGATATTTACGAGCGAGATATCGTGCGTACGGTCTTGCCGCGCAGGGAAGTAATTGCCATTGTTTATTCCGTCGATCTGCCTTTCCGTACGTGATAAGGTATAGCCTATCCAGCCATTAAATTTGCCGTATTTCTTTTTCAAAAAAAACTCGATGCCGTAAGCCCTGCCCACGCCATATAGCAACTGCGATTCCACGTTATCATTAGCTACCAGGTCAGCGTCGCTTTTATAGTCAACCTCGTTTTTAAGCCATTTATAATATACTTCGGTCGAGAACTCGAACTGGTCATCCTTAAAATTTTTATAATAACCGAGGGATACCTGATCGGTAATGCCTGGTTTAATATTGTTGCTACTCATCACGTAAAGGTCGGTAGGCAAGCTCGACGTTGAGTTTGACAACAGGTGTATGTTTTGTGAATTGTGGTTGTACGACGCCTTAAGCGAAGTTTCCGGGTTTAACAGGTAGCTGGCCGAAATACGCGGTTCCAGATTGAAATAATTCTGAACGCTTTGCCCGGAACTGTATTGGACCGAATTAATTATGGAACCGTAGGCATCATAGCTATTAAACGTACCGGGGCCAACCAACGCAAAAAGGTTCATGCGCAGTCCGTAAACGATATTCAATTTGTCGGAAGCTTGCCACACATTTGAAATATACGGCGCTATTTCATAAGCGTAGCGACTCTCGATAGTTTTTGAGTTAAAGCTCGAGTTTTGGGGCGTGGTAATATCGCCTGGCACAATGGTATGGTGTACGATATTTAGACCAAAACTTAAGGTATTGGCGTTATTGACAAAGTATTCAAAATCCTGCTTGAGGTTAAAATCTTCGACTTTAGATACAATATTGATACTATTGGTATTGCTGTAATTGCTGATGTTGTAATCGTATTTACTGTACATCAGCGAGGTATTGCCAAACAGCTTACTGCTAAACAAGTGGTTCCAGCGTAGTGTAGCTGTGGTGTTGCCCCAGATGGTCGAGAAATTATTTGACAAACCTACATTGTCCTGACCAAGATAACCCGACAAGTAAATAGTATTTTTATCGTCGAGCTGGTAATTGGCCTTAAGATTAAGGTCGTAAAAATATAAACTACTATTTTTCAGGGTCGAATCGCCGGACAACTTCAAAAAAACATCAGCATAGGTGCGCCTGGCGCTAAACATAAACGAGCTTTTGTTTTTCACTATAGGCCCCTCTACTTTAATGCGCGACGATATCAACCCTATCCCACCTTCAACAGCATATTGCTTGTTATTGCCGTCGTCCATTTTGATATCCAGTACCGATGACATGCGGCCACCGTATTGTGCGGGCATACCACCTTTATACAGCGTGATATCTTTGATTGCATCAGAATTAAAAGTTGAGAAAAAGCCAAACAGGTGCGAGGGGTTGTAAACTGTGGCCCCATCCAAAAGGATCAGGTTTTCGTCGGCGCCGCCGCCCCGCACATAGAAGCCGGTATTGGCATCGCCGGTTGATTTTACGCCAGGCAATAGTTCGATCGTACGAATAATGTCTTTTTCGCCCATAAAAACCGGCACATTTTCGATATCATTGATATTGAGCTTATTGACACCCATTTGCGGGTTTAGAATGTTTTCGCTCCGGCTTGTTTTATCGCTTACAACAATCTCGGTCAAGGCATGACCGCCTTTTAGTTCAACATCTATACGGCTGTTTTTATCAATGTTTACTTTTACCGAATCGGTTTTATAACCCACATAACTTATTAAAAGCAGATGTTCGCCGGCGGTTACCGTTAGCGAATAAAATCCGTAAGCATTTGTAACAGCATGTATCTGGCTGGACCCGGCTACTTTAGCGGTAGCCCCTATCAGCACTTCGCCCGAAGCGGCATCTTTAACAATGCCACTTACCGTATACCTGGAGGGCGTTTGCGCAAAGATGCTTTGCCAAATAAAAAGGAAGCAGACGCCCAATAACCAACCTACGCGGGGTATTGAAATATGGCGGCCGAATTTGAAACTTTTGTGTATGGCTAAAATCATTAAGCAGTAGGCCCGTAAAAACACCCCGGTTTAAAGCGTTTAAATATGCGGTTTATTTTATAAACGGCGATGTTTATTTGATGATACGAAGAAAAGCATCAGATGGTTGACTAAATATAGTTGACTTATTAGGCCTTATCGGAATGACCGAGGCTTTTATCAGGTGCCACTACATCGCGCACCAGTTGTTTAAGCTCTTTGATTTCGGGGAAACGCCCCGCCCTCTTGCGGTCAAATACTTCAACGTCGTTTATTCTGATGGTATAACGCCCGTTTATTTCGCTGGGCTGCAATAGAACGCCGTGGATATCATCTGTGAAGGTATTCAATAGCTCTTGAGCCATATAGGCTGCTCTGAGCATCCAGCCACATTTGGGGCAATATTCGATGGTGACGATCTGATTTTTCATGGGCAACAACTGCAATTACCACCCCATTTTTTAGTGCCATCGGCAAAGTATTCGCACTTCCATATGGTGGCTTCGTGTTTGATGCGATGGATAATGTATTGGTTGGCTTGGTACGCTTCGCTGCGATGGGCCGATGAGGTTATCACGATCACCGCGGTTTCGCCGATCGCTACTTTACCGGTGCGGTGCTGGGCAACGGCAATCTTGAGGGGCCATTTGGCATGGGCATCATCGATAATAGCTTTGATCATCTTAGTCGCCATGGCTTCGTGCGCCTCATACTCGAGATACGCCACATCCTGCCCCAGGTTGTGATTACGCACCTCGCCACTGAACAATACCACAGCACCCGCTTCGGGGTGATGCGCCTGAGCTAATAGCGCCACAAGGTCAAGCCGCGTCGCTGATAAAGCTGGTATTTCAGCCTCCGCTACTTGGGGGGAATATGCAAATGGTATCATTTTGTGTTATAGCGTAATCAAGGTCAACAAACTCGTTATGCACGGCAAATCGGCTGATCTGTAAAATACCATCAGCCTCCACATTTTGCTGCGACAGGTGTGCTTTAAGCGAGGCGATGTCTTTTATATCGTCACTTAGTTCAAACTCCTTATCAAAATGGTCTTTTAAAACCGCAAATACCTGTATTTTCATTGTATATTTTATCCGCCAATGTGCATCATGCTCATTTCGCTGCCGGTAAAATGCAGCTCCTGCTTTTGCGACATGGCTTGTTGTAATTTATCTTTTAGCTCCTGTTCGCCCTCGGTTCCGCTTAGCGCGATGGCGTGGTTATTACTCAAACAACCATAGATGTTACCTTCGGCATCTAAACGAAGGCGGTTACAATCCTGGCAAAAGGGCTCGGTATCATTAGCAATAATACCAAAAACCTTTCCTTCATCGGTTTGCCAGTAGTTAGCTGTGGATGAGGACCGGCGTACCTGTTTGGTGAAATTGTAACGTGTGGCGATGACATTCAAAATTTCTTCTTCCGAAAAGAGATAGTCCTGTCCGTGCCCGAATAAATGCCCCATCGACATGATCTCCAGGAAACGTATTGGGATGTTGCGTTCAAATGCGTATTCTAACAGGGGTAAAACCTGATCGTCGTTTTTGCCTTTCATCATCACGGCGTTTATTTTTACATCCAGTCCGCACGCTAAAGCGGTTTCGATCCCTTTTAAAGTGCGGTTTAACTGATGGCGCCTCGTCATTTTGAAAAAGGATTCTTCGTCCATCGCGTCGAGCGACACGTTTACATACTGCAAGCCCGCTGCTTTTAATGCAGGGGCTACCCTATCCAACAAAAAAGCATTGGTAGTGAGTTTGATATCCGGGATACCTAAAGCTTTAACACCTTCGATGACCTTTGGTAAATCGCGGTACAAAAGCGGCTCACCGCCAGTAAAACGAACGGTGTGCAGATCAAGCTGCGCATGTAATTGCGCGATGTGGTTCAGAAAAACAGATGCCGGAGTTTGTGGCTTCTTGTCGATCATTACCTCTTCCTCGGTGCCCATTGTACAATAAACACAGCCCAGGTTACAGGTGCTTAGCAAGCTCACCCGCAAGGTTTTAAAATTACGGCCAAATTTATCGTTCAAAAGCATCATTCATTACAAATATACGATGTAATATTCAACGTGCCGAATTTGATGATCGTACGTTTAGTGTTATGACCTGTCGATTACAACAAATAGCAGGTCACGATGCTTTGGTTATTCAATTCGGCAACGTCGACCGGGTGGTGTGCTAATGCATCGGCGTGTAAGCCAAGACGGATATCGCCTGAGCTATTGATCCTGAGGGCGTGCGCGGTAGCCGGTTCGCCGGATATAGTTACCGGGAAAAACTCATCCAGGCTGGCGGTATGGCTGCGTTTACCTTTAAAGGGCAAAGTCAGGATTTTGGATGTGCCAGCTCCCAGACAAGCTGTCAAATAGACCTCGATAAACAATTTGAAAGTGACCAGGCAAGACACCGGATTTCCGGGTAAGGCAAAAACCATCCCGCCGTTAGCCATTTGCCCACACCAGATGGGTTTACCGGGTTTTATAGCCACTTTATGGAAAAGCTTTTTTACGCCGAGGCCGGCCAATACTTCAGGCAGATAATCTGCATCACCGGCGGAAACGCCGCCACAGGTGATGATGATATCGCATGACAATGCTTGCGTCAAGGCGGTTTTCAATTTCGCTTTATCGTCGATCACATGCTCGCAGATAGTGGGCCGGATGAGCCATTTTTTGAGCAGACTTTTGAGCAGGTATTGGTTGCTGTTGCGGATCTGCGTGGCGGATACGGGCATTCCCAGTTCTACCAGCTCGTTACCTGTTGTAAATAAAGCAACCTTGGGTAAGCTTTGAACCTGAACTTTACTTTTGCCCAGCGAAGCCAAAATACTTATTGCCGCGAATGAGCATAAAGTTCCTTGCGGTAATGTCAAATCGCCCTGACCCATATCCTCCCCTTGTCGGGAAATACTTTGATATTTATTAACATGGTCAACTTTAAATCTTACAATTTCCCCCCCTTGCTCGGCGTCTTCGCGTTTGATGACGACGTTTGCCGAAAGCGGTACAGGTGCGCCGGTCATGATCTTATAGCATGTGCCTGGTTTCAGATCGTCATTAGCCGCCTCGCCTGCGTAGATCACCTGCTGTACCCGAAACTCGCGGATGCCGGTTTCCCAGTCAGCGGTGTTGATCGCATAGCCATCCATCGCAGCACGGTTAAATGGCGGGTAATCACGGTCGGCATAAATATCTTCGGCCAAGACCCTGCCATCAGCATCAGCCAAAGCAATTTCCTCCAATCCGAATGAACCGGATAATGCGGTAATGAGTTGTTGGGCTTCGGTGAAGGATATCATATTTAGAATAGTTACCTTGGACCTAACCCGTTCCTTAAGCATAGACCCATACTTATCATAAAAAATAGAATCGATAGGACAAAAGCAAAAAACAAACCCATTAATACTCTATCTCTTGTTTTACTTTGTAAGTATTTAAGTGTTAGCGGAATAGTTATCAAGGGTGTACAAAACATTGCATACCAAAATATTTGCCCAATGATATCTAAAACGTCCATATCAATGCCCTTCTCCCAACATCATCTTCCGTGCGTGAAAAACAGCAGGTAATATCGCTTCCATCGATTCGCGAGCGCCGCCCGCGCTTCCCGGCAAGGTAACGATCAGCGTTTTCGCGATAGAACCCGCTACTCCGCGGCTCATCATGGCCAAAGGTGTACGCATCTGTCCGTAACTCCTCATCGCTTCGGTTATGCCATCGGCCTGGCGTTCCAATATTGCTTCAACCGCTTCAACGGTGTTATCTCGCGGACCAAAACCTGTCCCACCTGTGGTAAATATAAAGTTGATATCCTCGGCTACCCAGGCTTGTACCTGTTGCTGTATTAGCTCTTTATCATCGGGCAAAATTTGGTAGTGGACGACATTGCCATTCACCTGCTGCAGCATTTCGCTGATGATCTTTCCGCTTTTGTCTTCCCGTGTGCCAGCGGCTGTCGAATCTGAACATACCAATACGGCACAGCTTAGCGGCTCAGCAAAGAAACGCTCCCGATCACTTTTGCCACCACGTTTTTGCAATAGCTTGATATGGCCTATTTCCAATTGTTTATCAACCGGTTTCAGCATATCGTAGATCTCTAAGGCGGCTACGGAGACAGCAGTCAATATCTCCATTTCGATGCCCGTGCGCCCGATTGATTTGGCGTCGCCTGTTATTACAATGCCTGTTTTGCTAAAGACCGCGCGGTCAAAAAAACTCGCATGTTTTCCGTGTTCCAAAAACTCAAAACTCATGTCCATCCCATCTATCTGCACGGGGTGGCAATGCGGCAATAGTTGCGGGGTAAGCTTGGCGCCGATAAAAGCAGCTGCACGCGCCACATCGAATAAATTACCCTTTGGCAGTTGATCGTTTTTGATGAGGTCGATAGTTTGCGGCGTACAAAACAGAATGCCGATGGCTTTGGCAGTACGCAAGGTAATTTGTTTATGGGTGATATCGCGCATATTATATGGATGCCAATTTTAACGAATTAGGCATTTCTTTTATCTCCAACACTTCAATACTATCGCCAATGCTAATTACCCCCTCGCCCTGGTGAACAAAGTTCTGACCAAAGTAAACGTCATTATTGCGACGCCGGTAGGTCAGTAAGGTTTTTGTAGGCTCTTTGCTTTTCGCGATGGTATCCTGGTCGATGGTGGGTATGGGGCAGCGGGCGCAAAGTTTTACGCCATAAAAGTTGATGCTGTTTATTTTGATGTGCCCCATGGTATCCTCATCAAAAGGTTCGCCACCGGTAAAAACCATATTCGGCCGAAAACGGTTAACGGGCAATTTTTCCGCCAAGCGATTGTTGAGGTCATCCAGTGATGACTGCCCGATCATCATAAAGGGGTAGCCGTCGGATAACGAAGTCAATTTATCTGCAGCATATTTGGCACTTACTTCGCGGCGACTATTATCGGGCATATAAACCAAACGGCAATTAAAGTCGAGCATCTTGCTAAACCAGGCGTCGGCTGCAACACTAACGTACTGGCCGGTGATATTGTCATCCCAAATAATAAAATCATCGGTTTGATCCATTTGCGGCACTAATGGTATCGTAATTTGCTCACCGGACCTGTGGGCATGTTTAACCAATAAACCATCAGCTGTAAGGCTAACCTTCAATAAAGCCATTTGCGCAAACTCGCGCTGGGTTAAAAAACGGTTGTTTGCGTCAACCAACATCCAGCGCCTGTCGTGCTCAAAACCCCTGTCGGTTAGTTTAGCCTGTGTAACCGCGATACCGCCGAGCGATTTGATGGGATAAATAAACAGTTGACTGATGGCTAACATGTGCTAAAGGTACAAGCTAAATTTATAAAAACCTTATTTGAGGGCTAAATAGGCATTGAGGCCGCCGCGAAGGCTTACCGCGTTTTTAAAACCGCTTTCGCGGAGAAATTGCGCAGCGGACTGGCTCCTTAAGCCCTGCATGCAGTAAAGGATGATGTGATCATGCTTTTGATAGGGCGAAAAATCGTAACGTTTAAACTTAGCAAACGCAATTTGATTGCCACCGATGTTAAACTCGTCGTGCTCCCAATCTTCGCGAACGTCGATCAGCTGGTAACTATCCGGCGCAAGCGCTAAAAAATCATCTACAGAAATATCTGTCACAACAGCATCGCTGGTGAACCGCTCCATGCTCTTCCCGCGGCTTGCCGTATCTTCGCGATAAGCTATCGTACACATCTCAACCGACAAGGCATCATAACTTACTAATTTATTGGCCAATACATCTGGATTACCAAGAACAAGTTTAACCACCTCGTTAGCCATCATGGTGCCGATCACGCTGGTCACCACATTATAGGCGCCTACTTCGGCACAGGATGGTACGTGCGTTTCGGCGTTGGGCTCAGGAAACAGGCACCGCAGCGTGGCCGAACCCTGGTAGTTAAAAACGGTAACATGGCCCTCGGTTTGATAGATAGCTCCATAAACCAGTGGTTTGTTCAAATAGACACAGGCATCATTGATGAGGTAACGCGTGGCAAAGTTATCCGTACCATCAACGATGATGTCATGATCGCGCACGAGCGCTAAAATATTGGTTTCGTCAACCATTGTATCAAATACGGAAACAGCAACATATGGATTAATCTGTTGCAGTTTTTGCTGTGCTACAATCGCTTTGCGTTTACCAACATCCTCAAAATTATAAAGCGTTTGGCGGTGCAGGTTACTGACGGATACCACATCAAAATCGGCAATACCAATGCGGCCGATACCACAAGTTGCCAGGGTTTGCAGGCAAGGACAACCTAAGCCGCCCGCCCCTATCACCAATACTTTGGCGGCCTGTAAATTTGCTTGCCCCGCCGGGCCAATGAAGTTGAGTTTGCTGTGGCTTTGGTAAAATTGTTGGCGGATATCTGTCATAATGTGATGAAAACAATACAAACCTATGCAAAAACGCAGGTTTATGGTGAATAAGTTTTAAGTTAGCAGTAATTATTGATACCACAGCATGAGCGAAGTTATTATACCCGAATTATACGTAATGGGTGCCGGCCCCGGCGACCCGGAGCTGATCACCGTTAAGGGTTATAAAATTTTACAACGGGCTAAAGTGGTACTGTACGATAACCTGGCCAGCAAAGAACTGTTGAACATTACCAGCGCAGACTGCGAGCGCATATATGTGGGCAAACAGCCTTACGGCCAATATACCCCACAGGAAGAAATACTGGCGCTGATCAAAGAAAAGGCGTTGGCCAAAGGCCTGGTTGTGCGCCTTAAAGGCGGCGATCCGTTCATATTCGGACGGGGATATGAGGAGGTTTTGTTTGCACGGGAATATGGTATTACAACTTATTTTATCCCCGGCATTACCAGTATGCAGGCCAGCGGCTTTTTGGATATCCCGCTGACGCACCGCGCTGTGAGCGAAAGTGTTTGGATGGTTACCGGCACTAAAAAAGATGGCAGCCTTTCGGCCGACCTGAACCATGCCATGCAGAGCAACGCTACGGTAGTGATCTACATGGGCATGAAAAAACTTGATGAGATAGCCCAAACCTATATTGACGCCGGTAATGGCGATATGCCGGCAGCAATTATTCAGCATGCATCGCTGCCCCATCAAAAATCTGTAAGGGGAACGGCGCAAAACCTGCATCAAATGGCCGAAGAGGCCCATATTACTTATCCCGCCATTATTATTATAGGGCGTGTAGTTGATGAGAATTTGAGCTACTAATCGCGCCAAAAAATCAAATAACGAAATTTATACAACAATAGAATAAATAAGTTTCACTAAACGAAACATTTTATTTTCGATCCCGTACAAGTTCATAATTGTATTTTCAGTTAACCCGACCTTAGCCGAATTTAATTTATGGACTTAAGACAACTCCCCCCTGGTTTTGATGTTCTGTTGAATGTGTTTTTAGTTATTTTGGTGATCACATGGGGCATGGCCTTTTATGTGTTTAGCTTAGAGAAAAGCCGAACGACCTTCGCCAAGCGGTTCCGCCGCAGTAAGAAACTCAAGTATACGTCGGTCTGCTTGTTTATAGTTGGCGGCCTTGTAGTGTACCAGGCGTTTTTTAGTTAAGGGATTTAAACCAACGCTGACCCGCTAAAGGCACAATAGTAACTGCAATAAGTAGGCCTGACAACGCAGTTACCAATAAGTCGAAGTAAGCCTTGATATGTAATCCAAGCGCGATCCTCAGAACGAGCACTATCATTGCAATAGCAACAACCGATAGCCAATACGGATAGGTCGTTTTTATGCGGGACGCAGGCATAACTGCTAACCGCCAAAGCGCAGTGATGATAGCAACACCGCCGACCAATGTACTCGCGTGCTGAATGACCTTGTAAATTGGCAGCTGATGGCCAAATACCAGTGTGGTCTTCGTCATTCCATATTGCGCCACAAAATAACCGTTTATGTGCGTAAAACTATCCCAAAACAGATGTGAGGCTGCCCCCACCAAAATTGAGATGACAACTTTAAACCAGTGTTGTTTACAATAACCATCCCAATTAAACTGCTTAAATATGCTTAGACGCTGATATAAGGGCAAGGGCATATTTTGGATCAACTTATCCCGCACTATATCGTGATAAACAAAGGTCAGCAGCAAGCCTAACGGTAGGTCGAACGAAAGCAAGCCCAGCCACGTATGACTATAAATACTGTAAACGCGCATCCTGATGAAGTACTCAAAATCGGGTACGACACTACCCACGATCAATCCGGTTAACGAAAACCAGCGCGATGTTAGTTTATTCAACGGAAGTACAATTGCAGGATGCGCGAATGTTAAAGGCATGTGATCCGGTTAGCTCAGCTTCAAAAAGTCGCCATCAATGATAAGCAGTTTAACGCCATCGTCAGATACGGAGCGGTGGTTACTTAGCTCGTCGGACACGATATAAGTCATACCTTTGGTTAGCGTGAATTTTTCGCCGGTATCCAGTTCACTTACCAGGCCGCCTTCCAGGCAATGCAAAATATGGCCTTTTTTACACCAATGATCGGCCAGGTAGCCGGACGTATACTCAACCACTCGTACACGTAAGCCTTCGTATTGCAGGGTTTTCCAAAAAGCGGTACCGGTTTCGCCGGTATGTTCGGTGGTTTCGATGGTATTCCAATCAATGGTTTGAAATTCGATGCGGCTCATTTTAGTTTAATTTAGCTACCGAATGCATTAACACGTTGTACAAGGTCGTCTTCGGTTAAGTGTTCAATATCTTTATTCGAAACGGTCAACACGTTCAGCAGGTTGCCATTATTATCAAAAAATTCGGCTTCGTAAAAGCCTTGTTCTGCGTGTTTAGATATGATTGTACCGCGGGTATGCGCCGGAACGTTATCGAACTCTCTTTTGGCTAAAATGCGATCACCCTGTGTAAACAAAACTGTTTTATTGTGCAACTTGATGTAGAGCAAAAGCAACGGAATTGTATGAGCGATAAACAAACCAAAATAAGCCGTCCGAAACCAAATTTCGGCTGGACGAAAATAACTATATAAAACTGCAACGACGGCGATAAGGAACATGGTTGACACCAGAATAAAACCATACAGCTTAAAAAAAAGTGAGATGGTTCGGTTTTTTACAAAAAGCATACTGATAAACACGTAAAAACATAACACAATGGTCAATAACATTATCATACCTTCAAATTGAGCCAACATTTTCGAGTCGCTTCTTCCTATATAGGCGCTTCCGCCTACCGCTGCGATTTCCTCAATCATTAACATATAGATTGGTATTAACCGCCAAAGATTTTCCCTAAACCTTCTTAAAGTGAAGATAATGGTAAGATCGATTAAAAAGTGTAATAAAGCGCTTGAATAAAAACTGGCTTTATTATACCAAAAATTGCTATAGTGTGTGGTTATATCAACCAATGTCCACAGTGTCATCATGCACAGGTAAATGACGATAATTGTATAATATACCTTATAGCTCCACTTCATATTATCCCGGTTAAGTCAATTTATCTTTCAACATCTCTTTTACACCTCCATCCCACTCTGCTTTCAAAATACTGAGTATGGCCGAGTCGCGGCGGGTGCCATCGGCTTTGATATAGCTGCTGCGCAGTACACCTTCAACGGTGCAACCAATGGCCTTCATGGCGGCAAGGCTGCGGGCATTGGTATTATCGGCCCTAAACTCTACGCGCTCCATACCCAGTTCGTCAAAGGCAAAGCTGAGCAGTAAGAACTTGCAATGCCTGTTTACGCCTGTTCCCTGAAACTCTTTACCATACCAGGTATAGCCTAATTGCAGCGTTTTATGGGCCGGTTGTATATCGTAAAAACGGGTGAGCCCGGCGTAAGCATTGGCTTTTTTATCAAATACAATAAAAGGGTAGTCGGTTCCCGCTTTTTGCGCGATCAGGGCTTTGCCGATGTAGTTCTCCATGTTTTCCCTACCATAACCGGTGATGAGCGAATATTTCCAGATCTCGGGTTCTTGGAGCGAAAAGGGCATCAGGTGTTCGATATCATCCTCCTGCAATGGACGAAGTAATACACGTTCATCTTGTAAGGTGTAATCTTCAGTTGTGTTTAATATAATCGGCATTTGATTGTTAGTTATTGACCGGGATGATACGTTTTTTCGGCATGTTTTAGCACTTCGTCTTTGTAAAAAAGCACATCTTTAAACTGGCCGTCAATATACATCTGGGCCTGATCGGTGAAATGTTTGGAGCCGGCGTCGAACGATTGTCCGCCTGTGATAATGGTTTTGGCTTTGATGCGCGGACCAAACTCTACGGCGGCGATAAAACTATTGCCCGAGTAGCCGTAGCGCTTTTTGGTTTTTACTAGACGGCTCACAAACGATGGTAACTGACCAAACGCAGATGAGACCTGCCCTACTGGCAAGCTTGGTTGATCATCGTCAAAGCTTTTGCCATCAGCAGGGCGCTGGTAGCGGTTAATATCGCCTAAGGGCACTTTCCATGTTCCGTAAGTAGTTTGCAGGTTGTTTACAGCGTTTAGCAGGGCGGTCAATTGTGTTTTACCATCGGTATAAGTTGCCAGGGCAGCAATGCGCAGGGTGGCGAAAGTACCCTCTTCTACAGTACGGGCACGGGGCATTTTGTCCATCATTAAAGTACCCCACTGTGTGGCCAGCGTGGTTGCTACCGATGTTTTTGATGAACGTTTATCCCAATCTTTTAACACCTGTATCGGTTCGGCCAGGGTTCGTACAATGGAGTCGCTACTCACAGCATAGGCGGCAAAAAGTGGTGGCAGCAGGTCGTCGAAAGCTGCGAGGTAATGATCATAGCCTTTGGTGATCAGTTCGTCTAAGGTCAGGTTTTTGGCATCCTTCAGCAAGTTAATGGCATTCACAGCCCGATAATTTTGCCCATCTGGCGCCATATAGGATGGGTATTTTACCTTATCGGGACTACTTGTTCCTGCCGAGGCAAATGGCGTTGAATTACAATTTTGAATAAAACCCGAGGCAGGGTTGTAGACGTGCACGATTTCGTCGAGCGGGTGAACACCGCGCCATTCAGTTTGGCTGGTTGTACCGTCAACCGGCAAGGTCCAGTCGAGTTTAGGGTCGCGTTTGGGTATAAAGTTACCATACCAAAATGCAGTATTGCCTTTATCATCAGCGTAAACAGTATTATTAGTGGCGTTGGACAGTAAGTCCATCGCTTTTTTATATTCCTCAAAGTTATTGGACTTGGTAATGAGCCAGGATTCGAGCAGCGCATCCAATGATCGGTTATTGGCTTTCAACGTTAGCCAGTTGCCATCGCGGCTACCCATAACCGGCCCGTGGTGCGTGTAATAGGTAGTAAAAACCTGTTGCTGCCGGGCGCCATCTTGTAAATAGCTGATCACGACTTTTTTGGAAGTTACGGGTTTGGATAGCTTATCGTACTCATAGGTCCAGCCGGTTTCGGTCTTTTTTACTTTTTCGGTGTACAGATCGGCTACATCGGCGTTGCTGGTAGTGTGCATCCAGCCGCAATGCTGGTTAAAGCCCTGGTAAACAAAAAACTGCCCCCAGGTTACGGCGCCATAAGTATGCAGGCCTTCATCGCTTACCAGTTCCACCTCCGATCTGAAATAGAATGGCACATGCGGATTGATGTACAGCATGGCGTGCCCACTGGCAGTTTTAGAAGGCGATATGGCAAACCCGTTAGATCCCGTTTCAATCAAATCTTCGTTCGGTTTGTAATTATACCCCATCATCGCCTCGGACCGGCCGTAAAACCTTTGCACATCGCCTACAGTAGCCCCGCCGGTAATAGTAGCGCCTACGCTGCCGTCGGTAAACATCAAGGCGTACCAGGGTTTAAAACGGGTGAGCGCGGCGGGCTTAACTTCGGGGTGCTTGTACAGGTAATAGTTTACGCCATCGGCAAAAGCGTTTAACAGCTTTTTAAAGTAGGGCGGGCAAACTTTATAATCTTTAATGGCGTCCGTACTGTCTTCGGCTAAACGCATCAGCAGATCATTGTATATCGCGCCTGGGCCGTCCGCTTCGGCGGTAAGGCCTAAAACGTTGAGGTAATTGCGTTCTACTCCTTTAAAATTATCCTCGCATTCGCTATAAAGCAAGCCAAAAACTACACCGGCATCGGTTTTGGCATAAATATGCGGTACGCCCCAGTTATCGCGGATAATGGTTACGCTTTGGGCTTCGGCGCGGCATCTTAGCAAGTCGGCTTTCGTTAAGTGTTGAGCATCAGCAAATAAGGAAGTTAAAAATAAAAGTGCGAGAATAAACGGTTTGCGCGACATGAAGATTATTGCTTAAAAAATGTAATTTAGTATAAAAAAATCAAACGCGCCAAATGGAAGATAAGGAACTTAAGCACGAATTTGAGTTAGAACGGGTCATCCTTTTCAGTGATGCCGTTTTTGCTATCATCATTACCATTATGGTGCTGGATGTAAAATTGCCGGATGACCTGCGTCACAAAGATGCTGCCGAAATACACAAGGCGTTTGTTGACCTGATACCCAAATTTGTGACTTACGTATTAAGTTTTTTCCTGGTGAGCTCGTTTTGGCTGCGGCACCTCAAGATATTTAAAACTTTAAAGGACTATGATGTCCCTTTAGTAATACGCAACCTTACTTTCTTGTTTTTCATTTCGCTTTTTCCTTTCGCGGTTTCTATTGTACTAAACACAGCATCGCCACGTAATTACTGGAGCTTTGATGTGTACATGGGTATTTTATTGGCAGGCAATTTTGGCCAAGCCCTTATTGTACAACATATTGTTAAACATAAACAAAAACTTTGTATGGTGCCCGCTGCAGTTGAGACCACGTTGAAGTGGAAAGCTGTTAAAGCAAATTTTGTTTTAACACCTATTGCTATAGCGGTACTGGTTGTATTAGCAATAATTAATCATGCAGAATTTGCCCCCTGGGTTTTAGGGTTGCAGGCAATTATATTAAAAAGACTTGGCAGGAGATACTACCCAAAACAAAAAAACATCTCAACAAAAAAGCAACACCCCACCGAAGAACTTAGTACCTGATTGCCTTTTTATATTTCCAATATTTTTATTTACATTTGATTACCAAACCATTAAAACCATTTTAGCCATGAAAAAATTTTTGTTATTAGTAATGATGGTAGCCGCCATAGGCACCACATTTGGATTTAAAGTAGAGAAAACGACATTAACAGGCTATATAGGTGACGCCATGTGCGCTGCTAAAGGCAAAGCCAATAGCGCCGACCATGCAGCATGTGCCGCCAAATGTATCAAAGGTGGCTCGGCCGCTGTGTTAGTTGTTGGCGATAAAGTTTACAGCATAGCTAACCAGAAAAAGGCGGTTAAGTTTGCCGGTAAAAAAGTTACGGTAGAAGGTACCGTGACCGAAGATTCGATCGACATTAGCAGCATCGAAGCAGCAAAATAAAAAACAATGATTTCCCTTTGCGGGACAGGTTTGAAAGTCGGGACCGGCTTTTAAACCTGTCCCGTTTTTATTTCAGGGCCGTTAGGTTGTTAAAAATCCCGTTGGCCTACAGTTCTTTTAGTTAAGTTTCTTAACCTCGTAAATGTAAGCTGACGCCGGTTGGATGGCTGTCCATAGGGTAATACATGCCGGCACCGGGCAATTTGAACCTGGCTGCACGTTGGTGTCGGATACCTTGAAAGACAGGAAACTACCAATTGAAACATTCATATCGCTAAGCAGACAATAGTTACGTACCCCGATCACATTTTTGGCATTACCCCAATTACCGCCATGTACCGCAGCCGTTGTATCTGTCAGGGCGATCATCGCCACACCACATTGCGATGAGATAAGTGTACCCCGATACACCACGTCGGCCGCGTTTTTTTTACAGGCGGAAGATAGTACCACTATGCAGCAAGCCAACAGTGATAATAAGAGGGTATTTTTTTTCATTTGAGTGTTTTATTAAGCATTACGGCAGATCGTTTTAAAACGCTACAACTGCAACAAAAAAATCCCGATCGTGTATCGACCGGGATTTGCATTTATCTCATTTCGGATTTACGCCGACTTTTTCCACTTAATGGAGCAGCCAATAGCTTTGGTGCTGCTTGTGCCTACAGCCTTGCCAGCTAACAACGCGTTAACCGCGTTCTCTACATATTTGGTGTGATTAGGATTGGTATTTTCGGTATCATCATCAATAGCGCCAATGTATTTTACCACGTTGCCTTTATCGGTTTTTTGTAATACAAACACATGTGGTGTTGCTTTTGCGCCATACTCGCGGGTTACGTCCTGCGTTTCGTCAATGGTGTACGGAAAGGTGTAACCTTTTGCCGCGGCCAGCTTTTTCATGTTATCGAATGAATCCTGAGGCTCTCCTACCGGATCGTTCGGGCTAATTGCGATCACCGGGTACCCTTGTGACGCGTATTTTATGTCGAGGTCCATAATGCGGCTCTCGTAAGCCTTGGCATAAGGGCAATGGTTACAGGTAAATACCACAATATAACCTTTGGCAGTTTTGTAATTAGCCAGCGATACCATTTTACCATCTACATTTTTGAGTTTAAAATCGGCCGCAACATCGCCAACTTTATAACCATCGGTACCGGCTTTAAAAGCCGTAAGGCCTATCACGGCCAGTGTTAATAGGGCAAAAAACTTTTTCATTTTGTATTTATTTATTGGTTTGATATAATTTGTTTAACTCATCAAAAGTAAATTCCTTTTCATAAAACTGGCGGATGTGCATTTTAGCATTTACGATCATCGTCCCCGGCAAGGCACCACTCCATTTTTTGTCTATTTGGTCAATAAAAACCTGCTCGCTGGGTTTATCAGCCAAATAAACCTCGCTGGCTATTTTGTGGCTTTTGGCAAAAGCTGTAACGACGTTCAGTTTCGACTTAAAATCCATGCTTAGCAACAACACCTTTAATGACTGGCCTTTATAGGTTTGCTGTAGCTTATCAAAGTTGGGCAACTCCGCAACGCAGGGCCCGCACCAGGTAGCCCAGAAGTTCACTATGTAAACGGTATCCGAGTTGCTTATACGCTTTAATAACTGCTCGTAAGTGATGGTTTTAACTGTTTTGCTTTGCGCAGATACCACCAAACCGCTCAGCAAGAATACTATACTAAAAATAAAAATTTTATACTTCATTAGGTAGATAACGCTTTAGAAGTGCTTTTGTGATTGATCACTAAATTACCAATTATTTCATTAATTCGTTAACTAATCGGGGTACGCCGACGGTCGCTTTTTCTTCAATTTTGATCAGGTCAGGGAAACCGTAAACGGCAGGGATCTTAGTGTCGATAATATACATGGGCACATTGGCCGGTACATAATTGATCAGACCCGAGGCGGGGTACACAGCCAACGATGAGCCGACCAGAATAAACAGATCGGCCTGACTGCAAATTTCGGCGGCGGTTTCGATCATCGGTACCATCTCGCCAAACCAAACCACATGCGGGCGTAAGGGGGAGCCTAACTCGCAAACCTCATCCATACGCAGCTCCCAGCCGTCAATAGGATAAGTTAGCTTTGGATTTTTACTTGATTGCGATTTAGTGATGATGCCATGCAGGTGCACCACGTTGGTAGCCCCTGCCCTTTCATGCAGGTCATCAATGTTTTGAGTGATGATGGTGACATCAAACTTCTCTTCCAGTTTTGCGAGCGCATAATGAGCGGCGTTAGGCTCGGCTTCCAGTACCGATTTGCGCCGCATGGTGTAAAAATCCTGTACGAGGGCGGGGTTACGCAGCCAACCTTCAGGCGTGGCTACCTCTTCAATATCGTAACCTTCCCAAAGGCCATCGCTATCCCTAAAGGTTTTAAGGCCGCTTTCGGCGCTGATACCGGCGCCGGTGAGGACCACTAATTTTTGTTTCATTGTGATAAATATAAGCACAAAAAAAGCGTCCCGGTAAACCTGGACGCTTTAAAACATATTTTAAGTGTGGCGATTATGCTGCCAGTTGTTTGTTTACTTGTAATACGGTGAATTTGCTTTTGGCTAATTCGAAACCACCGAACAGGATGGCCGAGAAAACTACATAACCCGCAATCATTTTAGCCTCAAAAGGTATAGCCGCGGTAAGCGACTGAAAATAACCGGTTAAGCCTGGTGCATACAGCGTGCTGCCAAAGGTCATATCAGTTAACAGCCAGTGTATAACTACAGCTCCCACAGCGCCCAATGCAACTTTACCTGCGCTAACCTTTTTAATCTGGGTGCCAAAAAACACAGTGATAGCATAGGTTAAATAAACTACCCAAGCGTTGTTATACAAACCATCGTGGTGATACCTGAAATAATTGATCATCAGATCGCTGATCAACAGGATAACCAATGGTACCAGGTAAGCTTTCCATTTATCAGAAAAATAGCAGCCGGCAAATAAGGCTACCGCACCAACGGGTGTAAAACTAGCCCAGCTTACCAGGTCGGTAGGGATGATGACACGCATGGCTGTGGCAATCAGGATCATCAAAATCAGTACGTTGTTACGGATATTTACTTTTTGTTGTGTCGACATATCTTTCAATTATGTGGTAAAATTAAACAAATGATGTGAATATTAAAAATCAACCGCTGTAGCTGGCTGCTTAAAGCCTGTATTTTAGTCCACCATAAGCGTTAAAGCCACGGGTGTTGTAGCCTATCCAATCCACATATTTTTGATCGAACAGGTTATTGAGGTCAACAAATAGGCTCAACTTACGGGTAGCATCAGCCTGTATATGTAAATCAACCAGGCTGTAGGCAGCTAAGCCCTCAACGCGCGAGTATGGCGGGAAATTTAAGAAGTGAGTGTCGCTACGCTCGCCGGTGTATTTGTAATCTACCCCAACAGAAAGGTTTTTAATAACCTGGTACGATGCATTAGCGCCGTAGGTATTGCGCGGGCGGCGCAACAGGTTATGGGTATCGTTGCCTTTGGTATCGGTTTGTGTGCCGGTGACGTAGGCCGCATATGCCGAAAGGGTTAAATCATCTTTATTGTATTTGACCTCGCTTTCAAAACCTTTGTCATCTTCAAGGTTTCCGTTTTGATAGCTTGACTTAAAGGTAGACGGATTGGTGAAAAAGTAGATAACATCGTTGGTTTTGCGTTTGTAAAAAACGGTGTTGAACGATAATGGGTTGTTAATCTGCCAATCAAAACCAGCTTCGTATGATGTGGTTGTTTCCGGTTTGAGGTCAACGTTACCGTATTGCGAATTAAGTTGATACAAGGATGGCGCTTTATAAGCTGACGCGATGGTACCGAAAATTTTTAACTGATCGGCGATAATAACAGATGGGTTAATGGTATAGGTACCGTTTTCTCCGTATTTGCTATGGTGGTTATACCTGCCACCCAACTCCATGTGGAAGATATCTGACTTAAAAAACAGTGAAGTATAAACGCTGCCGATGCTATTGCTGGCGTCGCCGGGGTTGATATCACTATAGGTGCTGTGTTGTATTGTACTAGTATATTTCACGTCGGCACCGCTGGTGATATCTAAAAAGCTGGCCAGGTTATCGGTGTAAACCACTTCGCCATTGGTAATGTGGCCGACCGACCCAGAGCGATATTCGCTGTTAAAATTTGCTGCCGATGGCAAGTCGAGGTAGCGGTTCCAAACGGTGTTTTGAGCCACATTAAACAGCAGCGAACCTTGTGACAGTTTCAATTTGCCACCCAGGCCGCCATATACAAATGTATTATGGTAGGTATAGCCCGGATCGTCGGTAAACGCGCCGGATGGCAGATCGCCGTAATTAAAGCTGGTTTGCACGTTGCCATTTAGCGTGAACTTATCGGTAACCGGTTGGTCTAAATTCAAACTAAGAGAGCGCTGATGATAGCCGTCGTTTTTAAAGTTGAGCTTGCCGGTTGTATCCGTAGCTGCAGGGAAACCGCCCGCGTCGGTATTGCTCAGGTTTAGCGCGATGCCGGTTTTATTGATGCGGCCAATTAAACCGGCGCTTTCTTTAAAAGTGTTGTAGCTGCCTCCGCTTAACTGTACGTCGGCTTTAAGCCCCTGTGTTTTTGCGTGTTTGGTGATGATGTTGATGACACCCGCTACAGCGTCGGAACCGTACAGTGTAGAGCCGCTGCCTTTGAGGATCTCGATGCGTTCGATCTGGTCGAGCGAAAAGGCGTTGAGGTCGTACGCGCCATCAATTGATGAGGCATTGTTGACAGGAAAGCCATCGATGAGAATCAATGTATTACCTACCGATGCACCGCGAACGTACAGCGAAGAGCTGATACCGATGTTGTTCTGGGCTCCCGAAAAGGTGATGCCGGCTACATTGTTTAACAATTGCGGCACGGTTTTACCTTGCGAGCGGGCAATCTCCTGCGCGCCAATAATGGTAACCACGCGGCCAATGTCTGCGAGTTTTTTAGGCGAACGGGTTGCGGTAACTACCACTTCGTTCAATGTTTTAACTGTGTCAGTTTGTTTTG
>Ga0206938_1048_pt1 | contig 34048 bp, 29 predicted proteins | sample Alteio_BWOrgHeat_12_FD_152918 | JGI IMG/M metagenome (GOLD analysis project Ga0206938, IMG submission 152918) | Enriched cells from forest soil in Barre Woods Harvard Forest LTER site, Petersham, Massachusetts, United States -... | ecosystem: Environmental > Terrestrial > Soil > Temperate forest >... | reverse complement strand
TATCGCGAGGGCCTGAGTGCCATTATTTCTGTGAAAGTACCCGAGCCGCAGTTTGAAGGCCAGACAAAAACCAAGTTGGGGAACAACGAAGTCAGCGGGATCGTCGATACCACCGTAGCCCGGATTTTGGAGTCGTATCTTGAAGAAAATCCAAGGGAAGCCAAAAACATCATTCAGAAAGTGATTCTGGCAGCCCAAGCCCGCGCCGCCGCCCGCAAAGCCAGGGAACTGGTTCAGCGCAAGAGCGTGCTCAGTGGCGGCGGATTACCCGGAAAGCTGGCCGACTGTTCGGAGAGAAATCCGGAAAAGTGTGAACTCTATCTGGTGGAAGGGGATTCGGCCGGAGGAACGGCCAAACAGGGTCGTGACCGCGGCTTCCAGGCTATCTTACCCTTGCGGGGCAAGATCCTGAATGTGGAGAAAGCCATGGAACACCGGATTTATGAAAATGAAGAAATCCGCAATATGTATACGGCGCTCGGGGTGACGGTTGGCACGACTGAAGATCCTAAAGCACTCAATCTGAATAAATTACGATATCACAAGGTGATCATAATGACCGATGCCGACGTCGATGGCAGTCATATTGCCACCCTGATCCTGACATTCATCTACCGTTATATGGCTGCACTGGTCGAACAGGGCCATATTTTCATTGCCCAGCCACCCCTTTATCAGGTGAAAAAGGGAAAGGACAGCGCCTATGCTTGGACCGAAGACCAGCGTCGCCTGCAGGTCGAAAGACTGGCGGCCGGAAAGGAAGACAGCGTCAGTGTACAGCGCTACAAAGGATTGGGTGAAATGAACGCCAGTCAGCTTTGGGAAACCACCATGAACCCACAGACCCGAACCCTCAAGCAGGTAACCATAGAAAGCGCCGCTGAAGCCGACCGCATTTTCAGCATGCTGATGGGAGACGAAGTAGCTCCCCGCAGGGAGTTCATCGAATCCCACGCCAAATACGCCAGACTGGATGTATAAATTCGCTGAAAACCCGTTTAAGATTATTTATTTACCTTTAAGCGGTGGCCCAGCCATTCGTTAATACAGAACCTTTTAAAATTTAAGATATGTCCACCGTAGTACTGACAGCATATAACGTTAAAACGAAAGAGAAAAATGTTCCGATCATGGATGCGGTGATCAGCAAGACCGCTAAGGGCGCTTATATGGCTCAAGGGCATGACGGTAAAGGAAACAAGCTCACTACCTTGTTGGGTGCCGAAAAAGCCCTGGCTGCCATCAAAGCGGGTGTGGCAAAACAAAGCTGGTAGAAGTACCCTGCCCGAAAGATTTAGCCGGGTTTGGGAGTTGACCCAGGAACAGTCATTTCTGCATGAGATTGCCTCGATTTTCCTATGAAGAAACCTGTTCTGCTTAAAGGTCAATGATGCTGCTTATGAGATTCGGGTTTCCACATGTCCTCATGGGGATACTGATCAGTTGTGCTACCTTTCCACTTTGTGCACAACAGAATTCCCCTTATATCGTCAATGGAAGTGCCATTGCGATAAACTGCAATTGTTACCAACTCACGCCCGACCTGGTTTGGCAGGGAGGTTCAGTATGGAACAAAAATCAGATCGATCTCCGCCATTCCTTCAACTATGTTTTCAATGTGTTTCTGGGATATAAGGACACCAACGGTGCCGACGGGATCGTTTTTGTACTGCAGCAGGTAGGAACCAGTGTTGGTGCCCAGGGTCAGGGGCTGGGATTCGAAGGCCTTGCCCCTTCGATCGGAATTCCGATTGATACCTATCAGAATTTTGATTTTGGAGATCCCAGTTATGACCATGTAGGCATCTATGAAAACGGCGATCTTCGAAACTTTGACACGACCGTGTTAGCAGGCCCGGTTCAAGCGCTGGCAGACAATCCCAATATTGAAGACGGCCAGTGGCATACTTTTCGGATCATCTGGGACGCCACGGCCCACTCACTTTCGGCTGAAATCGATGGCGTGCCGCGGGTACAAGCAACGGTTGATCTGGTGAAAAATGTTTTCAAAAACCAGCCCGAGGTATATTGGGGATTCAGCGGAGCAACCGGCGGACTGAGCAACCTCCAAAAGATATGTACTTCCCTAAATCCATCTTTTACCATTCCTGCCGGCACATCCTGCGCTCCGGCTCAGATCTCTTTTGTGGACAGCTCCACCTCTTTTGGCATGATTACTCAGTGGTGGTGGGATTTCGGGGATGGATCCAGTTTTACCGGCCAACATCCACCACCGCACAGTTATGCGATTGCGGGCTATTACATCATCAAAATGAATATCGAGGCCAACAATGGATGCTCGTCCGACACCTTATTGAAGAAAATAACGATTGGCTCCAAACCCCAAGGTACGTTTGATACCAAGCCTTCGGTCCTCTGTGCAAATGTCGAGGCAATGCTCTCTGCCCACGCGACCGTTGTTTATGGCACGGTCAACCAATGGGATTGGAATTTCAACAACGGCGCAGAACTTCTGGAGACGACAGACTCCAGTCTGGGAAAAACTTTTGCAGCGGGCAACCATCCCATTCAACTCATCGTGAAAACGATAGAGGGATGCCAATCAGATCCTTTTACAAAAAACTATGATGTCACCCAGCAGCCAAGCATCAGTATTTCAGCTCAGGATGCCTGTTATGGTGACCCGGTTCCACTAATTTCCAGCAATCTGACCCCCGCCATACCCATCAAACAATGGTATTGGTCGACTGGCGATGGAATGGTAGACAGTTCCGAATGGATAAATCACTATTATCCGCATGGGGGAGTATACACAGCCGGGGTGTATGCTTTGAACCAGGCAGGTTGCTCATCTGATACCCTGACCCAATCCCTTACCATTTATCAAACACGGGCGAATGCGGGGAACGACACCGTTGTCGCTATAGGACAACCACTTCAACTCAATGCAACCGGGGGAACTTTCTATGAGTGGTCGCCTGCGGAAGGATTGAGTAATTCCCAAATTGCCAACCCCGTTGCCGTCCTACACTCAGACGCGCAATATGTCCTTAAAGCCTACACTTCTTTTGGCTGCCCGACCTATGATACCCTTTTTATCAAAGCCTACAAGGGACCGGATATCTATGTACCCAATGCCTTCACACCCGATCACAATGGTCACAATGACTATTTTCATCCCGTCCTGGTTGGCATGAGCCGCATTGATCAGTTTGAGGTTTTCAACCGTTTGGGACAAAGAGTTTTCAGCAGCCAGGGCAGCGGACCGGGTTGGGATGGAAACCTCAACGGCAGACCGCAGCCGGTCGGAACTTATGTGTGGGTCATCCGAGGTCAGGATTATTTAGGCAAGATGCACAACGAGAAAGGAACCGTGGTCCTGATCCGCTGAAGCAGCAAGCGGAAAGGAAAGATCAAAAGCCTCGCAATAACCTAAATAAAATCCATATACTCGTAGCGCCTGCCCAGGATTTGATTGTCATCGGCTTCCAACCATTTTTTCAACAGGGTTGCATAGACCCGTTTAAAGTCGAGTTGCTGGTTAAGGTCCCCGTCCGTCAGACGAGTCAGATCGGGCATTTCATTTAAAATTCCTTTCTTTTTTAGACCGCCACTGATCAGGAACATATTATTGGCGGTACCGTGGTCAGTTCCACCGCTTGCGTTTTCTCCCACCCGCCTACCAAATTCGGAAAAAGTCATCAGCATCGTATTGTCAAAACGATGATTGGCTTTCAGGTCATCGGTAAAAGGTTTGATGGCTTCATTGAGATCATTAAAAAGTTTCTCTTGTTTTTGCTGTTGCGATACGTGTGTATCAAAACTACCCAGGGAAACATAATAAACACGTGTATTGATATCTGAAGAAATCAGGGACGCGATCGTTTTCAGATTTTTTCCGATCTCTGAATTCGGATAAACCGTTGTGCTGGGTCGCATTTTACTTTGCTCGAATATGTACTCAGCACCGGAAACCGTTTCTGACATCACCTTATACAAATAAGAAGTCGGATCCTCGGCAGGTTGTTGCCTACCTGCTTGGAGGATGTCTTTGAAAAACGGGTCCTGACTGGTCTCATACAATCTTTTGGGATCGCGCAAGGCGATCCCTTTCATGTTTTCACCACTCAGGGCCAAGCTCAGCATATCATCCATTTCAAGTACCTGGGTGGGTTTTTCACAACCCATACATTGTGCATCCAGGTACCTGCCCAGCCAACCTGAATTCAGGTATTCATTGCTGTTGCTGGCCGTCTGCCAAATATCCATGCTACGGAAGTGCGAGCGATCGGGATTGGGATATCCCACGTTGTTCAGGATGGAGAGATTTCCCTCGTCATACAAGGATTTTAAATGCGTAAGAGAAGGATGAAGTCCTGCTTCCCCATCGAGGGAAAGGGTTTTGTCTTTGGCAATCCCGATTCCTGGTCTCTCCCGGTAATAAATATCGTTGCGAATGGGAATAACGGTATTGAGTCCATCATTGCCACCGCTTAATTGCAAAACGACCAACACCTTATTGTTCTGTACAAAACTTAGAGGACTTTCCCATGCTTTCAGGAATTTAGGCAGCATCAGGGTACCGGTTGCCAGGGATCCCAGGTGCAAAAATTTTCTTCTATTGATCAGCATGGTTTCAATTTTTCTGGATTAACACAACTGATATTCCGGTGTGCTCATTAGCCGGATGGTGATCGATTCAATCCTGTTTTGCCGGTTGCTCTCGTCAAGATATTTAACCAATTCATTTTCATTCATCGGCATGACCCGTTGCAACAGGAATTCCCGGATGTTTCCATATAGATCCGAATCCTTGACGGTATCAAAATTTTTAATGTATCTATCCCACAATATTTTGGCCTGGAAAAACTGCGCGCCCGGATTTTTTGACCTTTTTAGAAATTTAATCATGGCAGCATCCCGCATGCCCATCATCACGTCGTCGTCATCTTTGGGTCTGGACTCTATGACATCGGACCGGTAAATAATCTGCGGTATCTGCATTCTCATCATGAGGCTGGAACTGTCTATCCAGTGTTTTCCACCCGGCCACCCGGCAACATTGGGAGGAGAAAACAGGACCTGTCCCAACAGACGTTCGATCACCAACTGCACCGCCGGATTTTCCAATTCCATCGGAAGTTGCCTGCGTATGCCCACCATCCAAAGTACGGGTGACTTAATCTGGCTGCCGATATTTTCAGGATTGTAAAACCAGGCAGAAGTAAAAATTTCTTTAATCAGCTGGCGGATATCATAATCACTTTCGAAAAAATGCTTGGCCAGTTGGTTCACTATTTCTTCATCTGGTTTTTCATTGACAAAAAACCGGTAGATTTTTTTCGTAATAAAAAGTGCCGTTTGTTTTTGATCCAACAAAATTTCCAGAATGTCTTCACCGGAGAGATTGCCTGTTTTTCCCAAAAAAGTTTTTACACCCTCATCATGCTGACGAGGTCTAAAATTAAATTCCCCCTGAAAGGTCGTGCCCCAGCCAGTAAATGCCCGAGCCGATTCTTTGACATCTGTCTCGGTGTAATGTCCGCGGCCAATGGTGAAAAGCTCCATCAGTTCACGGGCAAAATTCTCATTGGGATGATCTTTTTTATTCTGATTGTTGTTCAAAAACTGAATCATGGAAGCCGTTTTACTTACGCTGATCAGCAGCTCCCTGAAGCTTCCGAGGGCGTTTTGCCGGATGACATTCAGCAGTTCCTGGTCGTAAAGGATATGAAAGGTCCTGGTAGCAAAATGGCCATGCCAGAACAAGGACATCTTCTCTAACAGCTGCGCATTGCTCTGGGTCATTTCATCCAGCCAGCGCAGATTTAGTTTGGCCACATCCTGTACAGACTGCTTGCGAAACATTTGTTTTTCTCCGGCTTTGAGGCCCCGCATTTTGGCGGGACTCATTCCCTGATCCCCCAGGATCATTTCCTTGAGTTGCGGATCAGCCACATCAAAAAGTTCCGGCTGTTTTTCAGAGGCTTTCAGAATGGTATGAAACAACAACTCCGGTTTCTGTACGGCCAGTTCAGTTAGCTGATCTACGGGCGGACCAAAACCCGCCCGCCACCAGAGGTGTTGATTTTTTAAAACATGGTCGTTCATTACCGCTCAGATAGAAATTAAGGGGAAAGGTTTAAAATCCTCTCAAAGAGAACATACATGGATAAAGCAGTGTTTCCCGGTATTTTCCTTCAGCCAAGGAAGTTTCTGGGCATCCGGGAAGACATTCATCCGTTGAATTAGAATGGAACCCCAGGCCCTTGCACTCAGGGGTTGGCCGGACCGGGCGACAGAGTCCGGGCCTGAAAATAGGTATGCAGCACCTCTGGTACGGCGATACCTCCTGAAAATTGATTGTTTTCCAGCAGGCAGGCCAGGATGCGGGGAAGGGCGAGGGAACTTCCATTCAGGGAATGCAGCAGCTGCATCTTTCCTTGATCATCCTTAAAGCGGATCTTCATCCGGTTGGTCTGAAAAGTTTCAAAATTGGATACGGAGCTCACTTCCAGCCATTTTTCCTGGGCCGCACTAAAGACTTCAAAATCATAGGTAATGGCAGAGGCGAAGGACATATCGCCACCGCATAAACGCAGTATCCGGTAAGGCAATTGAAGAGATACCAGCAGCCGCTCGACATGTAGGACCATTTCTTCCAGGGCCGCATAACTTTTTTCGGGATGAACAAGCTGAACAATTTCAACCTTATCAAACTGATGAAGCCGGTTTAGTCCGCGAACATCTTTGCCATAACTGCCTGCTTCCCGCCGGAAACAAGGTGTATATGCCGTCATTTTTATGGGAAGGTCTTTTTCTTTCACGATGTTATCCCTCCATAGGTTGGTCAGGGGCACTTCGGAGGTTGGAATCAAATAGAACCTGTCTTCCGTAGCAAAATACATCTGACCTTCTTTATCGGGAAGCTGGCCGGTTCCAAAAGCACTGTCTTCATTGACCATCAGCGGGGGCTGATATTCCACGAAACCCGCCGTGGTATTGAAATCCAGGAAATATTGGATCATGGCCCGCTGAAGCTTGGCGCCCTGGTTTACATAAACCGGGAAACCGGCTCCCGTTATTTTGTTTCCGAGTTCAAAATCGATGAGGTTATATCGTTTTGCCAGATCCCAGTGGGGAACCGCGCCGCTGGGAAGCACGGGTTTTTTTCCACCTTCCCGGACCGTAACGTTGTCTGCCGGGGATTTTCCGGGCGGCACCGCTGCCGCCGGCAGGTTGGGCAAACTCACCAGGATTTCCTGCAATTGATTGTCGGCCAGATCCAGTCCCTGTTGCAGGGGTGTAAGACCGGTCTTCATCCGGGAAACTTCCAGTTTTTTTGCTGTCGCTTTTTCTTTTTCTCCCTGGGCCATTAACTGGCCGATTTCCTTGGAAATTGCATTCAATCCGGCCTGGGAGGATTCCAGTTCCAGTTGCAGTTTCTTTCTTTTTTCGTCCAGCAAAAGGATCGAGTCGACCGCCGCACTGGCGTCAAAATTTTTAACCTGTAGTCTTTGTTTTACAAAATCCGGTTGCTGCCGGATCAGGGCCAACTGTAACATGTATAAAATTTGCGCAAAGGTAGCTGATGCAGGGATAGATTCCTGACAGGGTTATCTTTGCCGGATGAACGTGAAAGATGATATCCAATCCAGGTGGTGGGCCCTGGAAGAAAAATTGATGACCCGCTTTGGAAAAAAACCGGACATGGAATCCATTCTGTTTCTGATTGGCATCCAGGAAATCGGCGATTTTCAAACCAAATATACCAAGGAACAGAAACAGGATCTGATGCATGTGGCGGTTTGCACCTTGCTCTCCCCCAGTGGATATTATGAATTGGAAATGGTGGACGAGGAAGGCTGGCCCCACTTCCGGCAACTTAAATCCTTACCGGTTCACACGATGGTTGAGCAGGAAAACTTTATGAAGGATCATATTTTGCTTTATTTCGAAAACCAGGAGGCCAACGGTTCCTGATCGGCGGGAAATATTCAAATCCTTCTATATTTGCAAGAATCACAAAACCATTTAAAATCTTTTAGGCATGAGTTTTCCAACGGACCTTAAATACACCAAAGAACATGAATGGGTAAAGCTGGAATCAGGGAATAGCTTTTTGGTAGGCATTACCGATTATGCCCAGCGGGAATTGGGTGACATTGTATACGTGGAAGTAGAAACCATTGGAAAAACGATGGAAGCCGGCGAAGTTTTTGGAACCGTCGAAGCGGTCAAAACGGTATCCGATCTATTCCTTCCTGTAGACGGCACGATTGCTGAATTAAATCCCGCGCTGACCCAATCTCCGGACCTGGTGAATACGGACCCGTATGGTAAGGGATGGATGATCCGGTTAACGGTCAAAGACCCTGCTCAGGTCTCCAGACTTTTGGATGCCGCTGCCTATGAAGCAATGGTGGGCTGATTGCCTTGTGAACGGCGGATGGAGGCCGTGGCATGAAATTGGTTTTAAAATATTTCAATAGTTGGGATCTCCACAAACATATTCTGAACAGGAACTGGTCGCTGCCTTAAAGGCCAGGGATGACCAGGCTTTTTCCTATTTATATGATCACTACAGTGGAGCTCTTTTCAGTGTCATTCTACCCATTGTCAAATTGCCCGAATCGGCCAGCGATGTTTTGCAAGAGGTATTTGTCAACATCTGGCGAAAGATCGGAACCTACGATCCCATCAAGGGAAGGTTGTTTACCTGGATGTTGAATATCAGCCGCAATGCGTCGATTGACATGCTCCGCTCAAAAAACTATCAGAACAACCAGAAAAACCAGGAGATTACCGATACCGTATATAGTCATGACCAGGTGACCCAAACCAGTATTGACAGTATCGGCCTCAGTAAATTCCTGGGAAAACTTCGACCTGAGCAACGGGTTTTAATCGAACTTGCCTATTTTAAGGGCTACACGCATGATGAAATTTCACAGATAGAGGATATACCGTTGGGGACCGTCAAAACCCGTATAAGAAATGCACTTTTGCAGCTTAGAGAATATATAAAATAAGTGAACCTACAGGATTACATATCAAGTGGCATCGTTGAAAGCTATGTGCTGGGAATCGCTTCTGCGGAAGACAGTGCCGAGTTTGAACGCATGTGTGCTGCCCACAGCGAAGTGAGGGCTGCCAGAACCGCCTTTGAAATACAATTGGAAGAAAGGCTCCTGGAAGGTAAAAAAAATCCGCCCCAGGGTCTAAAATCGCGTATTTTCTCTGAAATCGGAATGGAAAAAGAAGAAAACATCCCGCGTATTCCGGTTGCTAAACCTCGACTCGTTCCACGGACCGGTTTTACCAAATATGTGGCAGCAGCATCCCTGATCCTGTTGGCTGCCAGTGTAGGCCTCAACTTTTATTTACTGGAGCAGTATAAAAAAACCATTGTCCAGAACAAGGAGTTGGTCGATGCGCAAGCCCAGCTCGCCGGTGCAAACCAGGTACTTCAGACCAAGTTGTCAACTTATGAATCGGATCTCGGCCAGATGATGAATCCCCTGATGGCCATTATAAAATTGCCGGGTGTTCCTACCAGTCCAGATCCTTCCAGCATGGCGACCGTTTACTGGAACACCTATACCAAAGATGTTTATCTTTTGGTCAACCAATTACCAAAACCTTTGTCGGATAAGGAATACCAGCTCTGGGCCATTGTGGATGGCAAACCTGTTGATGCTGGTGTGTTCAATTTGAACGAAGGAATCTCTTTCATCAAGCTTAAAACAATTCCCAAAGCAGAAGCATTTGCCATTACCCTTGAGAAGAAAGGCGGAAGCACCACCCCCACCGTGGAAGCCATGTATGTAATGGGCAAGGTTGACAGCTAGCACTTATCTTCGTTGTCCATATGCGCCGTTTCCTGTATAACATTCTTTCCCACCGCCTGCCCGCCCTTCTTTGGACGCTCTTCATTTTAATCTTACTGTGTCTGCCTGGAAAAATGTTACCCAATGAACAGCAGTTTAAAATCCCGCAGTTCGATAAATACGTGCATATTATCTTGTTTGGATGCTTCGTTTTTTTCTGGGGTTTTTATTACGGATCCAAGCAGCCGGAAGATAAAAACCTGAACAGAAAATTCCTGGTCATTTTTATCATTGCTTGTTTGTTTGGAATCGCGATGGAATACGTGCAGAAATATTTTATTCCCAACCGGGATTTTGATGTCTTTGATATTATGGCCGATGCGATCGGCGCTGGAGGAGGTCTGCTGGTTATTTTAAAAAGTAAGCCCCTGTTGAAACAGGGGCCGTAACCAAAACTAACTGCTTATGAGAAAATTGACTGCTTTTGTGAAGTCAAATAGAAAAGACTTTTAATAATTCTATGGCAATTCAAGTGCCAATCTTTCTTTTTACTGCTGCGATCATTTTTAAAGAACCACCGTAAAGTTACAGGCCAAAACAACTCCAAACCTACTCCGATTTCTTAATAACAATTTTTTAAGACTGCTGCCTGTTTTCTGCTTTGCCTGTATATATTAAACGCCCAAAACTAAAAATGGTTTAATGACAGATTGTTAAGGAATTACTATAATGAATTTACCAAATAAAACCCTTTGCTTCCAACTAAAAATTTTTCTTCGCCCCGGAAGTGTAGAAATATTGCGTCATCTTATGCAGGTTTTGCAATTTTTTCAGCATTCTCGGCAAACTGCAGGGCGTCAATAAATTCGTTGATATTTCCATTGAGTACATCACTAAGATTGTAGACTGTTAATCCAATCCGATGGTCCGTTACCCTGCCTTGGGGGAAGTTATAGGTGCGGATTTTTGCACTGCGGTCGCCAGTGCTAACCAAGCTTTTGCGGTGTCTGGAGATTTCTTCTTCCTGTTTTCTCACCTGTTCTTCATACAGGCGGGTTCTCAACATCTGCATGGCTTTTTCGCGGTTTCCCAACTGCGATCTTTCTGTTTGACAAACGACCACCGTGCCGGTAGGTAAATGGGTCAGCATCACTTTGGTTTCCACTTTGTTGACGTTCTGACCGCCGGCACCGCCGCTTCTGGCTGTTTCCATTTTAACGTCCGCCGGATTGAGTTCGAAATCTACTTCTTCAGCTTCCGGCATGACGGCGACCGTAGCCGCACTGGTATGAACGCGGCCGCTCTGTTCGGTATCCGGCACCCGCTGTACCCGGTGTACACCGCTTTCAAACTTCAGCGTACCGTACACATCCTCCCCCGTCACTTCCAACTGGACCTCCTTATAGCCTCCTACCGTTCCTTCGCTCTCACTGAGCAAGGCCGTGCGAAAACCCCTTTTCTCGCAGTATTTCATATACATCCTATACAAATCACCCGCAAAAAGGCTGGCTTCGTCTCCGCCCGTACCCGCGCGGATTTCAATGATGGCATTTTTTTCGTCCTGCGGATCCTTGGGAATCAGCAGTTGCCGGATGTCGGCTTCCATGGTCAATTTTCTTTCTTCCAGTGCTGAAGTTTCCATCTTGGCCAGTTCCCGTAATTCTTCATCATCTCCATTGAGTGCTTCCCGGTTAAAGGCAATGTCATCCAGCAGGTTACGATACTGATCGTAGGAATGAACAATTTTTTCCAAGCTGCGGTATTCTTTGCTCGTTGTACTGAATTTCTTGTTGTCATTTACGATGGCCGGGTTGGTCAGCGCAACGCCCAGTTCGTCGAATCTTGCCCGGATAGCATCGAGTTTATCTATCATAACCTGCGAAAAATTTATATTGCTGCAAAGTTAACTGAACCATGAGTTATCGGAAATTCAAAGCGGACTATTTGTTTGATGGTTTCAAATTCAGGATGGGTCGTCCGGTATTGGTTTGCCATAGCGACGGAAGGATTGCAGACATTGTCGACGAAAGCCAGGCAGGCAGCGACTGGGAAGTACTGCCGGGTTTGATTTCACCGGGTTTTGTAAACTGTCACTGCCATTTGGAACTCAGCCACCTGAAGGGTCTGATCGCGCCAAAACAGGGCCTGGTCAATTTTGTGTTATCGGTCGTCCAATCCCGCCAGAAGACTGAACTGATTATCCAAGAAGCCATGCGTGCTGCCCAAACACAGATGATGGATGCTGGAATAGTGGCGGTCGGAGATATTTGCAATGGGCCTGATAGCTTGGAAGCAAAATCGGCAGGGCGCCTGGACTATTACAATTTTATCGAATTACTGGGCTGGGTTCCAGACCAGGCCGAAGGTCGTTATGAAGCCGCAAAGAAACTGGCCATACTCTTTGATGAACGGGGCCAAAAAAACATATCCCTCAGTCCGCATGCACCCTATTCGGTTTCCGACCGCTTGTGGATGCTGCTTGCCCCTGGATTCCAGCACAAGACCATCACCATTCATAACCAGGAATCGAAAGCGGAAAATGAATTTTTCCTTGAAAAAAAAGGCGACCTGGTCAAGATGTATGAGCGGATGAAAATGGACACCGGCCATTTTAACGCACCCGGCACCACCAGTCTATCTTATTTTCTACCCAAGTTGAAAGGAGCTTCCCGTTTGCTGCTGGTGCACAATACCTATATGGAAGAAAAGGACTTGGACCTGGCCCAAAACTTCGGCAGCCCAATTTTCTTTTGCCTGTGTCCCAACGCCAATCTATACATCGAAGGCCGTCTGGCGGATATACCTATGTTTTTGAAAAAAAAGGCCCGCCTGGTTTTGGGTACCGATAGTCTGGCCAGCAATGAGACACTGAATATGCTGGATGAGATGAAAACGATCAAAAAATACTTTCCCTCCGTCTCTACCGAAGAAATGCTCAGATGGGCTACTTCCAATGGGGCAAGCGCTTTGTCGATGGAAGGAAAGTTGGGTGATTTCTCAGCGGGTAAAAAACCGGGAGTCGTTCTGATCCCATCCACCGACCAGGGGGAATTGCACGAAGGCAGTCAAAGCCGGAGGATCCTGTGAACCAAAAAAAAGAAACCTCAACCTTCCAGCAGGGTTCTGAGAACAGGCAGGGTCTTCAATGGGGTAAACCCTGAAATATGAAGAGAATAAAAATCTTCAAACGCCGCCAGCAGCATCCTTCTTTTTTCTTTGTTCAACGGCAGATCAGCCAGTTCTGCGGGATCCATGATTTTCAGCAAATGAGAACAGATCTCGCTGAGGGGGTCTGGGAGATAATGGGGATGAGCCGGTTTCTCGGCAGTAAAATATCCTTCCTGCAGATCCAGAAAATTTTTTTTCACAGAATAATTGTCATCGATCCGCAAGCCGAAAAATCCGGCCAGGTGAAGGGAAAAAAACAAGGGAAAATTTGCTTGTATCTTCTGGTCAGCCCGATCCAAACCCATGAGCGCGTCCTCCATGAAATAGTACAGTTCGGCATGGGTTTCGGGCTGCTTCAGACATTTTTGCAATAATTCGATCATAAACAAAGCGACCGAATGGGTCACCACGTCGGACAAAACATGCTGATACAAATGGCTCCAGGTAAACTCCTTTAAACGCTGCAGGTTCTTGGATTCCTGGTGGTAAATGACCAGATCCAGCAGGGCGGTAGGTTGAAACATACCCGCTTTGGAAGCACCTTTTTTAGAAAGCGTCCGGATACCATTGACCAGATAAGCCTGTACACCGAAAAGTTCCGTGAGTATGGTAACGATGATACTGGTTTCGCCGTATTTGACCATGCGCAGTACGATGCCTTTTGTTTTGTGAACCATGTCAAAAGCGATTCCGGCGAAATTCGGTTAAAATAAGTTTCTTTGCCGGGCGAAGGCTAGAGATTCATAAAAATCAAATTATTATGTGGGGACGTGTAGCTGCTTTTGTATTAAAATTCCGGTTGCCCCTGCTCGGGATCCTGGCAGCCGTTTTAGTTTTTGCGGCCTTTGAAGCTTCTAAGGTTGAACTGAGTTACGAGTATACCCGGGCGATCCCCACTGACAATCCCAAATACCTGGCCTATCAAAACTTTCTGAAAACTTTTGGAGACGATGGCAATCTGCTGGTGATCGGCGTGAAAACAGAAGAATTGTTTCAAAAGGATGTTTTCAACGACTACCAGCAGTTGAGCAAAAATTTGAAGAAGGTTAAAGGAGTAGAACAGGTTTTGAGTATTCCCGATGCCATCCTGCTGGTTAAAAATCCCCTGACAGAAAAACTCATTCCCCGCCCCATCTTCCAGGCGCCTTATGAAAGTCAGCCGGCACTGGATTCAGCCCATAGAACATTTGAAAACCTGCCCTTTTACCGTGGACTATTGTATAATCCCAGCACCCGATCCTATTTGATGGCCGTTACCGTCAACAAAGAGATCATGAATTCGGCGGCGAGAAGCGGCGTAGTCAAAGCGATCGTCCAAGCCGGAGATGATTTTGGGCGGGCCCATAAACTGGACATGCACTTTAGTGGTCTTCCCCTGATCCGGACAAATATGGCAACCAAGGTAGCCACCGAAATGAAATGGTTTTTATTGGGATCTGTTTTGCTTTCGGCCCTCATTTTGCTGATTTTTTTCCGGAGTCTGAGCAACATGTTCCTGTCCTTGGCTGTTGTCATCATTGGTGTCGTATTCAGCCTGGCGACCATGCATTTATTCGGTTACAAGATCACCCTGCTCAATGCCCTGATTCCGCCGCTTATTGTTGTCATCGGCATTCCAAACTGCATTTATTTTCTGAATAAATTTCATACCTCCTTTCGCGAAACCGGTGAAAAAAACAAAGCCCTGTTTGAGATGATCCGAAAAATGGGCATCGTCACCTTGTTTTGCAATATCGCAGCCGCCATTGGATTTGGGGTATTTGCTTTGACCAAGAGTGCCATCTTAAAAGAATTTGGCGTGGTGGCGGGAATCAACATCATGTTGCTGTTTTTGATTTCTATCATCCTGATTCCAGCGGTGCTCAGTTTGTTACCCGATCCCTCGGCCCGGCACATGAAATATCTCACCAACCAATGGCTCACTTCTTTGCTTGACACCCTGGAAAACTGGACACTCTACCACAAAAAAATAATTTTCATTACGACGGCCGTCCTTCTGGCCATTTCCATTACCGGCATGACCAGACTGCGTTCTGAATCCTATATTCTGGACGATCTTCCAAAGACCGATCCGGTATATACGGATCTGAAGTTTTTTGAAAACAATTTCAAGGGCGTCATGCCGCTTGAAATTCTCATTGATACCAAAAGAAAAAATGGAATACGGGCCAACATGCTGGGCAACTTCACCAAGATAGACCAGCTCTCGCGCTACATTGATTCCAGTGCCGTGATGGCCAGACCGATCTCCATGATCGAACTGCTAAAGTTCGTCCGGCAATCCTACTATAACAACGACAGCCTGAATTATGGATTGCCCAATGAGCTGGATATCGCCTTTCTGGCGCCATACCTGAACATGAAACCCGACAGCAATCACAGATCCAGCGGAGTAATGAAACTGGCCAACAGTTTTCTGGACAGCAACAAACAAATTCTTCGGATCAGTGTGAACATGGCCGATATCGGCAGCATCCAGCTTCCCATCCTGTTGGCCAAGCTGAAAGAGCGTACTACGGCTTTGTTTGATACGGCTCACTACCGCGTTGAATTCACCGGCACGACCGTAACTTTTCTGGAAGGCAGTTCTTTTATCATCAGTGGATTGAAACAAAGCGTGCTGTGGGCTTTTCTGCTGATTGCCGCCTGCATGTTGTATTTATTCCGAAGTCTGAGGATCCTGGTTTGCTCCTTGTTGCCCAATGTTATACCGCTCGTGATTACGGCCGGGGTCATGGGCTGGGCCGGTGTCCCGCTAAAACCTTCCACCGTTTTGGTATTCAGCATAGCACTGGGCATTGCCATCGACATCACCATCCGTTTCCTGGTGAATTACAAACAAGATAGCCTTGTATCAGAAGGGGTGGAAACGACGGTCATCAAAACCATTCATTCTACCGGCATCTCTATTGTGTATACCTCACTGGTGTTGATCGCCGGTTTTATCATTTTTTGCTTCAGTGGCTTTGGAGGAACCCAGGCATTGGGTTGGCTTACTTCGCTGACCCTGGTGATGGCAACGATGACCAACCTGATATTTTTGCCGGCTTTGCTCATTTCCATCAGCCGCAAAAAAAATCATGTCATCCAAAACCCAGCGTCAGTTTAAGACCTGTTTGAGTTTTGCATCCAGTTCTTCGCCGCGCAGGGACTCCCCGATGACTTTGCCCGATGGATCGACCAGTACATTAAAAGGAATTCCCTGGAACCCGAATGTTTCTACCGCCTGGCTGTTCCAGTATTTTAGATCACTCATCTGTGTCCAGGAAAGATGATCCTGGGCGATGGCTTTTTTCCAGGGATCTTTTTCCTTATCCAGGGAAACACCCAGGATGGTAAAATTCTTGCCCTTGAATTCGTTGTAAGCTTTAACCACATTTGGGTTTTCGGCCCGGCAAGGACCACACCAGCTTGCCCAAAAATCAACGAGTACGTATTTGCCCCGGAAGGATGAAATAGAAACTTCTTTTCCATTTACGTCCGGCATAGTCAGTTCAGGAACCGTTTTCCCAACCCAGAGGGATCCGGCCGTCTGATCAGGCTGTTGCTGGGCATTGCTTGCCTTCTCCATATCGGCTAAAAAAGTATTTCCCGGAAATCGCCCCTTCAGGTTTTTTAGGGCACTGTCCATTTCAGCCGGCGGAAAACTTCTGGATGCCCATCCCAAAGCCAGCACCGCCAAGGTACCATTGGGGGTGGTCTGGATGAACTGTTTGAGATAAGCGTTCAACTGGGCAATGGCAGAATTTTTTGTATTGTTGGCGGCCACCAGGAGGCTATCGGGTGCATCCATTTTTTTGAGGCTGTCGAGTTCGTTAAAGGCGGAAGTAATTTCATAATTTTTTTTCCCGACGGCGGTCAGTACTTCCTGAAGCTGCTGGCTGGCAGGTGAACCCGATACGGTATAAAAATTATCGGTCTTAGAAAGATCCGCATCGATTTGGATATCCGGCGCATCGTTGATGACGGGAATGGCCAAAATGTTTTCACCAAATACCAGCTCAAAAATTCCCTCCGATTTGCTCTTCGCTTTAAAGACCAGACTGCCCGAAGTACCTGAAGTTTTTTGCGAATCCACGATAACCGGTGCCTGGGTTTTGGCATAAACAATTTCTTCCAGGAAAACCCATCCGTCTGATTTGCCCGCATTTTGCGGATTGGCCATTTTATCCAGGTTCTTGTAAGTAAGTTTTATTTGAAACTGGCCGGTGTCGGCATGGTTGCAAGACAAAACAAGACAAGCAAAAATCAGGAGGGTCCCTATTAATTTTTTCATTGGTGCCGTATTTGAAAATTATTTCTCTAATTTTTGGAGGAGCAGTTTATTGGTCAACAGCGGGTCGGCCTTCCCCTCCGAGATTTTTTTTACCTCGCCCACAAACAACCCCAACAGACCTTTTTTCCCTTTTTGATATTCCAGCACTTTATCTGGCATTTTAGCCAGGGCCTGATTCACCCATTCATGAATTTGGGATTCATCACCGGTCTGCAGCAAATGCAGGCGGGTCGCCAAAGCCACGGGATCCTCACTGCTGCCCGATGCAAGTTCCGGAAATATTTTAGATGAAGCAGTAGAAAAATGAACCCGGCCATCTTCCACCAGGTTGATCAGCGAAGCCATGACGACAGGTTTAAGCCGGAAGGCGGTTATCGTCATGGACTGTTCGTTCAGATAGGATTTTACCGGTCCGAGCATCCAGTTGGCTGCGGCCTTATAAGCCGGTGTCAAGCGTGTCAGTGATTCAAAATATTCCGCAGTTTCCCGGTCGTCGGTCAACACTTCTGCGTCGTAGCGGCTCAGGTGAAATGCCTGCATGTATTGGGTGATCCGTTGCTCAGGCAGGGCAGGCATGCTTTGTTTGATTTCATCCAGCCAAGGGATGGTAAGGTCAAAAGGCGGCAGGTCCGGATCGGGAAAATAGCGGTAGTCATTGGCCTCCTCCTTGGAACGCATGGAAAAAGTATTGCCGGCCAGCGCATCGAAACTGCGGGTTTCCTGGACAATGGGTTGTTTTTTTTCAGCCAGTTCCTGCATCCGGGTTACCTCATATTCTATGGCCCTTTTTACATTGCGGATTGAATTGAGGTTCTTGATTTCTACTTTTACGCCCAGGGCCTTATCGCCCCATTTGCGGATAGATACATTGGCGTCGCAGCGCAGACTGCCCTGTTCCATATTGCCATCGCAAACATCCATATAACGCAGGATCCGGCGCAGGTTATTGAGAAATGCCACGGCCTCTTCCGGGGAACTGATGCAGGGTTCCGTAACAATTTCGATCAGGGGAACACCTGCGCGGTTGAAGTCCAGGCTGGTAAATTCATCCGTCTTATCATGCAAACTCTTTCCGGCGTCTTCTTCGAGATGAATGCGGTTGAGTTGTATTTTTTTTTCTTCACCCGGAATGCCGATGCGCACATATCCCCCCTTACAAATCGGCGTGGTGTGCTGGGAAATCTGGTATCCCTTGGGCAGGTCAGGATAGAAATAGTTTTTGCGGGCAAAATAATTCCGGGATTCCAATTCGCAGTGGCAAGCCAGACCCATCTTAACAGCCAAGCGGACCGCTTCCTTGTTCAAGACAGGCAGGGTACCGGGATATCCCAGCGTAACGGGGCTGATATGCGTATTGGGCTCCGCGCCAAAGGTTGTATCATCTGCGCAGAACAATTTTGTCTTGGTCAACAACTGCGCGTGAACTTCCAGTCCGATCACCGTTTCGTAAATCCTTACATCCATATCAAGAATTGGCGGATTCCCCTAATAAACAAAGCGCAAAGAATGGCCAGCTTTTAGCCGGTTCTTTGCGCTTGGCGTGAACCAGTTGAATCCAGTGCACGAAGGTAAAAAATCGCGGGAATTTCTCCCGATTTCATTTACTGCCTAGAGTTCAGCCGTCTTCAATTTTCTGGGGATCTTTACTTCAATTTCCTGGCTGGTTCCGTTTCTTAAGATTTTAAGTTTGTAAGTGTACTTATTGCGGTCCGCCATCATGGTCTGTTCCATCAGTTCGTTGACGCTGTTGACAGCCACGCCATCTACCTGCTGAATAATATCGCCTTTTTTCAGGCCTGCTTTCCATGCGGCTGAACTGTCGTTCACTTCCAGAATCGTTACCCCTTTCCCATCTTCGTCATCTTGTGCCTTAATCCCCAGTTTGGGTTTTCCAAAATTCCATCTCCCCATTTGCATATCGCCCAAGTCTCCCATGGGAGGCATGACCATATCCATTTGCGGCATATCATATTTGTACTTGTAGTCAAAATTATAGGCTTTCGGGGCAAAGTCCGATTTATCCAGGGTGGCGGTAACGGTTTGATCTTTCCCGTCTCTTACGAAGAAAATTTTTACTTTATCTCCCGGCTTGTAGTTGTGAATGGCTTCGAAAAGTTCATCCGGGTTGTCAATTTTTGTATCGTTGACTTTTTGGATAATATCTCCTTTTTTGATACCCACCTTTTCAGCCGGACTTCCGGCAGTTACTTCCAGCACCGTGGCTCCGCCTTTTTCTGCTTTGCGGGAAGAAACGCCCAGGAAAGCCACATTCATTTTTACTTTCATGGCTTTTTGAATATTTTTCTGCAACTCCTGGTTTCTCATATCCCGTTCCAAATCCCGCATCTTATCCTCGTTGTAGGGGTTTACCCGGAAAGGTGACGGAGAAAAGCTCAGTGACACTTCATCGTCATCCAGGTCTTTTTTCTCAACCACGATGTTCTGGTCATCAAATTTTTCCAGGGGCTTACCATTGATAAAATATTCGCCGTTTTTAATTTCCAATACAATTTTGGCATCCTTGTCCCCCTTCTGGCGGATAATGATTTCTTTGGGGTCTTCTTTTATAACCGGCTCGGATTTAGGTGAGGGCGGTGCGGGAGGCGGAGGAGAGACGGCAGGTTGAGCCATCAGGGCCTGGCTGGTGATTAAAAACAATAGGGCCAGGCAAACCATCGGATACATGCGTTTTTTCATCGCTGATAATTTTTTTTAGTAGAACTACGTCAAGTTTCGTATATCAAATATAAGAATTATTTCCAATTACGAAAGTATTCGTCCGATTTTATTGTTGGCGCTTTAACAGACTTTTAAAATGGATGGCGAGGCTATCCAAACCGCCTGATTTCTGAAGATGATTTGAGCACATGGTTTGGGGCAGACCGGGGGCTGTTTTCGGGGATTTCCCTTCTTTTCAGTTATGCATTCCCTACCAGGGATCTTATCTTAGAAAATACCCCTTCCAGGCTGCCGGCATCCTGTCCGCCTGCCGTGGCCAGCATTTTTTGACCCCCTCCACCCCCTTTGATCAGGGGCGCGATTTCTTTGATCATTTGGGAAGCATCCAGATTTTTTTCTTTCACCCAACGCTCTCCCAGGCCGATGACCACAAAGGGTTTTCCATCTGCGACCAGGGCCAGCACAGTTGCCAATTTTGGGGACTCCTGACAAAGCTCGCCACCTAGTTTTCTCAATGCATCCGGGCCGATTCCGTCGCAAAGGGCTTCCAGGAAAAAGTAGGAACCCAGGGTTTCGACTTTCTCCAAAAGTTCCTTTTTTAATCGATGGACTTGTTTGATCTCCATCGATTCGATCCTTTTGCGCATGTTCGAATTGTCGGATTGCAAGTCTTGCAAGGATTTGGACAACTCTTTGGGATTTTTCAGCAGGTCCCGGACTCCGGTCAAGGCAGCCATTTCCTGGTCGACATAATTTTCTGCCGCAATTCCCGCTACGGCTTCCAGTCTTCTTACACCGGCCGCCACAGCCGACTCAGATTTAATTTTAAAGAATCCCAGTTCACCCGTAGCTTTTACATGGGTACCCCCGCACAGTTCAATAGAGTAGGATGGATCGATGGTAACTACCCGCACCATGTCTCCATATTTTTCTCCGAACAGGGCCATGGCACCCAACTTCAGGGCTTCTTGACGGGGCATTTCTCGGACTATTACCGGGACGTTCTCCCTGATTTTTTCGTTGACTATTTTCTCTACCGCCATCAGCTCAGCCCCGGTCATTTTGCTAAAATGGGAAAAATCAAATCGTAGGTGTTCGCCGTTCACCAGCGATCCCTTTTGCGTCACATGGTCGCCCAACACTTTTCTTAAAGCGGCATGTAGCAAATGGGTGGCCGTATGATGGACTTCGGTATTTTTTCTTTTAATGGGGTCCACCTGTGCATCCACAGGCGCATTTTGATTGCTTGGCAATTGCTCGGTAAAGTGAAGGATGAGATCGTTTTCTTTTTTGGTGTCCAGGACTTCTATCTTTTCACCGGCCACCGACAGCAAACCCGTATCCCCAACCTGGCCACCGCTTTCCGCATAAAACGGAGTTTTCTTCAGGACCAGCTGATAAAGATCCTTCCCTTTTATCCTGGCTTTCCGCCACCGGGCGATTTCGGTTGCTGTTTGGAGTTCATGGTATCCGGAAAAAATGACCTTCCCCTGGTCATGCACCGCAACCCAGTCCCCGGAATCCTGTTGTCCGGCGGCCCTGGACCGGTCTTTTTGTTGTTGCAGGGCTGTTTCAAAACCCTTCTCGTCGACTGTCCAGCCGATCTCCCGGGCCATGAGGGAGGTCAGGTCGATGGGAAAGCCATAGGTGTCGTTTAATTTAAAAGCAAATTCACCGGAGATGCGTTTTTGGGCATGGTCGCCAAGCTCCGTTTGCTGCAACGGAGCCTGTTCGATGTATTCGTTGAAAATTTTTATGCCTTTATCCAGGGTGCGCAAAAAGGATTCTTCCTCTTCGCGGACCACCCTTTCAACAAATGCCGTTTGTTTTTCCAGTTCAGGAAAGACTTTGCGAAACTGGTCAGCGATGAGGGGAACGAGCCGGTAAAGCAAGGGCTCCTTCTGATCCAGGTAGGAATAATAATACCTGACTGCCCGGCGCAGGATCCTTCGGATCACGTAACCGGCACCGGTATTGGAGGGCAACTGTCCATCGGCAATCGTAAAACAGATGGCGCGGATATGATCAGCCAAAACGCGAAAAGCGATGTCTTTTTTATCTGTGTCCAGATTTCCATAATGTTTTCCGGTGATTTCCGCAATCTCCCGTATGGTGCCGCTGAAAATATCCGTATCATAATTGCTGGGTTTGTTCTGCAGCAGGCGAACCAGTCTTTCCAGTCCCATTCCGGTATCCACATGCTGGGAGGGCAGCGGTTCCAGCCCACCGGATTTTGTCCGGTTGAACTGAATAAAAACGATGTTCCAGATTTCAATGACTTGAGGATGATCCCGGTTCACCAGGTCCTGGCCTGGATGGTCCTTTCTTTCTTGTTCCGGTCGGCAATCCACATGAATTTCGGTGCAGGGACCGCAGGGACCCGTTTCTCCCATTTCCCAAAAATTATCCTTCTTGGATCCATTCAGTATCCGCTCAGCGGCAACCCAATTCAACCATTCTGTTCTACTTTCTTCATCGGAGTCCAATTTTTCGGCTTTATCGCCGCCAAATATGGTGATATAGATCCGGTCGGGTGAAACATGAAATACCTGAGTAAGCAGTTCCCAACTCCAGGCAATGGCTTCTTTTTTAAAATAGTCACCAAAACTCCAGTTACCCAGCATTTCAAACATGGTGTGGTGATAGGTATCCACCCCTACTTCTTCCAGATCGTTGTGTTTACCACTCACCCGTAAACATTTTTGGGTGTCGGCTACCCGAGGATGGGGTGGGGTCTTGTTGCCGAGGAAATAATCCTTAAACTGATTCATTCCTGCATTGATGAACAGCAGGGTCGGATCGTTCTTGGTCACGATCGGAGCAGAGGGCACAATGACATGTCCTTTGGATTTAAAAAAATCCAGAAATTTATCTCTTATCTCGGCGCTTCCCATCATATTTTAACAGACTATCTTTAAATCAAGGGTTTATAAAAGGATAATAATTAGTACACTTGCGTTATTAATCAGGCGCTGCAAAGGTACTGCTCCCGTTTCGTATAGCGTGAACCGGCACCAACGGACTGCATGAAAAAGATCAAATATTACTACAATACCAATACCCTCCGGTACGAAAAACTGGAAACGCCTTTGCGCGTAACCCTGCTGCGCATCCTGGGTTTTCTTTCCGCCTCCATCGTCACCGCCCTGATCCTGGTCTCGCTGGCCTACCGATATTTCCCTTCGGCCAACGAAAAAAGGCTTATGCAGAACAACGAGGCCCTCAAGGACAATTATTTCGTGCTCAACGAACAGGTAAAAAAAATGCAGGAGCAGATCGTAGGCCTGGAAAAAAGGGACAACGAAGTGTACCGGGCCATTTTTGAAGCCAATCCGATTCCTGACAGCGCCCGGGCCAAAAACATGGCCAAGGAACAAGAATTCCAGTTGGTTCAGAAAATGGATCAGGAGAACCTGGCTACCTCTATTGCCGAATCCCTCAATAACCTGTCGGCCAGGATTCATGCCCAGACAAAATCCTACGACGAGATCAATAACTTCATTAAGAATAAAGAACAGCTGCTGGCCTGTACGCCCGCCATTCAGCCGGTCAGCAACAAGGACCTGAAAAGAATTGCCTCGGGTTTCGGATACCGCGTGGACCCCGTTTATAAAACCACTAAGTTTCACGCAGGACTTGACTTTGCCGCCCCCATCGGAACGCCCATTTATGCTACCGCCAATGGGACCGTGGAGACCGCCGGCAATACCGGGAACGGCTATGGCAACCATGTGGTCATCCACAACGGGTACGGTTATGCCACCCTTTTCGGACATATGTTCAAGATCAAGGTTCGCCCGGGAGAAAAGGTAAAAAGGGGCGAAGTCATCGGATGGGTGGGAAATACCGGGAAGAGCACCGGTCCGCATTGTCACTATGAAGTCCATCGCAACGGGGAGCCGGTGGACCCCGTATTCTACTTTTACAACGATATCACCCCCGAGCAGTATGACCGCCTGCTCAAACTGGCTTCCTCCCCCAATCAGAGCTTCGACTAGGATTTTTAGGGTTTAACGGATCGTTTCGGAATAGTTTTTGTTATTTTTGGTTCAGCATGACTACCTTCTCCCAAATCACTATGAAGTTTGTTGAGGATTCTAACCTGTCGCCCCAGGCGCAGGAGAATCAAAATTCACCGGCAGACCAACCCGTGAATGTGGGCGTGCGACTCAAGAAATTAAAGTCTGCCGAACACAATGGAGATCCGGCGCAGCACACCGAACCGGTCTTCGCAGTCACGTCTTCTCCCCCGGAAACGGAGGCTGTCCAAGCGGATTCTCTTTCCAGCGAGCCGGAAGATGAATTGGTCTTGGAAGAATCGGTCATAGAATTTAAAACCCTTGATCCGGGCCAAAAAATTAAATCAGGGCGGGGCCGTAAATCCATCAAACAAATTTCCGAAGAAGCGGACCTGATCCAGATTCCCGAAGACGAGATTCTGTTTCAGAAACATTATTATACGATGGGGGAAGTGGCCGACATGTTTCGCGTCAATCAGAGCCTGCTCAGGTTCTGGGAAGCGGAATTTGCCGTGCTTCAACCGAAAAAAAATAAAAAAGGAGACCGTTACTTTCGCCCCGTTGATATAAAAAATCTACACCTCATCTACCACCTCCTGCGTCAACGCAAATACACCATCGAGGGCGCCAAGGATTTCCTGAAAAACAACAAGAAATCGGAAGAAAAATTCGAAACCATTAAAAAGCTTGAAGAGGTAAAACGTTTCCTGTTGGAAATGCGGGCTAACATTCGATAATTTGGGGATGAAATTTCTTTTGCAGTGCTTTTTGCTTTTCCGGGATCGGCGTCTGATCTATCGCCAAAAAGTCTTGCCGGTAATTTCTATGTTTATTCCTGCGGCATGTACCCTGCTACATATTTATTTCTATTCTTCTTCATCCCAGTATGTATTATCTCATCATCCTTAAATTCAATTGTTGTATCAATGATTTTGAAGTCTAAACTGTCTATGATTTTATTGATCCAGGAATTAAATTTTACAAAAGTTAGGGGCGGATGCAGCCTATGCATAGTAAATGAATGCGTTTCATTGCCAAAATCGAGATAATAAGCAAACATTTCCTCACCTGAATTCATGTCATTAAGCGAGTCAACAGGCATTAAATCGGCAGTCTTAAGAAAAGAGTTTATACGGGATCTTTCAGATAGAGGTAGAATAGAATAAAATATGGTATCGGTGTTCAGGCGAGAATATTTCTTTAAATAGATAGTATTGCTTTGTGAAAATGAAATAGTAAAATATTTGGAATGTGAAGGATCCTGGGAAGAAAATTCAAATCTATGAAATTTCGTTAGTTCATCGCCCGTTCGGAAATGGAAGCATCCTGTGAATATCAGGCCTATTAACAGACTCAAAGAGGATATTGTGGCAAAGACTAATATATCTTTCAATGAAAAAAATTTCATTTGCTTGCGTTCGTCCATGATGAAACCATTCCCATAATACTTTCTCAACACTACCAAATTTGACAATTTTTTATTCTAACCGTCAGGTGCAGGACAATTCGCCGCCATACTCCCACGCTCCTTACACTTGCTTATCCAGCTTCACCGTCACGCCCGATCCGGCAATCACTATTTTCCTGGTCTCGATAAAACGCAGAATTTCCAGACTGAGTTTTTGTTTGAGCTCATTGAATTTAGCCAGGGGAACCGGAGCCATGAAATAGTCCAGATTGATTTGATAGAAGGTACCGGAAATATCACTGAGAAAAACGGTGGCATCGCTGATGTCCGAAGTCTCGGAAAATAATTTGCGACAGTCTTCCACAAAAGAAAGGATCGTTTCGCTGGGTGTGGATGAATCAAACTGAAGGCGTATTTCCGCTTTGCGATAGGTACGAAGGGTTAGGTTGTCTACGATACTGTCCACCATCAGTTTATTGGGAACCGTCACATAGGTTTTCAAGTCGGTGCGGATCCGGGTGCTTCGCAACCCGATCAGTTCAATGGTACCGGAAATATTGTTTGTTTTTACAATATCCCCGGTTGTAAAAGGTTTGTTGAAAAAGATTACGAAAGAAGCGATGAGGTTTTCAATACTTTCTTTCAGGGAGAGGGCCAGTGCAGCGCCTGCCAGACCCAGGCCGGTCCAGACCTTGCTGACTTCAAAACCAAAAGCCATTCCCAACACCATCAGAACACCGACGATGCCTACGGTAACCTTTAAAAAATCCCGGAAGAAAACCACGAGCTGGTGATCTTTGATGTCTCCGGCCACTCTTGCTTTTTCTTTCAAAAGGAGGGCTATAAAATCAATACTGCGCAGCATCAGCCAGATGAATACGGAAATGATCACGGTCTTGGCGATGGCGTGCACAATGGATTTAAAAGGGACCTCAAAGATTTCAAAATCCAGTGCACTGGGAAATTTCAGTTTATCGATCGCGGCAATGGCAACAAAAGAAATAAGAAAGGTTTCCAGGGGTGCCAGCATCAGTCTGACAAAAGAATTTTTATCCAACCCTCTGTCCAGTGCCTTTGCTCCGCGGAACAATTGTCCGGCAATAAACCTGGACACCAGTCTTTTGAGCAGTATGACAACCGTTATGGTGATAAAAACAAAAAGATATTTTTTTATCGGATTGTCAAAAACCAGTTGATTCCAGAATCCATTCATACAATATCAGTTCTTATAGACATGAATGCCGTCGGTTTTCAAATCATATAAATAATCCGGCATAATCAGGATCTTTGTCGCCGGCAAAAAATAAGAAGGGATTCCTTTTTTTTCTTCTGCATAAGGCATTTTATTTTCCATTTTTAAAAATTCCCTCCCGTTCCAACCCAGCATGGTAGAATTGATGACCGAGAAATGACGCCAGTTCTTCAAAGAAATATTTTTGGAATAACCTCCGTAGTGATCAAAAAGATAGGCTCCCTTTTGCGGGTCAAACAAATAGACCAGTCCACCCTGATCGGTCAGCAATATGGGATTGGGCACCGAATCGGTAAACTGGCGGATATCGTTGGTCTGACTGACAATCGTACCGTCGTTGGCGATTTTATTCAATTTCCCGGCTAGGGCATCGTACACCCATATATTGTTGTCGTAGGCCAGACCGATACAGGTTACCTGGTAAAACCCCAGCTGCCGCAGGTCCAGACTTCCCAGGTTATTCAGAAACCTGTCCAGGATGACAATCGTCCCGAATTCCTGATAGAATAAAAGAAGTTTCAGGGGATTGGTCACATCGATGTAAGCGATTTTTCCGTAACGTCTGACGTCATTGAATACCCCCAGGGAATCGCCGGCAGCACTGTATTTTTTCAGTTGGTTGTCGGGCGTGAGTACAAAAATATTTCCCAGATTGTCCACCTGAAAATCAGCATAACTTCCCGGGATGAAATGAGCCATCTGCGGAATCGTGTCGGATTGAGCCTTCAGGTCCCCGAACATAAAAAGGGCGGCGATATAGACGAGAAGTTTTTTCAATTTCTTACAATCTTATTATCCAGGGCCGGATCAAAACTCTGCAGGGTCAGTTTTTCTCCATCAAAACTGGCATAGGTAAAATAGCTGATCCAATCTCCCAGGTTTATATAACGAGTCCCGTTTGGAAACGTAAAATCAATGGGCAGATGGCGGTGACCGAAAATCATATAGTCAAAATTTTCTTCCTTCAACCGTATCTTGCAGTAATGAATCAGCCACTCACCGTCTTCACCCAGGAAGACTTCATTGGACTGATGGGTGGTCTGGCGGCTTTTATTGCTGAAATAATTGGCGATGCCCACCCCAATGGCGGGTGGCAGGATACCAAAAAGGGTCTGACTGAATTTGTTGCGGAAAATTTTTTTTAGAAACTTATAACCTCCATCTCCGGGACCCAGTCCGTCTCCGTGGCCGATCAAAAATTTTCTGCCCTGTCGTATAAATACTTTGGGCTCATAATAAACGGGGATGGAAAGTTCTTTCTCAAAATAATTCTTCATCCACATATCGTGATTGCCCACAAAAAACTGAATGGAAATACCCTGGTCGGTCATGGATGCCAATTTTCCCAGAATTCGCACAAAGCCTTTAGGTACCACGGTTTTATATTCGAACCAGAAATCGAAGAGATCTCCGACAATAAATATTTCAGAAGCCTTATCGGAAATGGAATCCAGAAAACGGATCAGGTACTTTTCTCTTTGCAGGCTGGTAAGCCGATCGGGGGAACCGAGGTGGAAGTCCGAAAGGAAGTAAATCTTTTTACCCGCGGCAATTTGCATGGGCAAATATAATTCACTGAGCATCTATAAGGAAAACATAAACTTCTTTGGGACCGTGCACCCCCACCACCAGGGTCTTTTCGATATCGGCCGTCCGGCTCGGACCGGTAGCCAGGGTGATAAAAGAAGGAATATTGTCCTTGTATTTCTCCAGGATGCCTTCCAGTCCTTCCCGGATATCATAAACCAATTGGTTGGCATAGGCGATACAGATATGGACCGGTGCATAGATGCTGACCGTTCTTCCGCTTTCCTGGGCGGAACTCATCAGCAGACTTCCGGTCCGGGCAATCAGGGCTTCACAGCTCGTAATGGAAACATCGGCTTCGGGTAGATCATCGGAAATCAGCAATCCCTTCAAGGGTTCACGAAGCATCGCAAGCAGTGAGGGTTCCCGGCAAAAGACCTGGGTCCAGGCCTGGCGGGAAATCAATTCCGTCAATTGCCGGATCATTTCCTGTTCATGGCTGCAGTACAAAAAACGACCGGATATGCGGCCAAAATTTTCTGCAAATTCAATGTCATTTTCTTGCGTGGGTGCCCGATACACACTGGAGTTTCCTTCGCTTTGCGGAAAGGGAACAGGCGCTGGATTTACCAACGCCTGTCGGATTCTTTTGAGAATATTTTCTTTTGCCGGCGATACTTGCATAAAACAGAAACTAAAGGTCTCCTTCCGGAGGAACCGGTATCGGATGGGACGGCATTCCATTTTCTGCCACTTTGAGTCCCGGGACATCGCCTACCAGCGGATCGTGGTCAGAGACATCCAATGCTCTTTTTTCTTCATAAGGTCTTTTCCCGATCAGGGCTTCGACGTCACTTTGGAAGAGTACTTCTTTTTCAAGCAGGGCTTCGGCCAGTAAATGCAGCTGACCTGATTTTTCTGTGAGCAATGCCTGGGTATGTATATAGGCTTTGTCGATGAGGGTTCTGACTTCTTCATCAATGAGTTTAGAAGTCTCCTCAGAATAGGGTTTGGTAAATTGGTTTTCCTGCGCCGGATCATAGAAACTTACGTTCCCGATCTTATCATTCATCCCGTATACGGTAACCATGGAATAGGCGATCCGCGTTACTTGCTGCAGATCGTTCTGCGCACCCGTGGAAATTTTTTGAAAAGTGAGCAATTCGCTGGCGCGGCCACCCAGGGTCATACAGATCTGATCAAAGAGCTGGTCGGTGCTGTAGAGGTATTGTTCCTTGGGGGTATACTGCGCATAACCCAGTGCAGCCACACCCCGGGGCACGATGGTTACTTTCAACAAAGGATAGGCATGCTCCAGGTACCAGCCACAGATGGCATGTCCCGCTTCATGATAGGCGATGATTCTTTTTTCTTCGGGAGAAATAATTTTGTTCTTTTTTTCCAGACCGCCGATGACCCGGTCAACTGCGTCTTGGAAATCTTCCATTTCGACACTGTCTTTGCCTTTGCGGGCGGCTATCAGGGCAGCTTCATTGCATACGTTGGCGATATCGGCTCCGGCAAAACCAGGGGTTTGTTCGGCAAGTTTGTAGATATCCAGTTTGGATGAAATCTTAATGGGTTTCAGATGGACTTTGAAAATAGCTTCCCTGCCTTTGAGATCGGGTTTATCTATCGATATCTGCCGGTCAAATCTTCCCGGGCGCAGCAGGGCAGTATCCAGTACATCCGGGCGGTTTGTAGCCGCCAGAATGATGATACCACTGTCTCCTCCGAAACCATCCATTTCTACGAGCAGCTGATTGAGGGTGCTTTCGCGCTCGTCGTTGCTCATCATGGCGTTTTTACCGCGGGCCCTACCGATGGCATCTATTTCATCAATGAAAATAACACAGGGTGCTTTTTCTCTGGCTTGTTTGAAAAGATCCCGAACCCGACTGGCTCCGACCCCGACAAAGAGTTCGACAAAATCTGATCCGCTCATCGAAAAGAAAGGTACCTGGGCTTCACCCGCCATGGCTTTGGCCAGTAAGGTTTTGCCGGTTCCCGGAGGGCCTACGAGCAGGGCCCCCTTGGGAATTTTGCCTCCGAGTGCGGTATATTTTTTAGGATTTTTCAAAAAGTCCACGATTTCCATTACTTCCACTTTGGCCTCATCCAGTCCAGCCACATCGTTGAACGTAATATTGACGCGGGTTCCCTTATCAAATAAGGTCGCTTTTGATTTGCCAATATTGAATATGCCCCCTGGACCGCCGCTTCCGCCTTGTCCACCCATTTTGCGCATCAGCATCACCCAGATGAGCAGGATAATGAGGATGGGCAGGGCAATCTGAAGAAGGCCAGGAATCCAGTCTCCCTCCTGTATCGAAGAGGTGGGCACTTCCAGCGTTGGATTTTTTGCAAAAAAATCATAGAGCCTCTTTTCGAATTCGTCAATTTTAGTGACTTGAAATTCGAACTGGGGTCCTTCTGCTTTTACGACCTGATTGTTTTTTCCGAGCAGGTCCTTGTAAATCGGTTTATCCAGACTGTCTTTCTTGATATAGACCCGTACAAGGTTTTTATTGGTGACCAGGACCAGGTGATCCACATCCCCCTTTTCCAGCATATCGTTTCTGAATTTCATTTCTGAATCCAGGTGGTGGGCGTCTGGTGTAAAGCCAGCACCAAAATAGTTGTATCCCAGTAAAACAAGTGCAATAATGGCCCAAACCCAGTAAATGTTGAACTTCGGTCCTTTTTTGGGTGTGTTGTCCTCTCCTCCTGGTCCCCGGGGCTTAAATCGTGAAAATCCTGGCCTGTCGTTCGGTTTTATATTATTCTGTGGCATGAGTGAGTCTTCCTTCTAGATAGATAATGATTGGGAAATAAAAAAGTTCAGAAAAACGATTTAAACAGTTTGATGATCAGCCTTCCAATTCTTCCAAAACAGCATCGTTCCACATCTCTTCCAACTTGTAGAAACGCCTGCTTTCGGGTAACATTATATGAACGACAACATTTATATAGTCAATAATCACCCACTGCAGTACCTGCCTTCCTTCGTGCATATAAGGGAATTCGCCGCATTTTTCCTTTAATTCTGCTTCGATGAAATCCGCTATGGCCCTGACTTGTGTGGTACTACCGGCTTCGCAAACAATAAAAAAATCTGCTACGGCTTCCGGTATTTTTCTTAGATCAAGAGATATGATTTTTTCGCCTTTTTTTTCCTGAATTGCCTGTATAATGGCTTTTATAATTTTTGAATTTTTCGCCAGCCGGATGGATTTATTTGGTTTCCGGCTAACCAACATTGACAATTGTTCCAATAATCACAATATTTTAGATGATAAATGATGAAGGCGGCGATTCCAGTAATCTTACTGAGGTATCCTACATTCGTACTGCCCAAAAATAGTAATCTTTTGCCAGATCCCCTTATGCGGAAACCCACCATTACAACATTTGACAATCAGCTGATTGAGCTGGAATCGGTGGATAGCACCAACAACTATGCCATGGGCCTGGTTCATGCTGGAATGGCCACAGCGGGTATGGTTTGTCTGGCCCGTCATCAATGGGCCGGTAAAGGCCAGCGGGGCAAGACCTGGCAAAGCGAGCCCGGCCAAAACCTCATGATGAGCTGGATCACAACGCCCGGCCCCCGGTTGCTGCCCCGGCCCTTTCTGTTTTCCGCGGCCATCGCCCTGGGGATCCTGGAAACCACCCGCCAATGGGAAAGTCAAAACTGGACCATCAAGTGGCCCAACGATATCTTTTGGAATGACAGAAAGGCAGCAGGCATCCTGATTGAATCGGTGATAAAAGGCCAGGACTGGCCCTTTGCGGTGGTAGGGATTGGTATGAATCTAAACCAACTTTCTTTTTCTGACGATTTACCCAATGCCGTTTCCTTAAAACAAATCACCGGCAAAAATTTCGAACCCCGGGAAATGGCCCGCCAAATGCTGCCCTGTCTTGAAAGACAGGTGGCCCTGTTGAAAAAGAATCCCTCCCGGATCCTGGAGGACTTCAATGACTCCCTGTATAAAAAAGGGGAACCCATAGCCATTCAAAAAGCCGGGGAACGCATCATTACCGGTTGGAAAGGGGTGGATGCGCAAGGAATGCTGCAAACCGAAGCAGGTACTTTCAATTCAGGAGAAATCCAATGGATTATCCCCGGAGGATAAGCGATCTTTTCTTTTTGGATCATCGTTTAAAATGAAGGAGGGCGGAAGCTGAATTCCCGGCTTCGTCTTCGGCATAAATCTTCAATTCGTGGCTGCCCGCTGGGCAATGTTCATCGAAATAATAGAGATAGGCTTTTTCCTTGTCATGGGAGAACAGAAGCCATTTTCCATCCAGGGTAGCGCGAAAATTTTTTATCTTTTTGTAGTTGTCGCTGACAACCACTTGGATCCGGCCGCTTCGCTGGAGGTTTGCATTTTCACTGATACCAGGAAACTGAATCACGGGGGCCACCGTATCGAGCACCAGATAAAACGTTCCAAAACTCCGGAAACTGGCCGTAGCCCAGTCACCCAGCCACTCCGGTTTTTTGTCTTCAAAGTCAGTTTTGTCTCGCCACTCCATCAGGACCCGGTCTTTTTTTTCTACCGGTTTATTGAGTTTTATTCTGACCGTCATCGTATCGGCGAGCGGTACCTGCACCTGTCCGATTTGAAATCGGCTGGAAAGCAATCCCGGACCTTCATCTGTGATTTCCTGGAATGGCACATGCAAGGAATCGTACAGACAGGTCGATCCCAGATAAAAAGCAGCATGGCTGTCTTCATAGCCGTCTACCAGACCCGGATAAAAAATCTTTCCGGAAAAAAACGGCTTCGTTTTGGGTTCGGGTTGATAACGAACCCGAAACACCAGGTTGGATGCATTTCCCTTGGCATCTTTTATTTCAATTTTGATTTCATGAACCAACCCATCTTCCAGATGTATCGTTCCGCCGGGGGTGGTTTCCCGATAGATGGATGGATGGTAACCGGGCATTCTGAACAGCAGCTGATAATAGGGCCCTCCTTGTTTATGGGTCGGATAATCGATGTGGGCATTGATGCCCCTGGTTTCCTCATAACTGATCCGGTCCATTTGAAAACCGGACAGTACTGTTTCATTATCGAACATCATTCCCTGGAAAATTCCATTGGGATTGCTGGAACCTGTTTGGGTATCGAATGCCTGGACCCCAAATCCAGGATTGGCAGTATTCAAAATCCAAACCGGTATTGTGATTCCATAATTGCTTCCTGATTTTTTCACGGCGGTAAAACGGGGACGCTGTTCGTAAAAACTTTGGTTTCGGTCATAGACCGACAGGCTCCGAATAACAGGAGCTTGATCATCGGCCACGGGCATACCGAACAACATGGGATTTAGGTTTACCTCTTCGGGGTATGTCCTGATTTCAAAATGAAGATGCGGTCCCTGGGAGCCGCCCATATTTCCACTGTAAGCGATGAGGTCTCCCTGTTTAACAGGAAACAGTCCGGGCGGAATTTCCAGCGACAGATCCCAGCGTTCCGATTCATATTGTTTTTGTTTTATATAGGCTGCCAGGGCCGGATAAAACCGGTTGAGGTGCGCATACAAAGTCACCAACCCGTTGCCATGACGGATATACACGGCCTGTCCGAATCCGAAAGGCTCAATTTTAATGCGACAGACCTGTCCATCGGCGGCTGCATACACGGGAAGATTTTCCCGGTGTTCGGTACGGATATCCAGGCCCATATGATAATGGTTGGCCCGGAGTTCTCCAAAATTGGCGGCCAGCTTTATGGGAATATCCAGGGGATTCCTGAATTCCTTCTGCGGATAAAAAGTGGCGGGAAAAAGCTGAGCGCAAACCAGTGAACTGTAAAGGCTCAGAAGAATGGAAAGGAAGGGTCGATGCATGGGTCCCAAAAATAGAAAATCAAAGTGGAATGCTCCCAATTAAGGATTCCATAACAGCTTCTTCCC
>Ga0206938_1047_pt1 | contig 34208 bp, 30 predicted proteins | sample Alteio_BWOrgHeat_12_FD_152918 | JGI IMG/M metagenome (GOLD analysis project Ga0206938, IMG submission 152918) | Enriched cells from forest soil in Barre Woods Harvard Forest LTER site, Petersham, Massachusetts, United States -... | ecosystem: Environmental > Terrestrial > Soil > Temperate forest >... | reverse complement strand
CTCGGGTGGTAAACTTAGCCATTGCACTACGGCTTGTATGCGGTTATGGATGCTTATTTTGGTATTGTAAGTGTAGTAATAGGTCGGCCTCACGCCCTGTATATCCGCTTCCGACACTACCCAATAAAAACTGGCGCTCAGCATTTTTTGCTGCTCGGCCAAAACCCACAAGGGTGTGCCGGCATACCAGCTGCCATCTTTAACCACATCTTTTTTACCCATCGAGTAAAAAGCATGGCGTTGAGGCGCATAGTAGTCGTTGCTCACCAGGCCGGTGTGCGATGGGTACATACCGGTTACAATGGTATAATGGTTGGGGAAAGTTACCGAGGGGTACGAGGGGATCATCGACTCTGCCCGTACACCATTGGCGCTCATATCCAACAATTTTTCCGCATTATATTTTTTGGCGTAGTCAAATCTAAAGCCATCGGCCGATATCAGGATCACATACGGTTTACTTTGTTGCGCTTTGCTGTTCGTCCTTCCGGCGACGATCTGCTGTGTGGTATCAACCGGAGGTTGGGCCGGGCGATTACCAGGTGTTTGCGCCATAGCGCAGGTACTCATTAAAATACCAATAAAAAATGCGGCGTGTTTTGTGGTCATGCTCAAAAATAACATTCCTAAGTTATCATCGTAAAAACTCATGATAAATAAATTAGGACTAATGACTCTTGACTCAAGACTCTGGGCTCACGACTCATTTCCTCCATTGTAACTTTTTTGTTGTCAGTCGGGTTGGCCAACCAATTATCAGCATATTTATTGGTTTAATAAACCTCATTACACTACCATGCGCAAAACATTGCTCCTAACGGCTTTAGTTATCAGTACAACTTTGGCTTTCGCACAAAAACCTGCAAAAAAACCACTCGACCATACCGTTTACGATACCTGGCAAAGCCTCACCAATAACCAGGTGAGCGATGATGGCAAATGGGTGGTGTATGTGGTAAAGCCACAGGAATGGGATGCTAACCTGGTGATCACCGACGCCAAAAACACCACCAAACTGGAAGTGCCGCGCGCGGATACCGTGCGCCTGACCAGTGATTCCAAATACGCCATATTCTTGATCCGCCCTTTTTACAAGGATACCCGCATGGCTAAGATCAAAAAGAAAGCCGCAGCTGACATGCCTAAAGATAGTTTAGGCTATGTAGCCATGGGCAGCAGCGATATCACCAAAATACCATCGATCAAATCATTTAAGATCGCCGAAAAAGCTTCGGTAATAGCTTACCTGGCCAATGCACCGGTTGATACCACTAAAAAAGCAACGCCTGGCGCGTCAACACCGGCAGCACCAGCAGGTCGGGGTGGCGGTGGTGGTGGCGGCCGCAGAGGTGGTGGCGCGGCCGGCGGAGCAGCAGCACCCGCAGCAACTGATGGCGGCGATATGACCGTTAAAGACCTCATCAGCGGTAAGCAGCATACCTACAATTTTGTAACCGACTACCAGATCAGCAAGAATGGCAAGTTTGTGCTGTTTGTAGTTACCGCGCCGGCCCGCAGCAAAACGGTAACCACCGGCGTTTATGTTTACGATGTGGTTAAAGATACCGCTAACGTGATCAGCACCGGCAAAGGTACCTACCGCAGTTTAACCTTTGATGATGCAGGCACCCAGGTAGCCTTTACCGCCGAAAAAAATCCCGAAAAGGCACCCGTTAAACCTTACAAACTGTACTACTACAACTTTACCGATAGCGCCAAAGTAATTGCCGCGGCCGATATGGGCGCCATGCCTGCAAAATGGGCCGTAAGCGGCGATGGTCGCGCGTATTTCAGTAAAAATGGCAGCAAGTTGTTTTTTGCCACCGCACCAATTCCTAAACCTATTGATACCACAATCGTAGATTTTGAAGTAGCCAAACTGGATATCTGGAATTATAAAGACGACTACCTGCAACCACAGCAGTTATTCTCGCTGCAGCGCGACCTTCGCCGCAGCTATTTAGCGGTAATTGAACCGGCAAAAGGCAGCGATATGATCCAATTAGCTGACAAAAACATGCCCGACCTGGTAATACCCGAAAACGCGCGCTATGCCCTGGGCTTAAGCGATACCGGCGCCCGGGTACAAACCCAGTGGGAAGGCGGGCCAACTACCAAACAAGCGTTTTTAATTGACATTAATACCGGCGAGCGCAAATTGATCAGTGCTAAAATGCGGGCAAACTACAGCGTATCGCCGGGAGATAAATACATTTTCTGGTTCGATTTTAAAGGTCAAAACTGGTACACCTACAACATCGCCACACAAGTCACCACCAACATCACCAAAGGCATTCCGGTTAAGTTTGGCGACGAGTTGAACGACGTTCCGGATGACCCGGCGCAATACGGGTCCGTAACCTGGACGGAAAATGATCAAGCCGTTTTGATATACGATCGTTATGATATCTGGAGCATTGATCCTGCTACAGGCAAGGCCACTAACTTTACCAATGGCTTGGGACGTCGTGAAAAACTGATCATGCGTTACGTACCAACCAATGATCCCGAAAAGCGGTATATCTCGCCAAAGCAAACCGTATGGATGCGGGTGCAGAACGAGGAAAACAAACAATGGGGCTATTACACCAAAGTAATAGGCACGGCAGGCGATCCGCAAAAAATGGTGATGGCGCCAATTGAATACAGCGCGATCACCAAATCAAAAAACAGCGACACCTATATTTATACCAAAGGCAGTTATGAGCTTTCGCCCGACCTATATATTACAGATAACTTTAAAAAAGAGACCAAGCTGAGCGCCACCAATCCACAGCAAGCCAATTACAACTGGGGCACTGCCGAACTGGTTAAATGGACCACACCAAAAGACCATAGCTCCAAAGGCATTTTATACAAGCCTGAGAATTTTGACCCGGCCAAAAAGTACCCGATGATCGTTTACTTTTACGAAAAACTATCCGAAGGCTTATATACTTACAACCCGCCTGCGCCCACCCCTTCAAGACTAAATATCCCTTATTTTGTAAGTAACGGCTACCTTGTTTTTGCCCCGGATATCAGCTATGAGAAAGGTTACCCCGGCCCATCGGCTGTGGAATATATCAACTCAGGTGTTGAGGCGTTAAAGAAAAACCCATGGGTCGACGGCGCGCATATTGGCATACAAGGCCAAAGCTGGGGCGGCTACCAGGTTGCTTATTTAGTAACCGTAAACAATATGTACGCGGCTGCATGGGCCGGTGCGCCTGTTGCCAACATGACATCGGCCTACGGCGGCATCCGTTGGGAAAGCGGCGTGAGCCGCGAGTTTCAATACGAAAAAACACAAAGCCGCATTGGCGCCACATTGTGGGAAAGGCCCGATCTGTATATGTTAAACTCGCCGCTGTTTCATTTGCCGAACGTCCATACCCCGCTCATGATTATGAGTAACGATGCCGATGGCGCCGTACCATGGTACCAGGGCATTGAGTTATTCAGCGCTATGCGCCGCTTGAACAAACCGGTTTGGCTGCTGCAATACAATGGCGAGGCGCATAATCTGGTGCTACGTCAAAACCGCAAAGACATACAAATACGCGAACAACAATATTTTGACCACTTTTTAAAAGGCGCGCCAATGCCCGTATGGCTTGATCGTGGTGTGCCCGCGGTTGATAAAGGAAAAGACTGGGGCTTTGAACTGGTGAAATAGCCCCCCCCAGCCCCTTAAAGGGGGAGTTTGAATATCGAATAATGAATGTTGAATTTTGAATAACGAAGTTTTCTTTTTCACTTCAATATTCGATGTTCGGAGTTCAATATTCGATATTTCTAAAATTTGTTTTCTTGTTCCCCCTTCAGGGGGCTGGGGGCAAAAAAAAAAGGAGAAAACTCAAACCGACTTTCTCCTTTTTTAATTTCTATTAACTGACCTTAATTATCTACCAAATAAAGAACTGCTTTTATGTTTGATCGGTAAACGATTTAGTGATGTAAAAATAAGTGCTGCAATGTTAACTCTATATTATTTTAACATACTTTAACACTAAAGTTTTAGTTCACCATTTTTTAAAGATCACAAACACCGCCAAAACGATCAAACCAAAGCCAATAAGGTGGTTCCAACCCAGTTTTTCGCCCTTAAAAAAGATGGTGGTAAAGATCATAAACACGGTTAAAGTAATAGCTTCTTGTATGGTTTTTAACTGTACCAAACTATAGGGACCACCATCGCCCTGATAACCCGACTGGTTTGCCGGCACCTGGAAAAGATACTCAAAAAAGGCAAGCCCCCAGCTGATCACGATCAGGGCAAACAGGCCAAGGCCCTTGCCCCAGCTAAACTCTTTAAATTTCAAGTGCCCATACCAGGCGAAGGTCATAAAGGTGTTACTGATGATGAGGAAGATGATGGTTTTTAGTCCGCGCATAGTTCTGCTATAAATGCTTTAACTCAGCATATGTTTTAATTACTTGATTTCGCTCAAGCAACAGCCGGGTCATATACCTCGTCAGGAATAGTTTATCAGCCATTGCGCCAAACCATCCCAAAGGCGTCTCAAAAGTAAAAACATCCGTCATTAATGTTATGCCATCTGTTTCACTAAAATGGTGCTCGTGTTTGATGGATCTGAATGCACCGTCGACCATCTCGTCAACAAACAAAACGGGGCGTTGCATTTGGGTGATTTTAGAGGTCAGCGTTTGCCAGATACCAAAATGCCTGGCCCGCCAGGTAACGGTTTCGTCTAATTCTATCAAACCGCTGGTCTTTCCCGCTATAGCGGACTCGCCGGTATGTTTAGTCGACTCCACATGCAGGTCAATGCTGCGCGAGAGATCGAAAACTGTTTCAATATCAGCTTTGACGCGGGTTTCGAGGCGGATGGTTGGCATACTACTCGCTCCGCGTCTTCAACAACTCCTTACGGTAGCCCGCGTTTAAACCCGGTTTTAAATCACTCAATAAAAATATGGCGGTCCCATTTTCGCGCGCGAGCGGGTTGTCTATTTCGCCGAGGCGTTGTGCTGCCCCTATCCGTTTATCGTCCAGCAAACCCTGGGTGTTGCGGCCGTTGTTTTGATCAACATAGATAATGTATTTACAATCCAGGCTATCGGGCGCCCAAAGTGCGAAGCTGCTATTAAGTGATATCACATCGGGCAAGCCATATTGTTTACCGTAGTGGTGCACAGCCCCCGCCTCGCCATAATTATTGGCAAAAATTATGGTCTGCTTTTGCTGCTCCGGTGTTAGGTTATGGTACGCATTAGCAACTTTCTGACCCAACTCATCCCATCCAAACATATCACCATAATCCTGGGTAGTGGCGTGCATTTTATGATCTTCCCATTTCAGCGCAAAACCGAAACCCATTTTTTCGCCGGCGAATTTAAATAGCGGCAACGCTGTTTTAATGGGAATAACAGGTAACACCAGCGGGAACAATAAAAAATTGGGTACAATAATAACCACGCAAACTACAGCCCGCAAGGCTATGCCCCTTGCTTTCATCAACCTTTCAAAACCTACGCCGCCGGCAGCAAATAGCAGCGGGTATGCGCCAAAAAGGTAATAAATTTTACCGCTAAGCATTACAAAAAGTAATAAAGTAGCCAGATATGCCCAACCCAAAAACCGGTAGTTGCGCATTTTGCGTGTGATCAGAAGCACCAGTAAACCCGGTAACCAGACAAATATCCCCGAGCCATTTACAATAAGCTGTTGTATTAAAAAGTCGGACGGTTTAATATAATCCAGCTGGCTGCTGCGCAGTTTACGCATGTGCGTAACCAGTGGCAAATGATGTGTTAATTGCCAGATGATATTTGGTAAAAAAATGAGGATCGCTATAGCTGCGGCAATTAAAACACCTTTGCTGATGAGCAACTTGCGACTTTTGCTTAGCAATATGCCAATGATAAGTCCGCCGGTATAAAAGGCCATGGTATATTTGGTGAGCAGGCCCATACCAATGGCTGCACCTAAAAAATAGAGGTATTTTTCTTGTTTGGTATTAAAATATTTGACCAGCAGGTATCCCGATAGCACCCACCAAAACTGGTCAAAAATTACAGGCTGCAATAGATAATCGGACGCGAGGAAGGCCGGCGCAAAGGTTAACGACAAGCAGGCTACCGTAATGGCAAATTTTCGGCCGCCAAACTCCATGGTGGTAAGGCCGGTAAATAAAATAATTAGCCCGGCAAAAAGTGTAGTAAATATCCGTGCCGCGGCTACCGATGTGCCGAATAGTGTTGTTGACAAATACGCTATCCAGGCAACAAATGGTGGAACCTCTTTAAAGCCCCAGGCCATATGGTCGGCCAGGGCCAGGTGCAGCATTTCGTCGCGTTGAAAACCGTAATGCGGCAATGCGAAAATATTCAGAATTATCCTGAAAAGGACAAAAAAGAGGATAAGGTTAATATAAGCTGATCTGGAATTGCGGTACGCCATTTAGGGTGAACTGGTTAAAATGCAATAGCAACGGATTATAAATTTAATTCATTTCGGCAGGATAAATCAACAAGGAGGAACAAGCGTTTTGCTTATTGGTACTAAAGGTATAAAAAAGGGTAAACATATTTTTATGTATTCGGCACAAATACCTTAAATTTGATTTACTATAATCCTAACAAAACTTATAATTGATGAACCCGGTAACTACCCGATCAACCGTTCCAACCCTCATCCGCAATACTGTAGCCACTATTCATCCCGATACCGATGCCTTTTTGATCCATAAGGTAAAGGATACCTGGGTTGAGGTAAGCTACCGCGAGGCCTTGTTGAAGATCGACGCCATATCATCCTGGTTTTTAAATATCGGCATTAAAAAAGGCGACCGCCTTGGGCTGATCATTGAGAACGGCCCTGATTATGTTTATTACGACCAGGCTCTGCAACAAATTGGCGCGGTAAATACATCGATATATCCCACTTTAAGCGAAGTAGATATTGAATATATCCTGAACGATTCGGGTGCACGGACAATTTTGACAGGCAGTCCATTTTTGTTAAAAAAGATAGCTAAAATAGCCAATAATTGCCCCGAGTTATCGCACATTATCCCGGCCTTTGATGATTTTGAAAAACATACCGAAAAGGTGAATATTAACGCGGCGGTCGTTAGCTTAAAGCAGATCATTGAGGCGGGTTCAGCTCTTGTACCCCAATATGCAGCGGCCATTGATACCGCCCGCGAGGCCATCGTACCGTCCGACCTATCCTGCCTGATTTATACATCCGGCACAACCGGCACGCCTAAAGGCGTAATGCTGACGCATTCCAATTTGGTGGAGAATGTGCGTGTTTGCCTTGACCAGATCCCCGTAATTGATGAGCACGAGACCTTTTTATCGTTTTTGCCTCTCTCGCACGTATTTGAGCGCACCGCTACTTATCACGTTTGCTTAGCCAAAGGCTGTAAGATCGCCTTCGCGCAAAGCCTCGACCTGCTGGCCAAAAACATGGGCGAAGTTAGGCCTACCGTAATGAACTGTGTGCCGCGTTTGCTGGAACGCATCCACGATAAAGCCATGAAGAACGGCACATCAGCAGGTGGTGCAAAAACCAAAATATTTTTATGGGCATTACGCATAGGCCGCAAACACCGCGAGGTTTTAGAAGCAGGTAAAAGGCCCAATATTATTTTAAAGCAGCAATTTAAAATAGCCGAAAAGCTGGTGTTCAGCAAAATAAAAGAACGTACCGGCGGCAGGTTAAAGTTTATGATATCGGGCGGTGGCGCGCTACCCAAAAATATCGGGGAGTTTTTTGGCGACCTGGGCATTAAGATCCTGGAAGGCTTTGGCCTGACCGAAACATCGCCCGTAATGGCCGTTACCGAGTATCACCGCCAGGTTTATGGCACCGTTGGCCGGGTGATACCAGGCATTGAGGTAGCCATACAAAACGTGGAGACAGGGCATATTTACAGCATCCAAACGCATGAGTCGTTTAACGAGGGCTTCCAATCAGACGAAGGCGAAATTATTGTACGCGGCCACTGCGTAATGAAGGGCTACTGGAACAAACGGCAGGAAACCGCCGCGGCCATTGATAAAGATGGCTGGTTCCACACCGGCGATATCGGCCGCTTTTTTAAGGGTAACCTGCAAATAACCGACCGCTTAAAAAACATGCTGGTTAACGCCTACGGCAAAAACGTGTACCCTACCCCGGTTGAGAACACCTACCTTAAAAGCCCAAAAATTGAGGGTATGTTTTTGGTTGGCGACAAGCGCGAATACATTACCGCCTTCGTTATCCCCGCAAGGGAAACCATGCAGGAAACCTTTAACCTGGATGACGACTTTTTTGAAAGCCCGGATCAGTTTATCGATGACCCGCAAATTATCGACTGGATAGCCCAGGATATCCGCAAATACTCAAACGAACTGGCCAAATTTGAACGCATTAAAGCTTTTAAGATAAAACGCAACCCGTTTAGCATGGACGAAGGCGAAATTACGCCCACCATGAAAGCCAAACGCAAAGTGATCGAAAAGAAATACGCCGACGCTATCGAGGAAATGTATTTGCAGGAAGCTGAGGTGGAATGAGCCCCATGCCCCAAAAGGGGAACTAAAGTCAATCGATTAAGTGAAGAACAAAAGAACCAAAACCATCGTTACCACAATCGTGTTGATGATGGCATTTGTACAGGCTCCGCTGTTCTATTATTACACTTACGGCTTTTTCAAACTCATCTTATTAATTCCGTATAGCTTAACAGGATTAATACTCAGCGTCATCCTGTTAAAGAGTATTATAAGGCATAAAACCACAAACACTCTATATCATATAATTGGTCTGATAATAGGAGTCATTATTGGATTCCCAACTTCGTTCAGGCAGGACCTTATCGAGCATTTGGACTGGAAATTAAGATTAGCAGAGAGAAATAAGATTGTTAACGACGTAAAAAACGGCATTTTGAGACCGGATAGTGGCGGTAGATGTGTTTTATTAGGAAATTACTTTCCACCTATCTCAAATGATGGTAATGAGATTACTGTAAGCAAAGATAACGGGGGTTATCTCGAGATTGAATTTAATATTGATCGTGGTTTTCTGGATCACTATTCGTCATTGGTTTATACCGACCGCGAACAAACGCCTCCCTATAAAAACAACCATACCGTCACAATCCTTGATGCTCATTGGTATACGGTGCACTATTGAAAGTTTGATATCGCAAATTGCGGCATCAAAATAAACTGGCATCCTTTTATCTTGGGCTTTAAAAAAGACTCAAGGCTATCGATTCCAGGCTCAGGACTAATCTCAACGTCATATTTTGTAATTGCCTACCGCCATGTGGATTTAACATCGCAAATTAGTGCAAATCAATTACCCCCTCATTATGGAAGATCAAACCCCCTTATTTGTAAAAATGGCCCTCGATGGCTGGAACGCGCAAAATAAACGACTTAACGACCTGGTAAATCAACTAAGCGACGAGCAATTAGCGGCCGAAACCGCGCCGGGCCGCAATAGCGGCGTGTACCTTATTGGTCACCTGGCCGCTGTAAATGATGCCTTGCTCCCTTTATTAGGTTTTGGTCAAAGGCTTTACCCGGAATATGAAACGATTTTTTTACGGAACCCCGATAAATCAGGCTTAGCCAAACCAGGCGTTGCCGAAGTAAGGGCCGCATCGGCTAAAATAGATGCCGAGCTCAACGCGCACATCGCCAAAATGCAACCCGCTGATTGGTTTACCAAACACGCCTCGGTATCGGCCGAAGATTTTGCCAAAGAGCCGCACCGCAACAAACTCAATGTGCTACTTGGCCGCACCACGCACATGGGTTACCACCATGGGCAGATAGCCTACCTGGCCGCGGTTAAAGACGCCGATTAAGGCTTTTAAAAAAGCGACAAAAAGAGCGCTCCGGATACATTCCGGGGCGCTCTTTTGTTTGGATATGGGCGGGAATTTGAGTATATTTATCATTTAGCCAGATGCACGACGCTGACGGGTTGAAGCCAAAAAGTATTGAGAAATACCGACAAATACCCCCCTATTCATTTGCAAAGCTACGCATTTGCATATTTTTTCATATCTTGTAATAAAAATGCAAATTCCGTATCTAAACCTAAAAAAACAAAAACAATGGCTGACCAGCAGGAAAAATACATTTTAAAAGTAGAGGGCCTCAACGTGGATTACGGCAGTTTTAGCGCCGTAAAAAACGTAAGTTTTGAGGTATTGCAAGGCGAAATTTTTGGATTGCTTGGGCCAAATGGCGCGGGTAAAACCAGCACTTTAAGCTCGATAGAAGGGCTGATCAAATTTAAGTCGGGTACCATTATTGTGGACGGGCAAAACGTTGCCGAAAAACCTTTGTACGCCAAGGCTGCAATGGGCGTGCAACTGCAATCAACCAGCTTTCAACCGGAGTTGAATGTAGTTGAAATATTACGCCTGTTTTCCGGCATTTATGGCGTCGACATGAGTAAGGAAAAGATACACGAGATCTTAAAGGAAATCGGCCTTGAAGATTCGGCGACAAAAAAATTCAGCCAGTTATCGGGCGGACAGCAACAGCGGGTATCGCTGGTAATCGCTACCATCCATAACCCACGTTTGGTATTGTTAGATGAACCAACCACCGGGCTCGACCCGCAGGCCCGCCGCCAGCTTTGGGAACGGATTGAGGCGATACGCACGCGTGGCCATGCGGTATTGTTAACCACACATAGTATGGAAGAAGCCGAGGCCGTTTGCGACCGTATCGCCATTGTTGACCATGGGCAGGTTATCGCCATTGATACCCCGCAAAACATGATCGACAAACACAAGGGCGACCCGGAAGTGATCGCGGTATCGCGCCGTGGCAAAGTAACTTTAGAGGACGTATTCATCGCATTAACAGGTCGCGCCGTACGCGCATAAACAGCAATACAAATGGAAACAACTATACCTAAATCATCTACAGCACTAATAGCGTTGATACGTGCTGATTTTACGACGCTGATACGCAACCGCCGCTCGGTTATATTGGCATTACTGGTACCCAATATCATCCTGATATCGTGGAAAGGACTTGTTAAACACACCGGAGGGCCGTTCGTACTGGCAACTGCCGTTACTATCGGGCTAATGGCTATCGGCCTGATGGGCTACTCGATCTCCATTGCGCGCGACCGCGACAAAGGTGTTTTTCAACGCCTGCGCGTGGCACCGCTACCTACCTGGACCATTATGCTAAGCCGCATCCTGATACAGTTGTTTATGATCATGCTGCTCACCCTTGTGGTGTTTTTGGTGGGTTACAAATTCGACGAGATCACGCTTTCCGTATCGGGATATCTGCTTACCTTCTGCGTTGCCTTTATCGGCGGTGCGGTATACCTGGGTTTGGGTCAACTGATCGTAGGATCCATCAAAAATCCGGAAACGGTAAATGCTACCACCCGCCTGGTTTATTTTTTATTTATGATGACGGGCATGTTTGGCGATATCGCCCAGTTTAGCGACATGGGAAAACTTGGACCTTATCTATCTGCGTTTTCGCATTGGTCGCCTTATGGTTGTGTAAAACTCATGCTGTCAGCAAGCATGGAGCCAGCCAAATGGGGCCACGATCATAATATGGCCTTACTGTTGTCCCTGGGCTATGCTATTGTATTTGCAGCAATAGGCATCAATAAATTTAAGTGGGAATCGCGGTAGCCGACAGTTAATTGTATTGAGTTGTTAAGTTATTCACCAACAATCTATAACCAAAAAACTTGTTGATCCAATAACTAAGTCAACTAAACTTTATTGAAACTTAAAGGTCATAACTATGTTTACTAAACAAAACACAGAAATGAAAAATCTATTTAAAGTTTCAATATTGGCGTTGATGCTGGCTGTGAGCCCGGCAATATCAAACGCGCAGGTAAGCGTTGGCTTATCGGTACGCATAGGGCCTCCGCCCCTGCCGGTTTATGTGCAGCCACCCTGCCCTGTTGACGGTTATTTGTGGACGCCCGGCTACTGGGCTTACGATGATGCCGACGGTTACTATTGGGTACCGGGCGCATGGATAGCCCCACCACAGCCCGATTATTTATGGACACCCGGTTACTGGGGTTACGATGGTGGCTTTTACCGTTTCCACCGTGGCTACTGGGGCCCGCATGTAGGTTATTATGGCGGTATTAACTATGGCTTTGGCTATATAGGCGTTGGCTTTGTTGGCGGCGCATGGTTTGGCGGGCATTTCCGTTACAACACGGCGGTTGTTAATGTAGACCGTACTGTGGTGCGCAACACCTATGTAAACCGCACCGTAATCAATAACGTAACCGTTAACCGCACCAGCTTTAACGGCCCGGGCGGTATAAACGCGCAACCACGCCCGCAAGAAAGGGCTGCTATGAACGAACGCCATATTGCGCCTACCACGCAACAGGTATCGCACCAAACAATGGCGCATAATGATAAGGGGCAGTTTGCATCGGCTAATCACGGCGCACCTCGTACTTCGGCAGTTAGCCAGGTAAGTAATCGTCCGTTTAGCCAGCAGTCGCGTACGCCAAATGGTGGTGTGCAGCACCAGGCCAATGGTTTTGGTAACCATAACCAGCCGGCAGCACAACCACAAAACCATACGCAAATGTCAGGTCCGCCGGCACGTCCCGAACCACAACACCAGATGCAGCCGCAACAAAGGCCGCAGGCCCAACCGCAACATCAGCCACAAGCCCAGCCACAACATGCAGGGCCCGCGCCGCAACAACGTGGTGGATTTGGTCAGCCCCGTGGTGGTGGATTTGGTCAGCCACGTCAAGGTGGTGGCGGGCAGCCTCATCCAGCAGGTGGTGGCGGCGGTGGCCGACCAGCAGGTGGCCACGGCAGGCACGGATAAGAAATCTTTGAATTACTATTGATAACAGAACAGCCATTATCCCGATCAGGATAATGGCTGTTTATATGTTGGCCCCTGGTTATTTAGCGTCGGGTTCAAACTTAACCACGCTGTTTTTTACAGGTTTTAGGCTACGCAGATAAGTATAAACTGCGGTGAGGTCACTATCGGTCATTTTTGAGTAGCTGGCGTAAGGCATAATGGTGGTATAACCATTATGCTGGATCACCGGGAATGTGGTCATATTTTGGTATTTGCGGATGGCGGCAAAAAACTGCGCTTTGCTCCAACTGCCTATACCGGTAGCTACATCAGGCGTAATATTAGCCGGGCGCACCACACCGCCGGTGTACATGTGAAATTCCTTTCCGCCGGCAAAATCCATTCCAGGCAAAGGCGTACCTTTATCATCCGTAGGCGAGTGGCAATCAGCGCATCCCGCAAAGCCCACCAGGTATTTGCCATAGGCCAAACTATCTTTCTCGCTGGGCTTAGTGGTAAATGCGGCTTTCATCGGCATGGTATTGATGAGGATACTCACCGGGAAATCGCGCTCCGCTGGCAGGGTGATGTTCTCAACCGGCTTTAGCGTGCGTATATAGGCAATTATGGCATATACGTCTTGTTTATCGGCTTTACCAAAATTAGGGTATGGCATAATTGGGAACAGCGGGTGATTGTCTTTATTCTGCCCCGTAGTGATGGCGCGGAAAAGTTCGCCATCGGTGTATTTGCTCAGATAGTATGGCGTGATGTTGGATGCGTAATAGCTGCCCGGCAGCCCAAACTCATGACCAAATTTCATGCCACCAGCACCCAAGCTATCGGTATAAACCGGAGCGGTCAACCGGTTCCAGTCGCGGGGCGAGTGGCAGTCTAAACAGTTAGCTACTGCCGTAACCAGGTATTCGCCGCGCTTAATATTTTCGGGGGTAAGTTTTACGTGCAGTTCTTCGGGCGGACCAACATTGGGCAGCGCGGTTTTTACATAGGTAACTGCCGCCGTAATCAGTACAACAACGGCCAGTAGCAAAAAGAGGAGGATTTTAAATAGCTTTTTCATGGTGAAATAAGGTTGGTTTGATTGCTTTAACTATCTCATCACAACGCACTTATCCATCGGCACACTAAAATAATAAAAATTATATTGCTGTCAAGTATCGGGTTCAACTGGTAAATTATTCGGTTGAGGGTTACTTTTAAGCAATGATGGTATCAATATAAAACAACCATTACTATGGGATTGGTAGCCTTACTGATGATATTGATTGCGCCAATTGGTCAAATAGTTTGGAGCAATCGGAGATTAAACCTTAAAACCAAGATGCCAATTGGCGGTATCGTCATATTGATGGCGGCACTAGGTGTTGGACTTTCGGTTGCGGCAACATATCTTTTGTATACCCAAGCTAGATCAATACAAGACCATGGCACATCACAAACGTCTTTCGTACAAATTGGGGGTTTGCTGGCACTTGCATGGGTTCCTATTGCTGGCATCATTTATGGGTTCATTTACTATTTTAAACATCCCCACTTATCGGGCGACGAGGAAGCGGCAGCAAAGATCAACGAGGTTTTGAAAAAACACTACAAGCAATAACAAGGTCTGTAACCCCATCTTAACCCCCTCAAAACTCTTCATTTAAACACTCGCAACTCTGCCTATAAAATCTTACTTTTGCATTCTTTTTAACAAGTGTTTGATATGAGTATTGGTTTATCTGAACAGGAGATATTGCGCCGTAAGGCGATGCAGGACTTACGTGAATTAGGTATCAACCCCTACCCTGCCGAGGCTTTCCCGGTGAATGCCCACGCTAAGGAGATTACCGATAATTTTAAAGAGGGCAGCGATGCTTATCAAAACGTGATTGTAGCCGGTCGCATTATGAGGCGTAACATTATGGGCAGCGCTTCGTTTGCCGAGATCCAGGATTCGACCGGGCGTATACAGGTTTACCTTAACCGTGATGAACTTTGCCCCGGCGAGGATAAAACCTTATACAATACCGTATTTAAAAAACTGCTCGACCTTGGTGATTTCATCGGCGTTAAGGGATATGTGTTCATTACTAAAATGGGCGAAATATCCATCCATGTTAAAGAGCTCACCATCCTGTCCAAATCGTTAAAACCGCTACCGGTTGTTAAACGCGACGAGGACGGTACTGTACACGATGCATTTACTGATCCCGAACAACGCTATCGCCAGCGTTATGTGGACTTAACCGTTAACCCCGAATACAAACAGATCTTTATCAACCGATCCAAAGTGATCCGCACCATGCAGTCGTTTTTTGATGGCCAGGGCTGGATGGAAGTAGAGACACCAATATTGCAGGGCGTTCACGGGGGGGCTGCTGCACGTCCGTTTAAAACGCACCACAACACGCTGGATATGCCTTTGTTTTTGCGCATAGCCAACGAGTTATATTTAAAACGGTTGATCGTAGCCGGCTTTGATGGCGTATATGAGTTTGGTAAGATGTTCCGCAACGAAGGCATGGACCGTACCCACAACCCGGAGTTCACTTCGGTTGAGATATATGTAGCCTACAAGGATTATATCTGGATGATGAAGATGGTTGAAGACTGTCTGGAGAAAGTGGCTATGGCCGTTCATGGCACATCCACCGTAAAATTTGGCGAACATCAGATCAACTTTGCCGGCCCGTACGAAAAACTGAGCATGCACGATAGCATCCTGAAATACACCGGTATTGATGTATCGGCTATGGACGAAGCCGCTTTGCGCGACACCTGCAAAAGCATGGGCATTGAGGTGGACGCCACCATGGGCAAGGGCAAACTGGTTGATGAGATCTTCGGCGCTAAAGTTGAAGCCAACCTGATCCAACCGACCTATATTACCGATTACCCCATCGAGATGACGCCGCTCGCCAAAAAACACCGCACCAAAGAAGGTTTGGTGGAGCGTTTTGAGTTGTTTGTAATGGGTAAGGAAATTGCCAATGCTTACACCGAACTGAACGACCCTATCGATCAGCGGGAGCGTTTTGAAGACCAGCTACTACTGGCCGGCCGCGGCGATGAAGAAGCCATGGTAATGGACGAGGATTTTTTACGCGCACTGGAATACGGTATGCCGCCAACATCGGGCCTGGGTATCGGGATCGACCGTTTGGTGATGCTGATGACCAACCAGACCACCATTCAGGAGGTATTATTTTTCCCGCAAATGCGTGCTGAAAAGAAAGCCAAAGTAGTTACAGTGGACGATTTTGTAAACATCGGCGTACCTGCTGAATGGGTGCCTGTGCTCAATAAAATGGGCTTTAACACCGTTGAAGAACTAAAGGCAGCTAATCCCAACAAAGTATACAACGATATGGGAGGCATGCGCAAAAAACTAAAGCTTGATATTGCCATGCCGACTAAAGACGAGGTAATGACCTGGTTTGCGTAAAACCCTTGCCGATAGTTTGTTTTGTATAAATACCGCTATATTTAACAAACCATAATAAATCTGCTGATATATGGTTATATAAGCCATGTAAAAGGATTACCCGGCAATGAAGCGTTTTATATTAGTGTTGGCTATTATCTGCTCGGGTGCACAAGTAGCCGCTCAACAATTCTATATTGCCAGCGCTAACGGAATAGCTTCGATCACGATAAGTAACGGGATACCCACTACACAAACCCTTGCATCGTGCACATCAACAAACCTCTTGGGTATAGCATTACATGGCACCTCGTTTTATTATATTGTACCTTTTGGCAACGGCTCGGAGCTTTTTAAAGGCGATATCAACAACAACATTATCACAAATTGCAAGCTTCTGGCAGATCTTACCGGCGTCACACCAAATTCTTTGACGGTAGATAATAATAACATATTGTACTATGTGGCCGTTCGAGATCTGTATAAAATCGACCCCGTCAACCCTATCCCCATAAAACTTGGTACATTACCTTTTACGTCGGGCGGCGATCTGGCCTTTTACAATAACGATCTGTACATGGCATCGCCAAACTCAATCGTCAAAATTAATATGGCCAATCCCGCAATAAGTACGGTTTATATTTCCGTTCCTCTTACGGCTAGTAGTCTATTTGGTTTAACCGCAGTAACGGTAAACAACACGGTGGAGTTTTATGCATTTGCTGTATCGGGTTCATACACTAATGTGCTTGAGCTGGATATGGCTAACCAAAAAGTGGTGGGTACTTTATTTACATTACCTTATCTTGTTTACGACGCTGCAAGCCTGGCGGAGGGCGGTACAACACAAGCGTTACATCTCGACGCAGTAACCGTCACCCAGCAATGTAACCTGCAAAATAAAGGGCAGATACAGGTTTCGGCCAAACCCGACGCGGCAAATGCGGTTCTTACCTATTCGCTTAATAATGCAACCACTAATACAATCGGCCTGTTTACCAACCTTTCGCCGGGTAGTTATGGGCTACAGGTGTCGTCAACCACCGGGACACAAAAAGACACCACCATCAACGTGCCTGATTACACCTTTAGCAAAAACTCACTGTCCATTTTAAAAACAAACCCGGTATGTAACTTGAGCGGCAAAATACGGTTTAACATACCTAACGCTAATTTATACTCTGTTCAATATAACGTAGTTACATTTCCGTCCGATCATGTTTTTGCGGATTTAGCCACAGGTGATTATAGCTTTACGCTATTCAACCAGGGTGGCTGCCCGATTGACACAGTGGATATAACCTTAGTTCAGGGGACATGTATACCTGCCGTTACTTTCCCAAATACGTTTACTCCTAATAACGATGGTGTTAACGATATTTTCAAACCCAACTCCAGTCCAACCGTAACCACTTATAAACTGAGCATTTACGACCGTTGGGGCAGCCTCATGTTTGTATCGGCTGATATCAATACCGGCTGGGATGGCCTTTATCATGGTAAGCCGACCGGGACGGGCACATATTATTGGATCGCCGCTTTTACGATCGTAGATGGTGTAAAAAATCTCCAGAACGGCTCGGTTACGCTCATCAGGTAAACAAAAAACACGATTGGTTACAAAAGCTTAACAGAATGGTAAAATACAACAAACCTTTGCGGGATTTCAATTGTATATTTTTATAGTCCATAAAAATGCGAACACCATGATTAACACCAGCTTAGAAATAACCGAAAACGAATACCTGATCAAATTTAGCCGAAGTAAGTTTGACCTGTCGTTCATCCGCAATTTGTTAACTATTGTGGAAATATCTAACCCGTCAGAAGATCACGCTATTTCGGACAAGAATTTTGCGACCGGGCAGCTTTCGTCGACGCCCGACTATTACAGCCACCTCGACGACAAATAAGTGAACCCCGGCATTTTTTAACCGGTGTTAGAACTGCTGGCGAAAACCGCCACGCACTACCTGCTGCTTATCCATTTGGGTCATTTGCCCTTTCATCATCTTAATTTGCTCGGTCAGCAATTTATTGGTATCAGCTTTAGTAGCCACCTGTAAGTACATTTGCGCTTCGCGCTTATTGCGTTTAGCCATCGATATCCCCGCAAGGCTCAAATTGGCCAAAGCTACGTTATGCGACATCTTCATACCCAGCGAAAGTGCCTTTTTAAAGTACTTTTCGGATTTTAACGGGGCTTTGCGCGACTCGATCAACCCCATCAGCAGATTGTAATAACCAAACTGACCTTTATACAGTTGTTTTTCGTAATCGGTGATCTTTAACAACCATTGTTCCGATTTTTCGGTATTTTCTTTACGCAGGTAAAATTGCGCTAACAGCATGTTCTCGTTCAGGAAAAAGGTAAGTAATACAAGCGCCCCTATAAAAAACACCAGCAAACCCCAACCCCAAAAACCAAAGCCACACAAGGTAACACCCGCACCCAAAACCACACAAGCTATAATTAACCGCAGAATATTTGACATAATTTTTTGTAGTATTTAAACACCGCAAATATCTGTTTATTTGTACTGTTAACCAACATCTGTTTTACATTTATGTCGATCGATCTTGAAGCCTCGTGGCTCAATATTTTAAAGGATGAGTTTGGGCAGGATTACATGCTAAAGCTGAAAGAATTTTTAAAAACCGAGAAAGCTGCGGGCCATGTAATATACCCCAAAAGCACTGACATTTTTAACGCTTTTAACACTACGCCGTTTACCAGCGTAAAGGTGGTGATATTAGGGCAAGACCCTTACCATGGGCCAAATCAGGCACATGGCCTATCATTTTCGGTACAAAAAGGTGTAGACGTTCCGCCATCACTGCGTAATATTTATAAAGAACTGGCAACCGATATTGAGGGTTTTAAAATACCCGGTCATGGTAACTTAATCGAGTGGGCCGCGCAGGGTGTGTTACTGCTCAATGCCACCTTAACGGTACAAGCAGCCAATGCGGGGTCGCACCAAAAAAAGGGTTGGGAAAAGTTTACCGATACCGTGATCAAAAAAATATCCGACCAAAAACAAGGCGTTGTTTTTATACTTTGGGGTAACTACGCACAATCAAAAGCCGCAATGATAGACGAAACCAAACATTTGGTGATCCGGTCAACACATCCATCGCCATTAGCGGTAAGCCGGGGTGGTTTTTTTGGTTCGAGGCCATTTTCGAAAACAAACGACTACCTGATCAAGCAGGGTGAGCAACCGATCGACTGGCAAATACATTAACACATGCCTAATAAGCCACCGGCCGGCTTTGCCGCAACTCTTCGTATAGTATGATCACCTTTTTTTGAAGCGCACTGATCTCGTTCTCACGCAATGACAGTTTCTGAATAACCTCGTCAACCTCCTCTTGCTGGCATGTATCGTTTTGACGCTCCTCAGTGTCTAATAATTTTACTACCGGCACCGAAAAAACATCGGCAATTTGCTCTAAGCGCGATAAGTTAACATCGGTGACACCGGTTTCAATTTTAGAAAATGCGGGTACCGAAATACCTAATTTAGCGGCGATATCGCCCTGGCTCCAGCCATATTGCTGACGTAAAGCACGAATGTTTTTAGCCAAAATGTCCATTTTTAAAGTTTAGGTTTTTTAAATAGGTAAATAAAGCACGCTCAATACTAACCTGGGGGGCAGTTGTATATGTCGGCAACTTGTATACGGAGCAAAGCAGGCGAAGGTTATATTACCGTCGCACTTTTTTTAATAACCATTTAATAATGGCCCTGAAAACGACCGTAAAGCCATTTTATCCAGTAAACGGTTTAAGATTTTTTGGTGGTTTCGTGCAACATGCCGCTCATGTCGATAATGTTATCGTCAATTTCGGATACGCATTTATTCATGAGTTTGATACACTCATCTTTCTCGATCAGGTTATCTTTTTCAAGATTTAGCAACCCTTTAAGCGTGGCTATGGGCCCGCGTATCTGGTGCGACAGGTGCAGCGAGTAATCAGCCAGTTTTTTATTCTTGATCTGTAGATCTTTCGTCCGGTCGTCAATAATTTCTTCGAGGTGGTGATTGATCTGGTTAAGGTTTTCTTTCTGTTCGGTAATTTTCTGGTTCAGTCCGGTCAGGTCCTTATTGGTTTTTGCCTTGCGGTTTACGTTATTGATCAGCAATATCACCACTACAACAAGCAATGCCGCTATCAGCACCGTAGCCCAGAAAAATATCTGGTCATTCTTTCGTTCGGCCAACATCATCTCTTGCTTGTGCTGCGTTTCGGCCTGCTGCGATTGTATCTGATACAGCGCAAGCCTGTCCGAAACCACACGTTTATATTTGATACTATCGGCGTGATATATCTCGGATAAGATAGTCAGGGCCCCCGCGTAGTTTTTTCGTTTGGCCTCTAACTGGTAGCTGGTCAGTTTATAATCGTATTCCAGTTTATCGCTGCTTACCAACTGGGCATATTTTAAGCCTTCATCCAGATAATTCTGGGCTTCCTTAAATTCATTCTTAACCATAAAAATTGCAGTCAAGGTCAAATTTATACTGGCTACCGCAAAGTTAAGATCTTTCTCTTTGGCCTGTTTATTAGCCTCCAACAGTAAAACCTTTGCGGTATCCAGTTGCTTCATCCAAAAATAAATAACGCCACGGTTTTGCAAACACTGTATCATGTTGACAACGTCATGCTCCTTTGTGAAAATTATGTTACTTTTATTGGAGTAGTCAAGGGCCAGGCTGTAATTTTTTTTGCGGCGATAAATATTGCCAAAGTTTAAATAAATAGTCGCAATTTGATCGTCGTTTTTAAGTTTTTGGGCAATGGCCAACGCCAGGTCGTAATATTGGATCGCGGCGTCATAATCACTTTCGCGGTAAAGGTTGCCTATGTTATTGTCAACTTTTGCCTCACCCGCCAGGTTTTTAGAAATTTTAAAGTAATTTATAGCCTCCAAATAGCTTTTAAGAGCTGGTTCCGGATCGTTTTTATAATAATAACCAATACCTAATACCCGGTTGGCTTCGGCAATACCATTATTGAAGCCAATCGCTTTTGCTATCTCCAGACTTTTTTGAGCTTGTTTTATCAGTTCATCGGGGTTGGTTAGACGGTTATCATAAGCCTTTTTATTTAGCTTGATCACCTCGGTCGAATCGTGCGTTAACGCAAAAGCGTTCAGCGTGATAGCTATTAAAAAACTGTTGAAAATGAACTGGAAAATAGATTTTATTCTCATTAAATAAAAGTAGTATATTGATGCCGTTAAGTTAAATAAAAAATAATTGTTTGTATACGAAACCATTTTAAAATTGTTTCGTTATTTTTGAATATTAATTTTAACAAAAAAAAACACTAAAAATATGAAATAAATTTTGGTTAAATAAAATATTCTCCTTACGTTTGCCTCAACAAATTATTTACATAACCTAATGTAAATAGCTTTAAATGAGACGACTATGGAACAGAATTGCACTTACTTTTTGAATACGGGCTGCCCTGTTGCTTTATGCCGCAAACAGGAACCATATTGCCAAAATTCGAGTGTAATACTAAGCACTAATACCTAAAAATCAGTGGTATATGCTTTGGATATTTATGAATGATAATTGAATAAAAACCTAAAAAAAACAACTTAATATAAAAAACCCATTAAAAATCCCCAAAAAATGAAAAAGATCATCATCGTAGCTTTCGCAATTTTAACCACTGGCCTGGTTTCATCATGCACAAAAGATAACAGCGTAAAACCCGCTTCTGTTAAATCTCAAACTGTTGCCGGCGACAAAACTGACATGGGTAGCGGCGACTAATCATTACAATAAAAAATCAATTAATTAATTAAACACATCTACTTAAAACTCTCGCAAACAAACAACAACATGAAAAAGATCATCATCGTAGCTTTCGCAATTTTAACCACTGGCCTGGTTTCATCATGCACTAAAGATAACAGCGTAAAACCTGCTTCTGTTAAATCACAAACTGTTGCCAACGACAAAACTGACATGGGTAGCGGCGACTAATTAATACCAGAACCTCACAAAAAATCATCTATAAAAAATCTCGCATACAAACACTAAAATGAAAAAGATCATCATCATCGCTTTCGCAATATTAACTACCGGCTTAGTTTCATCATGCACTAAAGACAATAGCGTAAAACCTGCATCTGTAAAATCACAAACTGTAACTGCTGACAAAACAGACATGGGCAGCGGCGATTTCACCGGCGACGGAACTGGAACCGGCGACGGAAGCGGCAACTAATCAACTATTAATATAAATACATCCCTATTTAAAAACTATCAAATTCAAACAACACCATGAAAAAGATCATCATCATAGCTTTCGCAATATTAACAACAGGCTTAGTTTCATCATGCACTAAAGACAATAGCGTAAAACCTGCATCTGTAAAATCACAAACTGTAACTGCCGACAAAACAGACATGGGTAGCGGCGATTTCACCGGCGACGGAACTGGAACTGGCAACTAACTATATAAAATACATCCCTATTTAAAAACTATCAAATTCAAACAACACCATGAAAAAGATCATCATCATAGCTTTCGCAATATTAACAACCGGGTTAGTTTCATCATGCACTAAAGACAATAGCGTAAAACCTGCATCTGTAAAATCACAAACAGTAGCTGCTGACAAAACAGACATGGGTAGCGGCGACTAATCGTTACACATATTCATTCACACCTAAAACCTTAAATCCCCAAAACTTAAATATTATGAAAAAGATAATCGTACTTGGTATAGCTTTGTTATCTACCGGAATCGTAGTAGCCACCAGCCTCACAAAAGGGACAGCAGTAAAACCAGTTGTTAAGATCGAAAAAAACACACCTGCACAAGGCGATGTTGCCAACGATGCAATGGCTTCTGCCGATTAATTAAAGGATATTTACCCGGGGAACAAGATGCCATAAATGCATATCCCCGGAAGAAAGAATATTAGTCGATATCGGGTTTACCTGACGACGATCATTTTTTTACTCAGTTGCCTGCCCGCAACCTGCATAACATATACGTATATACCAGGCGATAAGCCGGTAACGTTAACATCAACCTGGTGATAACCCGAATTGTAAAACTCGTTGGACACAATGTTTTTTACCACGGCACCAGTCATGCTAAATAATTGCATGTTGATCCTCCCCGACTCTGTTAAGCTAAAGCCAATAGTAGTTGTATTCTGCACCGGGTTTGGAAAGTTCTGATTCAAACCAACCAACAATAACTTATTTTCAATTGCCGCATTAATGGCGTCAAACCACACATAGCTGATCAATTTATCGCCCTGAGCGTTTGGATGCAAGCCGTCGGCCTGGTACAATTGAAAGTTACGCCCCATAGCCGCATTAATATCTGCAATGTAAAGCTTGTTTTTAAGCGCTAACGCTTTGTACTCGGCATTGATCCGGGTTACATAAGTATTAGTTGTTTTATAAATGGGGTTGCCTTTATCATTAACAAACTGCAACGTACCAATAATGGGGATAAGGTTATTTTTAACGCACTTCTCTACCATGGTTTGCATATTTACCAAAGGGATACGCAACTGCGCGGTAATTTGCGCTGCGGTTAACTTTACGTTTGAGTTTGCCAGGTTAAGGGCATCGTTCAATCCAATCAAAATACAAACAAAGCCAGTGCGGCCGCTTATGGCCTGGTCAAACCTAAGCAGGCCTTGCGTAGTAGTTTCGCCGGGCACGCCCCAGTTAGTAACCGTAATGTACTTGCCGCTAAAGCAATATTGAAAGTCTTGCTGCAGGTAAGGCTGAAAAGAAAACCCGTTAACGCCGGCTACCGTACTGGCGCCAAAAGTGGTAATGTTAATGCTATCCTTAATGTAAAACTTTGACGCAGCACTGCAACTTGGTGTTTGCGCAAGCGACACCAAACTTGTGAAGTACATAAAAAAGAGAAAAAGTAAAAACTTTTTACATTGCCCCATTTCGCGTTTTAACATTAATAGCCTAACTAATAGGTAACTATACAAATATACAACCATAAAAATAACAATTGTAGTTATACCATGCAATTTTTAACATTAATGCAGTTTATATTCCTTTTAGTTACAAAACGCATTTGAGCAAACGGGGTAAACGTACCCCATTTTCGATTAAATTTTGTGGAATTTATGGCATAGGCAGTTTAACTATTGTGGGCGAAACTGTTGCGTTTTTAGGTAACTTGTTTTAAAGCCTGTAAAACACATTGCCGATAAGCCAACAATTTACAGTCGCAGTTTAAATTCTATATTTGCTGTAAAATAAAAAAGGTATGCAGGCTATAAAAAATTATGTAGAAGCAAATAAAGACCGGCTATTAGCTGAGCTTTTTGAACTGCTCAGGTTTCCCTCGGTAAGTGCCGACCCAAAATATAAAGAACACGTATTAAAAGCTGCCGACTATGTGGCCCAAAAACTGACCGAGGCTGGCGCCGACAAGGTTGAGGTTTGCCAGACGGCAGGTTACCCGATTGTATACGGCGAAAAAATTATTGACCCTGCATTGCCAACGGTTTTAACCTATGGCCACTATGACGTGCAACCACCCGATCCTTTGGAGCTTTGGCATACACCACCTTTTGAGCCAACCGTGCGCGATGGTAAAATTTACGCCCGCGGCGCCTGCGACGATAAGGGCCAGTTTTATATGCATGTTAAAGCTTTTGAGCTGATGATGCAAACCAATACCCTGCCCTGCAATATCAAGTTTATGATAGAGGGCGAAGAAGAAGTTGGATCGGACAATTTGGGCCATTTTGTAAAAGCCAACAAAGAGCGCTTAAAAGCCGATGTAGTTTTAATATCCGATACCTCGATGATCAGCATGGAGCACCCATCGCTCGAAACAGGTTTGCGTGGCCTGTCATACCTCGAAGTTGAGGTGGTTGGTCCTAACCGCGATCTGCACTCCGGGGTTTACGGCGGTGCGGTGGCTAATCCGGCTACCATCCTGGCTAAAATGATCGCATCGTTGCACGACGAAAACAACCATATTACCATCCCTGGTTTTTACGACGATGTAATCGAGCTTACACCCGATGAACGTAAAGAGTTAAATGCTGCGCCTTATGATGAGGCCGAATACAAAACCGACCTGGATGTAAAAGAACTTTGGGGCGAAAAAGGTTATACCACCTTTGAACGTACAGGCACCCGCCCCACTTTAGAAGTAAACGGTATTTGGGGCGGTTACATAGGCGAAGGCGCCAAAACCGTTTTGCCCTCAAAAGCGAATGCTAAAATATCCATGCGTTTGGTACCAAACCAACACTCTGATAAAATACGCGACCTGTTTACCGCACACTTTTTAAAAATAGCCCCGCCCTATGTTAAAGTTAAGGTAACACCGCACCATGGCGGCGAACCTGTGGTTACGCCTACCGATAGTGTCGCCTTCCGCGCTGCGCAAAAGGCAATTGAAGAGTCGTTTGGTAAAAAGCCTATCCCGACCAGGGGCGGAGGCAGTATACCTATTGTAGCCTTGTTTGAAGAAGTGCTGGGCATTAAAACCGTGTTAATGGGCTTTGGCCTGGATAGCGACGCGCTACACTCGCCGAACGAGAAATACGATATTTTTAATTACTATAAAGGGATAGAAACTATTCCATTATTTCATAAATACTTTGCCCAACTGAGCAGCGGGCGGTAAATAAAAATACCGTTAAATATTATAATTTTACGGCTGCGCTTGAGTTAAAGGTTTTTGACTTTTAACTTTCGATTTTTAACTTAAAAATGGATATATCTGTTGTAGTACCCTTATATAACGAAGTGGAATCGTTACCCGAACTTACCTCATGGATAAGCCAGGTGATGCTTGATAATCACTTTAGCTACGAAATCATTTTGGTTGACGACGGCAGTAACGACGGCTCGTGGGAGATGATCCATAAATTAAGTGAGGGTAACAGTCATATCAAAGGGATCCGCTTCCGCCGCAACTACGGTAAATCGGCCGCGCTCAATACCGGGTTTGCCAAAGCCGAGGGTAATGTAGTGATCACCATGGATGCGGACCTGCAGGACAGTCCCGACGAGATACCCGAGCTTTACCGTCGCATAACGGTCGAAAAATACGACCTGGTATCGGGCTGGAAAGCCAAACGGCACGACCCATTGACCAAAACCATCCCTACCAAACTGTTTAACTCGGTCACGCGGCGCATGTCGGGTATACATAACCTGCACGATTTTAACTGCGGTTTAAAAGCTTACCGTAAGGCGGTGGTTAAAAACATCGAGGTTTACGGCGAGATGCACCGCTACATCCCTGTTTTAGCCAAGTGGGCTGGCTTTACAAAAATTAGCGAACAGGTGGTGGAGCACCGCCCGCGAAAATACGGTAAAACCAAATTTGGTATGAGCCGCTTTGTAAACGGGTTCCTGGATCTGCTCTCCATATTTTTCGTTGGCAAGTTTGGAAAGCGCCCGATGCACTTTTTTGGGACGATGGGCGTGTTGAGCTTTTTGGTCGGCTTTTTTAGCATCGTGTGGATCATCGCCGAAAAGTTATACCTGATTCACGAAAACGAAGTCAATCATACGCACATACAATATCGCGACGCTACTGAGCAACCATTGTTTTATATTGCTTTGATAGCCATAGTTATAGGCTTTCAATTGTTTTTAACCGGATTTGTATCCGAGCTGGTATCGCGCAATGGCAGCGACCGTAACCGGTACCAAGTTGATGAAACTATTTAAGAAGATTTGAGATGTTAGATTTGAGATATGAGACAAGGCGTATTTAACGCTATTCCTAATTAGCTCTGTATCCATCTCAATACTCATATCTCAATACTCACATCTAAAAAAACATGTTTTTCTCCATCATTATACCTTTATACAACCGTCCGCACGAGATCAACGAGTTGCTGCATACTTTAACCGCGCAAACGTACACCCAATTTGAGGTTTTGGTTATTGAAGATGGGTCGGTACATGATGCCAAAAAGATAGTTGAAAGCTATGCCAATAAACTGGACATCGGCTATTACGTTAAACCCAACGAAGGCCAGGGTTTTGCACGTAATTATGGTTTTGCGAAGGCAAAAGGTGATTACTTTATTGTATTTGACAGTGATTGCCTGATACCCGAAAACTACCTGGACACTGTAAAAAATTATTTATACGAGCACGACCTTGACGCCTACGGCGGCCCGGACGGTGCGCATACTTCTTTCACTCCTATACAGCGCGCCATCAGCTACAGCATGACCTCGCCTTTTACAACCGGCGGCATCAGGGGTAATAAAAAAGGGATCGGTAAATTTCACCCGCGCAGCTTTAACATGGGTATATCGCGCCAGGTATGGGAAAAAACGGGCGGCTTTATAATTACGCGCCTGGGCGAGGATATTGAGTTCAGCATCCGCATACAGCAAATGGGCTTTAAAACCGGGCTTATCCCAAAGGCCATCGTATACCATAAACGCCGCACCGATTTTGTCAATTTTTTTAAACAACTGCACTTTTTCGGCCGCGCGCGTATCAACATTTACAAGTTTTTTCCAAACGAACTTAAAGCAGTTCACTTTTTTCCAGCGGTATTTACCGTAGGATTGATCGCTACCCTTGTTTTAAACAGCATCAGGAGCCATTTTGCAGCCCCGGGCAACATTATTTATGCCCTTTACTTTTTGTTGATATTTTTTCACTCGTGGAGTAAAAACAAATCAGTAAAAGTTGCATTTTTGAGTATTATTGCCGCCTTTATCCAGCTGACCGCTTACGGGCTTGGTTTTATGGAAGATTTGTGGAAGCGCGTTATAATTAAAACATCATAGGCCATGTATCATCCCTTTTCTATCGCAGAGACTTTAAAAACTGCATGGGGTATCTTTAAAAAGAGTTTTGTAACCGTCATCGTTTATTCGGTGGTTACCTTATTCGTTTTGATCATCATGGGCATTGTACTGGGCATACTCATCACATCCGACAATTATTACGTGGATATGCTGGTATCGTTGATCATTGTAATTTTCCAATCATATACCACTTTAGGACTTAACAAGTTGATCTTCACGCTGATGGACCGTGAATTTTATGAGTTCGAGATTTCGCAGATCTTCCCCCGGTTCACCATGCTGATGAGCTTTTTAGCTATCTGGTTTTTATTCATCGCCGCCGTGGTTACCTACAATCTGATCATTATCCGCATCAGCGATTTTACCCTGGTGCACGATATCGGTATCCTTATAGGCATAACCGCGTTTTTGTACTTTGTTTTGAGGTTGATGTTTTTTAGTTGCTATATCGTTGACGAGGACTCGGGGCCAATTGAGTGTGTAAAACAAAGCTTCGCGTTAACCCGTGGACACCTGTTACACACATTTAACATACTGCTCATTGTACTGGCACTTATTGCCGTACCGGCAATTTTGGCGAAATACTTTATTATAGCCCCGTTGTTCCTCGCCTTTAGCTTCCCGTTTGTAAACATTTTTGTAATGGTAGCTTACCGCAAACTGATCTACAGCCACCAGGATGTAGATGACAACATTGCCGAAACCGTTTAACCTATGGGCCTAAAAGCAGCATTAAGCAAACCTTTTGCCGCTATCATCAATATCCGGTTAAACAAGTTGCGTAAAAACGCCGTTGCGCTGCAACAAAAAACCTTTCAAAAGCTCGTAGCGCAGGCGACGGATACGGCGTTCGGCAAAGATCATGGTTTTAGCGAGATCAAAACATACGACGATTTTAAAAAACAGGTGCCCATCCGCGATTACGAGGGCTTGCGCGATTACATCGACCGGGTAACCAATGGCGAAGCCAATGTACTGTGGCCGGGTAAACCTCAATACCTATCCAAAACATCTGGAACCACATCGGGCGTCAAGTATATCCCCATCAGTAAAGAGAGCATGCCCGAGCATATTAAAGCCGCGCGCAACGCCTTGCTAAGTTATATACACGAAACCGGTAAAACCGACTTTGTGGATGGCAGCATGATATTTTTACAGGGCAGCCCGGTGTTGGCCGAGAAACACGGTATTGCCACAGGTCGCCTGTCGGGTATTGTAGCGCACCATGTGCCGCAGTACTTACAAAAAAACCGCAAACCCAGTTACGCCGTCAATTGTATTGAGGATTGGGAAGAAAAAGTAGATGCCATTGTGGATGAAACGCTGACGGAGGATATGCGCCTGATATCCGGCATACCGCCCTGGTGCCAGATGTATTTTGACCGGCTATCGGCTAAAGCCGGCGGCAAAAAGATCAAGGATATCTTTCCCAACTTTAAGCTGTTTGTTTATGGTGGTGTAAATTACGAGCCTTACCGCGCACGGATAGAAGAAAGCATTGGCTTTGCCATTGATACGATAGAAACCTACCCGGCATCCGAAGGGTTTATCGCTTTTCAGGATTCGCAAACGGACAAGGGCTTATTACTTTTAGCTGACTCCGGGATATTTTACGAGTTTATCCCGGTTGATGAATACTTTGATGCCAACCCAACCCGGCTGAGTTTAGGCGAGGTTGAACTGGATAAAAACTACGCTTTGATACTCAATACCAATGCCGGTCTATGGGGTTACAGCATTGGCGATACTGTCAAGTTTGTATCCAAAAACCCGTACAAAATTATGGTGACGGGCCGCATCAAGCATTACATCAGCGCCTTTGGCGAGCATGTGATTGGCGAAGAAGTGGAGCATGCCTTGTTAAGCGTTGCCAAAGCCGAAGGCATCGATATCACCGAGTTCACGGTTGCACCCCAGGTAAACCCGCCACAAGGCCAGCTGCCCTACCACGAGTGGTTTGTGGAGTTTGGTCGCGAACCTAAGAATATGGCTACCTTTAGCTTAAAGGTTGACGAGGCGCTCCAGAAAAAGAACATCTATTACTTCGACCTGATCAAAGGCAGCATATTACAACCATTACAATTGCGAAGTTTACAAAAGGATGCCTTTATCAATTATATGCGCTCGCAAGGTAAATTAGGGGGACAAAATAAAGTCCCCCGTTTGGCAAATGATCGTAAGATCGCGGATGAATTGACCGGTTATATTTTGTAAGCCTTCAATTAAGCCAGCTTGGCCACTTGCCTCCTCTTATATAAAAAGTAGCTGTACCATACTACGCCAACAAATACAAACAACACCCAAATATTTGCTAAAAAGATCACAAAATCGTTAAAACCAAGCCAACCATTGGCGAGCGAATTACGTAGCTGGGTAAAAAATGGCACCCGGAAACTCGAAGGGTCATCGTTAACTACAACTTCCCGGGCCACCGTATTGGTTTGATAAAAGCTCAGGCTGATGGTGCTGTATTTGGTTTCGTAATCAATGCGGCGATTATTAATCTTTTGATCGATCAGGTCATCTTTGAGCGCCATCACGCTTTCGGCGCTTTTAATTTTGATGTTATTGGTTTTTTGCTGCGCGATGATCTCGCTGCGGCTTTGTACTTTAAGGTTCGACGCCATGTAGTCGAGCGTTTTATCTTCGATATCCATATTACGCGTATTGATGTAGATAGCCATTTTACCTACCGTATTCATAAACTCATCCATCCGGTCTGCCGGTACACGCACAGTCATATCCGCTGTTGTATTATAGGATGAAACGTGGATCACCGAGTCGCGGCTGATGGGGTTATCATAGCTACGCTGCACAGCCGACTGCATGGCGTGGTGCATCACCATACCGTGGTAACTCATCGTCAAAGCCGAAACATCTTCGCAAGCGCGTTGTACATTCTTCACTTTGAAATTCATGGCGGCGGTTTTGATCAATTTTGGAGCAGTTAACGCGGTATCAGTTTTAGCATCGGTACGCGCCGAGTCGGCCGACGAATTGGCTATTTCATAGTTCTTTGTTCCACTGCAGGCTGCTAAAAAAAGGGCAAAGCAGATCCCCAAACAAATAATTTTCGTTTTCATGATTTTTAGGATTTAAATGATTTATAGTTAATGCGGTAAACCGTTAAAAGGTAACCGTACCTAATTGAAGTAACTGATTTATTACCGGGAAGCGCGCCCTGGCAACCGCTTTTCATTATTTATAATTATTCTAAATAAAGTTGTAAGAATTAATTCAAGTTATTTTCTTTGCATTATCTATAATTAGTCTAAATAAATATAAATAAAATGAAACAGATCAACCTATCGAAAACACTCTTGCTTTTAGCACTGCTGCTCATCAACACCATGGTCCGGGCTGCAGAATCAAACGCCGGCACCATTCAAGGCCGCGTTACCACCACCGACGATAAACCCGCGGCTTTTGTTACGGTAAGCATCACCGGATTGAACAAAGCCAACCGAACCGATGACGACGGTGCTTATTCGCTTCACAACATCAAGCCTGGCACTTACACACTCAAGGTTTCATTCATCGGCCTCGCCACACAAACCAAAACCGTGGAAGTTTTGCCTGGCAAAACGCTTTTCGTCGACTTTAAACTGGCCGAAACTTCGGCTACGCTGAACGAGGTGACCATTAATGCCCGCAAAACTATAAACAGTACCAAATTGAGTTTAAATAAAGCGGGCATCAGTCCGTTGGATATGCCTCAAAGCGGCGGCGTGGTATCCAGCCAGGTTTTACAAGACCAGCAGGTGAACCGATTAGGTGACGCCGTGCGCAACGTAAGCGGCGTAACCCTCACCCAAACCCGTGGCGGCGTAGGCGAAACTTTTACCGCCAGGGGTTATAGTATCGGCATTGGAGGCGGTGCAGGCAGCATATTTAAAAACGGCGTATTGGTTAATACAGCAGGTTTTCCCGAAGCAAGCACGCTGGAATCAGTAGAGATATTGAAAGGCAGTTCAGCTCTGCTGTACGGTAATGTATCGGGTGGCCTCATCATCAACATGGTGACCAAAAAACCAAAATTTGAAAACGGCGGCGTAGTATCCATGCGTGCCGGCAGCTTTAACGAATTTAAACCGACGGTAGATGTTTACGGCCCGCTATCAAACAATGTAGCCTATCGCGCCGTGGCTACCTACGAAAATGATGGCAGTTATCGCAGTCATGTAAAAACAGAGCGGTTTTACGCAAATCCATCGGTGTTGTACAACCTCGGCAAAAATACAACCCTGACTGTGGAAGGTGATTTTTTGAGATCGAACCTGACACCCGATTGGGGCGTAGGCTCATTGAATAACGGACAGGCCATCCCCACCATGGTAGCCCGCGACCAGTTTATTAATACGGCCTGGGCTTACAGCCACATGAACCAATATACGGGATCGTTAACTTTAGATCATCATTTGAATGAAGACTGGAAACTGAATTTCATTACGTCGGCACAAGGTACCCATATTGATAGCTACGGATCTACGCAACCAAGTACGGTCAATTTAAATGGCGACTGGAACCGCACCCTGGCCAGGGCCAACACCCACGAGGGAGACTATACTGTGCAAAGCAACCTGACCGGTAAATTTACTACGGGGAGCATCAGCCACCAATTATTGGTTGGTATGGATGCCGCCGAAGTAGACAATGTAAGTTATGCCTATACCATCAATGGTTTGCCTATAGCAAGTTATGCTTACGACAAGATCAACACCATCAACCTTAGCCAATATGCACAGCGCACAGATATACCCGATGCCATAGCAGCAACTCGTACAGCAGCACCGGTTTATCGCGCAGGAACCTATGTGCAAGATTTGATCAGCCTGACGGCGAAGTTTAAAGTGCTTGCCGGTTTGCGTTGGTCAACGCAGCATACCAGTCAAACAAATATTGACTCTATACAAAAAAACAAAAGCATTACCGGTGCGGCAGGTACCCGTAACGATCAGGCCTTTTCGCCAAAAGTAGCACTCATATACCAGCCGATAACTACAACCTCCATTTATGTTGACTACAGCAACAATTTTATGGTTAACTCGGGTACCGATGTAAATACCCGGCAGGGTTTAGCCCCTTCGCTGGTCGATCAGTATGAGGCCGGTATCAAAAACGAACTGTTTGACGGAAAGCTATCTGCCAATGTAAGTATTTACCGCATCGTCAACTCAAACCTGGCGGTATTATCGCCTTACGGTTATGACGGTGTTACCCCAAATACTGATGCCACGCTTAAAAAATTCAGCGGTCAGACTACGAGTGATGGATTGGAAATAGACCTTACCGGCCACTTAACCAACAATCTTTACTTTATTACCGGCTATGCTTATAACCACGCTTATTTTTCGAATACAACGGGGTTAAAAGGGTCAAACCTGGAAGGCGAACCGTTGGTGATCAACCCCTCGCATACTGCTAATGCATCGCTATTCTACACTATCGACAAAGGCAAGTTAAGAGGAGTTAAATTAGGTGCTTCGTCCTTCTATACCGGTTTCCGTTATGCGGGATATAACAACACCGTGCAGCAGGCCCAGGCTTATAACCGTCTGTTGCCTGTGGGTGGTTTCGCTACGCTCGATCTTTCGGCCGGATACACTTATAAAAAACTATCCCTATTAAGTAGCATCACCAATGTGACCAATACTATGAACTATTTGGTACATGATAATTATAGCGTTACGCCGATACCGCCTACCCAGTTTGTCACCACACTTGCCTATAAATTCTAAAGGGAGACTATTCTTTATTTTCAATTGAATAGCCGTGTGCGTCAGCGCATGGCTATTTGTTTTTATGCGATAATTATTAAGTTAAATAGCTGATATATTAACCAATAGTGATACTTTTACGTTCTTAATTTTTTGAGGCAGCCTTTGCGTTGCGTAAGTGTAATGTATCCCGACGATCATCAAATAAAAAACATAGCCATACTTGGTTCAACAGGCAGTATTGGTACCCAGGCGCTGCAGGTGATCGGCCAAAACCCACATTTATTTAAAGTTTTTGTGCTTACCGCGCAAAACAGTGCAGCGCAACTCATCGAGCAGGCTATACAATACCTGCCCGCCTATGTAGTAATTACCAATGCTGATCAGTACCCCATAGTTAAAACCGCGCTGGCGCATTTGCCTATACAAGTGATGGCCGGGCACA
>Ga0206938_1046_pt2 | contig 34329 bp, 26 predicted proteins | sample Alteio_BWOrgHeat_12_FD_152918 | JGI IMG/M metagenome (GOLD analysis project Ga0206938, IMG submission 152918) | Enriched cells from forest soil in Barre Woods Harvard Forest LTER site, Petersham, Massachusetts, United States -... | ecosystem: Environmental > Terrestrial > Soil > Temperate forest >... | reverse complement strand
GTGGTATGAATCAGCAGCTTTCCTTCCAGGAAACGGGCCACTTCCACAACGGCATCGTTGTCTTTTCTGGGCGCTTCACGGAATTTTCTCGGATAAATCGAAATACCTGTATAGATATTGTAATGAAGTGTCAGTACATGACCTTTGAAAGCGAAGTCCCACATCAATGAATCGAAATCATCGGATTTGTGGTTAAAATTCACGTCCAGGTCGTCCGATAAAATATTGGCGACTTCATAAAATCTTTTAAGGCCGCAATCGTCGTCTATAACTGCTTCGGTACAACCGAAGTCGGTACGTAATGTTAGGCTCATAGTGTGGGGATTTATTTGGTTTACGGATAAGTTCATGGTACGGGATTAAATTTGGGTGGTGTGGGCAATTTTTCTCCTGCTAAAATTCTTTCAGCGCCAACATTTTTACCGTTGGAAGGACAACCATACTGAGGTTTGCAGGAAAACAACGTGCCTGTAATGATGCACAGCACTGTTAAATACAAAAGGGTTTTACTTGTTTTCATTGGATATCGGTTAACAATTTAAACCTACAAAAAAGGTCGATCATTTGCAATGAAGCAGCCTGAAACTCGATGAATTGCAGGATATCTTCGATGAATGGCCCACCGGTAGGCTGCCCTTATAACGACTAGGTATAATTGTTAATTGTAAAGGAACTAGGTAAAATCACTGATAGGGGAATAGGCATTGAAAATCAAGTGGACTTCAATCCTTTAGGGGCATTTTTTCCAGGGTAAACCCTGGTAAACGCCGCTGTACCGGAGCTCTATTGCCCGCGGAACCAGTCAGCATACTGTATATAGTTGTTGGCAATCCGCTCGATCTCCCCATGGATGAGTTCCTTGGGGATATCCTTGATCTTGCGGGCAGGAATGCCGGCATAGATGGCGCCTTGCTCTACTTTCGTGTTTTCCAGGACCACGGCTCCCGCGGCAATGATGGAATTGCTTCCAATATCGGCGCCGTCCATGATGATCGATCCCATGCCGATCAGGACATTGTCCTGTACCGTACATCCATGCACGATGGCATGGTGGCCGATCGACACATTGTTTCCAATAACCGTCTTTGCTTTCTGGTAGGTGCAATGTATAATGGCGCCATCCTGGATATTGACTTTGTTTCCGATTCGGATACTGTTTACGTCTCCCCGCACAACGGTATTGAACCAGACACTGCAGTCATCGCCCATCACGACGTCTCCGACAACGGTCGCATTGGGTGCGATATAAATATTTTTACCAAAACCGGGGGAAATGCCTTTAACGGGAAGAATGACTGGCATGATCTGCTTTTTTTTGGAGTGCCTCTAAGTTAATGTAAAATCATATGGATCGCTCAGACGACCGGAAGGAAGGATCGAACCGGGAATGTGAAAAACCATCGGTAATATTGTTGTTTCAATTAAAAGCAGACGTCATCCCTGTGCGTCCCGGCGGGTAAAACGGCAACATGAATTCACGCGAAATTTTCTTCCATCACCTCGGTCAGACTTCTCCCGAGCCGCTGGCCCTGGAGATCGTCCGGGCGGAAGGCATGTATCTGTACGATGTTTCCGGTAAACAATATCTGGACGGGATCGGAGGGATCAGCGTTTGTAATACGGGTCATCGCCATCCCCGGGTAGTCGAGGCCATTCGCGACCAGGCAGACCGTTACCTCCATGTCCTGGTTTATGGAGAAATGATTCAGTCGCCCCAAATTGAATATGCCCGCCTGCTGACGCAACACCTGCCCCCCTCCCTTCAATCGGTGTTTTTTACCAATTCCGGTTCAGAAGCTACAGAAGGAGCCATGAAACTGGCTAAACGGGTAACGGGTAGAACGGAAATGGTCGGATTTGACTATTCTTATCACGGATCCACGCAAGGGTCCCTGAGTATGATCGGAGACGAATATTGGCGAAGAGCCTTCAGGCCCCTTTTACCAGGAATCCATCACCTTCGTTACAACAGCAAAGAAGATCTCGACCGGATCACGGAAAAAACAGCCTGCGTGGTGGTTGAAACCGTCCAGGCGGAAGCCGGTGTAATCAAACCGGAAAAATCCTGGTTGACAGCCCTACGCAAAAAATGTGATGCAACCGGTGCCTTGCTCATTCTGGATGAAATTCAGGTTGGATTTGGCCGCACAGGCACCCTCTGGGGTTTTGAACAATACGGTGTCATACCCGATATCCTCTTACTCGGCAAGGCCCTTGGCGGAGGACTTCCCCTCGGGGCCTTCATCGCATCCAAAGAGAAGATGGATAGTTTTACCCATCAGCCGGTCCTGGGTCATATCAGCACTTTTGGCGGCCATCCATTGAGTTGTGCCGCGGGACTCGCATCTCTGCAAATCCTTTTGAATGGCAGCCCGCCTGAGGTTGGAAATGAAAAGACCGGTCCTGCGGAAAACCTTATAACAGCCGTTGGAAAAAAGGAAAAATTATTCCATCAATTGCTGCAACATCCTTCCATTCCCAGGGTTCGATCGGCGGGGTTGCTGATAGCCCTGGAATTTTCAGATTTCCAAACCAACAAACGGATCATCGATCGGTCAATCCAGGATGGCCTGCTCACAGACTGGTTTTTATTTGCATCGAACTGTTTACGCATTGCGCCTCCGCTGACCATCTCTGAAGAGCAGATTGAAGAAATGTGCAGGATCCTTGTTGGCCATGCAAAGGGAACTCCACCGTGATGGATTTTAGAAAACCGATCGAAGGGAAGGGAGACTATTTAATTTTTATATAGGGATCGGAGCTGATGGCACCCGACCGGTCGGAGCAACTGTCCGAAATCAAAGACAGGTACAGTTTATCCTCCTTGATGACATATTTGTATTTGCCGACTATTTGATTGTCACAACTTGAAATGCCCGATACTTTTACCAAGTACAGAATACCCGGTTCCGTTTTATAGGTCATCCGTTCTACGAGCGAACTATCGGCCACTACATTGACTTGCGTGGTGTCCTTGTCAAATCGCCAGAAAACATTGGTATTGGTTTCCAGCAACATCGTGCCTTGCCAGGTGGTATGTGCCAATTGCGCCTGAGCCGGGGGCAGTATGAAAAAAAACAGGAGAACAGATATGGCCATGGATTTTTTCATCGTGAATTATTCAGTTTTCAAAAGTAGTTTTTTATTGTGAAATCTTTTGGGGCAACCGTCACCTGATCATTTTTTTAAACATCGGTGCAACCTTCCGGCGTCTTGGAGTGAGCACAAGATATTCTTTCCATACCTCTGGCAATCCCGGCTTTGGTCATCTGCCCATATCCGTCATCGGTCAGGTGTTCAGAAAAATCCTGGGCCAGGAAATAATTTTTTTTGGCTTCCTCCCCATCTCCCATATCCTCATGACATTTGGCAATATTGAGATAAAGGGAAGGCAAATGGGCTTTCATGTTTTCCTCCTTTATTTTCAAGGCAAATGCCAGCGCGGTTTTGTCCCAGGCCAATTTATCGGCAACGTTTTTCTGATGCCTGGCTACATAATGAGCCGAAATAAATTTCTCCAGATCCAGGGTTGCCTCCCTCCAAGCTTGCCAAAATACCTGGGCAGCTTCTGCTGTTTTTCCTGCTCCTTCCAGGCTCATTCCTTCAGCGCAGCGTTTGACGACGATATTTTCTGGGTTAAATTCCACTGGGTTTGTTTGTAAATACTAAATACTTTAAAACGCGATCCGGAAACTTCCGAAAACGCCGAATTTCTGAATATTGGTCAGTCCTACATTGGAGGGTGACACATGCCAGATAAAATCCACCCGGCAAAATTTAAATATGTTGTCGACACCCGTGCCGATTTCCATGTATGTTTTTCCGTTCAGAGACTGGAATGAATAGTCGACGTTGTTGTTGTAGGCTTCATTCTGCGCTGAAAGATGTCCCCACAGGAGTTTGACATCATAAAACTGACGCCATTTTAATTTCCGGGTGATCCCAGTGAACTTAAATATGCCAGGCCCGATATTGTGTTCGAAATTGAATCCCAGAAACTCATCGTGCAGATACTGATATTTATTCATTAAGCTGAACGCATATTTATTGTAATAGTAGGTTTCATTACCCGGTGCGACGTTCAGAAAAGGGTAAGGCTGTACGCCGGTGGTCTTTCCGCCAAAAAAATCGTAGTAGATCGTTCCGATCGGAGGTACTTTGACCACATCGGAAATGCTGGCGAAAATTTTATTATAAGTAAGGGTGCTTCCCAGTACGTTGGGGAAGCCATGGGTAAACTTCAGGTCGATGATCGGATATTCACTGCCCAGGCTGGTCCGGTAAAAAGTTGTTTCAAAAAATTTCTCCAGAAATGCAAACCGAAGGTTGATGGACAGTTCAAATCCATCCATGGGATTGCCCGGACCTTTTTCAAAAAAAATGATCGGAGCCAGGTTCAGTTCTGGGTTGTATACTTTGTGGTCGGCCGTAAGGGTGATGGAAAATCCGTTGACCCATTCGTTGAACCACTGTATCTGCTGCTCGGTCAGGTTGATGAATTTGATGGGGATACCCGGTTTACGTACAGCGATCGCGAAGATGTTGTCAGAAGTGATCTCATCATAGTATTGTTGCCCGTAGTCCAGGTCCTGCCTGAACATGCCATATAGGGACATGCGGGGATTTCGTTTAAAAATGTACAGGGCATCGCCTTCCCAGTGCCATACCTTGTCTCCGAAGCCATAGGCCAGATAACCGTGCAGGGTCAGGTTTTTATTGAATCCCCGGTTGGTTCCCAAATCAAATCGTACCCGCACTCCCTGCAGTTCATTTTCGTATATCCAGTTGTACCAGGGACCGATGACATAGTTTCCGATATCATAATAACCGGTGGCTATAAAATTAATCGCATTGGCATACTGATGAAATGCTTTCATGCCTACGAGTGTGTCCATCATCTTGTATACGGCTTTTTCATCCTTGCTCAGGGATTCATGGCGGTGGGCAAGCCAGAATGAATCCGGACGAACTCGGGCATTGGCCGAAAAAAGAACCTCCTCCAGGATTTTATTTTTCTCAACTTCCCGGATAACGGATGAATCATTGTAGAGGATGTTCTTGTAAGTAGTGGTTTTTCTGCCGATCATGCCCATCCGGTTTTTTCCGAGCGGAGACAGGGCCGCAACAAATTTATCCCGGGAAAGAAACCAGGTGGTATCGTGAATCAGCGTGAATTCCTGAACGAGCGTCAGTTCCTGGACAAAATTCAGGTTGGAAGAAGCGTCCAGACGCAGGGTCATTTTCTGAATGGCAAAACTGGAATCATGAACCCAGCAATCACCGGTAAAAGTATTCTCTCCTTTTCTTTTCGGGGTGAAGACCAGATGCAGCAACCGGCGCGCGTTCACATACTGGGTGTCAACAATCTGGTAATGATAATAAAAATCCCCGTTGTCCGAGAGCGGACTGACGAATCGTTTGTCAAAAACAGGGATGAAGTTATTATAGAAATCGATGTTCTGCTCCATGCCGCCCAGGTAGCGGCTCACACTTTCGTTGTTGAGGCCCACGGTTTTACTTCCTTTGATGACCTCTCTTCTTTTTGTTACCGGTTCGTGCACATAATAGTAGTCGGATAGGGTTTCGGTAATATAGATCGGAAGAAAGGGTTTGGCCTCACTGCTGTCGATGTTTTCTAAAATGAAAGCAAAGGGCTTCAGGAGACCGTTGTTTTGCAGGCGCTGTTTGTTTACCTGATTTAAGTCCAGTTCTAGTTTGTTATAGAGTTCGTAAGAAAAATTCTGGAACCGGTAGCGGTCATTTTTTTCTTTGTGTTTGACGATTTTGCGCCAGAGCAGTAATCCGAAATCCACTTTGCGCCGCACCACCACTTCGGAATAATTTCCCCTTTGCAGGTTGATGACCACCGTAAGGGTATCGTGGACGGCGTGTTTAAAGAGGGAATCACTCAAAGGCAGGGTATAGGTTAAAAATCCTACATAGGATACCTGCAGGGTATCCTTGGGCCAGTGATCAAAGCGGAAGGTAAAACCGCCAGCAGAATCACTGAGTTTTCCCGTGCCGGCCAGGTCGAACCGCATCGAAGCAAAGGGTACGATTTCTCCACTTTGAAAATCCAGGATCACACCGCGTAGAACCTTTGTTTGGCCCCTTGCGTGGATGGACAGGATAGAGAAAACAACAAGGCTCACATAGGTCAGACATTTCCTCCATATCACCATGGGCCAAAAATACTACAATGCGTCCGAAGGAGTTGGTTCCGGATGTCCAATCTCCTTACTTTTGCAGCCTTATGGCAAACGACCATCAAAGACTACAGGCAATTATTTCTCATTGTAAGGAATACGGATTTATTTTCCCTTCCAGCGAAATCTATGATGGACTGAGCGCCGTCTATGATTACGGACAGTATGGCAGCGAACTGAAAAAAAATATACGCGATTACTGGTGGAAGCACATGACACAGCTTCAGGACAATATCGTGGGCATCGATGCCGCTATTTTTATGCATCCCACTACCTGGAAAGCATCTGGTCATGTGGATAATTTCAGTGATCCGATGATCGACAACAAAGATTCTCAGAAACGCTACCGGGTGGATCACCTCATCGAAGGGTTTGCCGATGAACTGGAAGCCAGTGGCCGCAAATCGGAAGCAGATGCGCTGTTGGCTGAGATGGACAAGCTCCTGGCTGCATCGGATTTTGAAGGATTGAAAAAACTGATCGAAGAAAAAAATATCAAATGTTCCGTCGGCGGCACGGCAAACTGGAGTGAAGTGCGACAGTTTAACCTCATGTTCTCTACCCAGCTGGGCAGTGTTTCCGAAGAAGCCAGTGAAATCTATCTCAGACCCGAAACCGCTCAGGGTATTTTTGTAAATTTTCTCAACGTACAGAAAACAGGAAGACTAAAAATTCCATTCGGGATCGCCCAAACGGGAAAAGCTTTTCGCAACGAGATTGTGGCCCGGCAGTTTATCTTTCGGATGCGGGAATTCGAACAGATGGAAATGCAGTTTTTTATTCGTCCCGGCACACAGAAACAATGGTATGAGCACTGGAAGGAAGCCCGGATGAATTGGCACCTGAGCCTTGGGATTTCACCCGACAAATTCCGTTTTCACGACCACGTCAAGTTAGCCCATTACGCCGATGCGGCCTGTGATATCGAATATGCCTTTCCGATGGGATTCCGGGAAGTGGAGGGCATCCATTCACGCACCGATTTTGATTTAAAGAATCATCAGGAATACAGTAAAAAGAAACTCACCTATTTCGATACTGAACTCAACCAGCACTATATCCCTTATGTGGTCGAAACCTCTATCGGGCTTGACCGGACGATTTTGATGGTGCTCAGCGAAGCATACTTGGAAGAAGACCTGAGTACGGCCGATAAAAAAGACAGTCGGGTGGTATTGAAATTTCCACCGAAGCTGGCTCCCATCAAACTGGCCATCCTTCCACTGGTTAAAAAAGACGGGCTACCGGAGATCGCCAAAGAAATACTTGCCAGCTGTAGAAGCCGGTTTCGCTGCTTTTATGAAGAGAAGGATACCATCGGAAAAAGATACCGCAGAATGGACGCCATCGGCACGCCGTTCTCGGTAACCGTAGACTATCAATCAGCCCAGGATCAAACCGTCACCATCCGCTACCGGGACAGCATGAAACAGGAAAGGATACCCATCGATGCCATCCGGGAAATCGTTGAAAAACAAATTTTATAAACCGTAATTCAACCGGAACCCTTACATTTGGGAATCGCCTCCAATTGCATGATGAACCCCGCCGGCGAGCATTATCCTGCTTGCGGCTTTGTACCTGTTGAAGATCCTTTTTCTGATTCTTAATTTAATTATCACCATGCTTACCAATGAGGTTACGCTCAACTATTATCTGCTCGCTGCTGTCCTCGGAATATCCTTTCTTATCGGATTTGCGATCCGGACAAAAAAGATGATGAAGTTCAGGGTCAAGATTCAGGAACTGGAAAGGGAGATACTCAACAACTACGAACACATCTTGGAGCTCGAAAAAGAAGGCCTGAATATTGAAAACCGCCTGCAGGATATCAAAAGTCCTGTCATTACCATGAAGGCGCCGAACAAGGAACTGGAAGGGCTTTCCAAAAAAGTTCCCGATATCATGCTGCGCAAGGAACTTCTTTCCAAAAGAAATATCGACCGGCAATCGGCTTCTGGTTTATAAAAGGAGCTAAACCCCGGATGTCTTTACCCCCGGTCTATCCATACAATTCCAAATGGATGGATTTGCGATCATAACCCAGGTCGGTTATTCGCTTTTTGGCCTCATCGATCATATTTTTCCAACCACAGAGATAAAAGGCTGCAGGATGAACCACCATTTCTGCACTCAGGGATTCCATTGTCCGCTTTTTTTGACAGATTTCCTCAAAAACCGCATGGACATATCCGGTACGGATCAGGTGTTCCCGGTTCTCCGGAATTTCCCGGGAGAAAACGGGCAGATACTGAAATCCGGGAAGGTTCATTTCAAGTTCCTCCAGTTCTTTGCGATAAAGGGCGTCCCCCAGCCTGCGACAGCCAAAGATCAGGTAGATATCTCGGTGGGCCAGGTTGTGGCGCAGGATGTGGTGGACCATGGAACGGAAAGGCGCTACACCCGTTCCGGTACAAATTAAAAACAGGTCTTTTTCCAGTGGACTCGGAAGGGTAAAAGAACCCTGCGGGCCGCGCAGGGTCAGCTCACTGCCCACCTGAATTTCTTCAAACAGGTATTTGGTACCTGCCCCGCCTTCGAGCAGTACGATGACCAGCTCAAAGACCGGGCTGTCATCGGGCCAGGAAGCAATGGAATAACTACGCCAACGCTTGGAAGGTTTTTCATGGATGGGAAGATCCAGCGTTACGAACTGACCGGGTTCAAAGTGAAACGGTAGGCCGGAGACCAGTTCTATCCAGAAACGGCGGGTAGTGGTGGTAGCATTTTCTATCCGGATAACTTTTCCGGTTTGCCAGGGCTGGAGCATGGAATCGATGGGTGTTAAAGGTCAAAGGTTCAAATCCAATCAATACAAAATCCCGCTACAATTTACAGGATCCCGGTTTAACAGGTCCGGGAAAGGGCAACCGAATAGTTATCTATTGGTCTGTTAATAGACCACAAATTTCTCCACATAACTTTTCGATCCGATGAATACCTGCAAAACATAAGTACCCGCACTGATGGCACCCAGATTGATTCTCTTGCTGAAAAAACCCTGGAAATTGGGATTCTCCAACTGATAAAGTTGTTGTCCGTTGATATCGACTATCCGAAGGTTTGCGTTGGCTGCCGTAGGCAGATAAAATTGCACGGTAAATGCTCCGGAATTCGGATTAGGCAAAAGGAACAGGCCAATATCATTGGTCGTTGAATAGGTATAGGGGCTCGATACCAGGTTACAACCTACACTGTCGGAAACGATATCCTTGTAGGTTCCGGGTCCCAGCAGCGAAACCGTGTCTTTGGTCGTGCCGATCAGCGAATCATAAAAATACCAATGATTGCCGGTAGCATAGTTGCTCTTCAGGGTATGGGCAATACGAGTTAAGACCACCGGTGTGGGTGTGACCGCCTCTACAGGAACCCTCGGAGACGCGCATTTATCCAAGGTTATCTGAAGGTCATAGAAGAAATAATAATATGCCTGATAAAAAGTCGTGTCCTTGCAATTGTTGGTATTGATCGCACTGTTTCCGGTAATGGTGAATACACCCGGTAACCCCTGCGGATAAGGGTTTTGGGTGATGTTGTTGTTGCGGAACAGGAAAGTGCTGTCTCCGCAAACTACGATGATCACGTGATCGCCGGCAGAGGGAACCGGCAGCCCCAGGAGAAATACCGCACCCGTATCGGCCGGTGAATTGACACTGGAAGCCACCCGGGAAGGATTGGGCGTAGTAGCGTATACGTTGATCGTGGTCTGAGAGATCGGAAAATAATCGAAGGCACCAGTGCAGGAATCATAGTCTGCCAGGTCGGCGACGATAAAGGTCACTGGTCCGCTGGCTCCGACGTAGAGCCGGGCGCTGGCGATGGTCACCGGTACGTCGTTGTGAAATTTCACAAAATTTCCCTGGAAAGAATTGTACCCGCCACTCTGAAAGGCCAGCTTGGACTTGGGTCCGATGGTTCCGTTGATTTCATTCAAACCCAGATAGTAGGTTTTGTTGGCCGTGATGTCGGTTGTGGTAGCCTGTGGACCGGAAGCGATGGGCGTGGTCGAGGTCGGACTGTCATACCAAAGGATGGCATCCGATGGGTCGTTGGTATCCGCTTTCAAACCTACCAGGGAATCTTCCTTGCAGATCTCGGCCTGTCCCTTGACGGTTTCTGATCCTGCACCTGTCTGGACCGTATCGGTAATGGCGTCATTGCCCGGATCCTGGTCACCGGGAAGGGCCGTACCGGACTTGATCACAAAGCTGGTACCGGGAGTGGTTTTAAAAGCTGTCTGGAAAGTGAAGACAGCCGAACCCAGGGCTGGAATGGTATCAGGATAAACCGTAGTGATATTCACCAGGGTCTGGTTGTTGGAACTGACGGTTAGATAGACTGGGACATTAATCTGGGTTACCGTACCCAAATTCTTGATTCTTACGGTGATTCTCTGGGAATCCGTCTGGCAGGTGCCGGGCAGTGGATCTAGGACCGCGGAAACACCCACATCTGTGGAAAGACTGTTGAAAGCAACGGTGTAGTCCTGTGTTTCACCATTGGGATAATTGCCGCAGGGTTGAACCAGGGAAGTATCGGTGGTTTCTTCGGCTACAATCCTTAGGCGGGTGGTATAACCCACCGTCATGGAGTCTGGAACGAGGATATTACCGCTATAGGTCACATTGCCACCTGCCAGCACCGGACTGACGGCAACGGTTTCTCCCGGATCTGTAAAAGTTCCGTTGTTGTTGTAGTCGATAAAAATTTTCACGATGCGGGATGCCGTCGAAGCATCACAGCTGCTGAGTTTAATGGTGAAGGGAATGGTCTGGCTGGACTGCAGGTTAATGGTGTTGTTGGTATAGTCCGTATAAGTCGTGCAGCCCACAGGATTTGCAACATTGACATTGCTGATGCTCACATTGTCGATTCTTGTACCGGCAGAACTCGTGGCCGCCGAAGGGCAATAACCGGAACTGCCCACGCCGCTGACGACCAGGGAATAGGCTTGTGAACCGTTGGTGAGGCTTCCTTTGTGGGTAACCGAAATGGTATAGGATTTTCCGGCAACCGCATTGGGTACCAGAATTTTTTCTTCGTTGTTCAAATGATCGTCCCCGGTTGTCGCCGCCTGAGCCGGTTTGAGGGGATTGAGAATCCAAGGCATGTAGGTGTTGCCGTTGCCCGTAATCCTCAAATCCAGGTCGTTGACCAGCTTCGGGGTGGGGTTATTCAGAAAGTTGACGGTATCCACTGTGCCGGGTGGATCGGTCCAGCAGATGGTGGCCATCAGGGGACCTTTCCCGGAAGCCACGACGGGCAGGGAAAAACTATTGGTCCCTGCGTCCAGGGTGTTTTCTTCAATGAGTTTGTCGCTATTGTTGGAAGTAATAACCGCAGCAGCCTGGGGTATATCAATCAACCCATATCCGAATTGGTAGTCCGGTCCTGGAGAAGGACCCGCTTCGTCGGTGGTATGGTATAGAAGGGCCTTCAGGGTGGCCGAGCGCATGAATTTATTGTGGAGTTTATGATAATATTCCTGTAGTAGAAATCCAGATCCGGTTGCTGCCGGAGTGGCCATGGAAGTACCGTCCATAATCGCATAGGCATTGTTGGAGGTGCTGATGCAGGACAAAACACCCACTCCGTCGGCGACCATATCGGGCTTGATGCGTCCATCGTCGGTGGGTCCCCAGCTGCTGAAATAGGCCAGTACGACATCGGAAGGTGAACTATATCCTCCGGGGATCGGATTTACAGCGCCGATGGTCAATATATTTTTTGCGCCGGCGGGAGGAGAAATGCCGTCATAGCTGTCATTGCTGCTGATATCGGCCGGCCGGGGTCCTCTGTTTACAATATTAAAATTAGAGTCATATCCCATGTAATCAGTGCCTACGGGTGGCCCGTTATATCCCCGGCTGTTTCCGGCAGCGGCCACGATCAGGTAGTTGGGTGCTGTATAGGCAATCGTATCAAAGCCCTGGCAATAAAAATCGTAGTAACCGAATTTATAGTCCACCGTATCTCCGGGCAGGCCGTACCAGGTCCACTGCGAGAAATCGGAATTGGGTAGCCAGCCGGCGGTAATGCCGTAAGAGTGGTTGGAAAGCAGCAGGCTGTCTGCGGCATCGCTCATTTCTGGCAGATCGCTGTTGTTTTGAAAGTCATAACAGAGCAACTGCAGGGCTCCAAAAGACATGCCCTTGGCCACCGGGTTTACACCCGCTGCGATCATCGTTCCGCTCACATGGGTAGAATGGTCGCTGAGGGCAGTCGGATTGTCGACCTGGTGGACCCTTCCGACCAATTCCTGGTGGGTTGCCAGGACCCTTCCCTCATCCCATATCGCTATTTTCCCTTTCAGGAAGCTGGAAGAACCGTTGAGTGCAAGACCAGTACTTCCACCCGGCCAGAGTTGATTGGTACCAATGGTGGCAGCTGATATCACGTTGTCGTTGGTAGAAACATACAAGGGCAGACCCTTGATCCCCAAACCAAATAGATAGGCTCTTTTCCCATTTTTTAACTGAATGGTCAGTGGCCATCCCCTTTGTTTGGCCAGACTCAGCAAGCGAGCCGCCATTTCCTGATTCTTAAAGTCCGCCCGTCTGGCAAAAGCCCGCAAGGCACCGGAATTGGTAGAAACCTGGGACCGCACAGTGGTGAAAAGGCAGGTGGCAATCAAGACGAAGGGTACAAATTTTTTAAGTGTCATGTATATGCTATGTGATTCTGTATGGGGCCGGTGAAATTACAAATTTTTAGCCAGCACAATTTTTTTTGAACTAACTTACTAAGCGCGTTCATTTACTATGTTTTATAAAAAATCAACCCTCCTGCTGGCCGTTATCTTGCCATTTCTGATGACTTGCGCACAAACTCCCAATAAAAAAACAGGTATAGAAGGGTTTATCTTCAGGATCTCGGGTAACCATATGCCATCCCCCAATGTAAAACCAACACCACCCAAAGGTATCAAGGCCAATTTATACATCTATGAGCTGACCAGTTTGAGCGCAGTGACTCGGGTAGGGGAATCGGCTTTTTACAGCAGTATCCATACCCGGTTGGTTGAAAACGTCACTTCGGACTCGACAGGATATTTCTTCGTAGCCCTTCCTTCTGGAGAATACTCCCTTTTTACCAAAAAGGATGCTTTGTTCTATGCGAATAATTTCGATGGGGACAACCATATTGCCCCCGTAAAGGTCCTGGCTGGAAAGGTTACCCAGGTAAATGTGAACATCGATTACGACGCCGTTTATTAGGGGTCGTCCCGGGCCGAACCCCGGCTTCCCCTTTCCCACGCCCAAGTTCTCCCCTTCCCCCGGGCCCCTTGTTCCTTCCCCGCTGCAATTTGTTACCTTTGCCCAACGGAATGAGCAATGAGGTCCTGTTGAAGCAGTTCGAGCATTCATCCCGCCTTTTTCAGCTGGCGGACAGGCTCACCCTGTCCCAACCCCAGCACCTGCAGCTTAAAAATCTGCAGGGTTCTTCTCCCGCTTTTGTCATGGCTTCGATATTTAGAAACCCGGTGTCGAGCCAGTTGAACCACCTGGTTGTGCTGGAAGACGCGGAAACGGCAGCCTATTTCCACAATTCCCTGGAAAATCTGACCGGGGCACTCGATATATTTTATTTTCCTTCTTCCTTCAAAAACAACAAAACCTATCAGGAGCTCAACAGCAGCCATGTGATGCTGCGCACCGAAGCACTCACGCGCTGGAGCGGGGGCGGCAATAAGAAAATCATCGTGACCTGTCCGGAAGCCATTTTTGAAAAAGTGGTATTGCCAGAAACCCTGGCCGGAAATATGATCCGCTTAAAATCCGGCGAAACCATTCAGCTCGATCAGCTCATGGAATCCCTGGTAGGTTACGGGTTTGAAAGAACGGATTTTGTTTATGAACCCGGCCAGTTTGCCCTGCGGGGTGGTATCCTGGACATCTATTCCTTTGGCAACGAAAAACCTTACCGGATCGAACTGTTTGGCCATGAAGTGGATTCCATCCGGATCTTTGATCCCGAGTCGCAACTCAGTGAACGCCGGCTGCTGCAGGTGAATATTATTCCCAACATCGAAACCCATTTTGCGACCGAGAAAAAAGTCTCATTGTTTGAGTTTCTTCCCGCCAATACGGTCATCTGGATGCATGACCAGTGGTTTGTCCGGGAAAGAATCAGCATCCTCGAAAATGAGCTCAAGACTTTTCTTTCTTCAGCTACCACCCGGGAAATAGAGTCCCTGGAGGGCGGCGCCAAAAAAACGGTTAGCCAGGACGATTTTATCGATCCTTCCCAGATTGACGAATGTTCTAAGATCCGCCACCTGGTGGAGTTTGGAGCCGCGCCCCACAAAGAAGCGTTTACCATTGAATTTCATACCCGGCCACAGCCGGCATTCAACCGACGTTTTGAACGGCTGATTGCGGACCTGGAAAGCTGGGAGGCGAAAAAATTTGACATCTATCTGTTTGCCGACAATCCCAAACAACTCGAAAGGCTGCGTACGATTTTCGAGGATTTGAAATCGGGCATCCGTTTCACACCGGTTGCCAGTTCCATTCACGAAGGATTTATCGACGAAGACCTGAAAATTGTTTGTTACACGGACCATGAGATATTTCAACGGTACCATAAATACAAAATCAAACAGGCCTATAATAAAAGCAAGGCGATCACGCTGCGCACTTTGCGCGAACTACAACCCGGTGACTATGTAACCCATATTGACCATGGGGTGGGGGTATTCAGCGGATTGCAAAAAATAGAAGTCAACGGCAGACTCCAGGAAGCGGTGCGGATCTTTTACAAAGACAGTGATATCCTCTACGTGAATATCAATTCCCTGCATAAGATCTCAAAATATACCGGGAAGGAAGGCAGTATTCCCAAAGTAAGCAAACTCGGCAGCGATGCCTGGCAGAAACTGAAGGAAAAGACCAAGACGCGTGTCAAAGAAATTGCTTTTGACCTGATTAAATTATACGCCGCCCGCAAAGCGCAGGAAGGTTTTGCCTTCTCCGCCGACAATTACATGCAGACCGAACTGGAGGCTTCTTTTATTTATGAAGACACCCCCGACCAGAGCAAGGCTACTGCCGATGTAAAAAAAGACATGGAATCCGCTTCTCCCATGGACAGGCTGGTCTGCGGGGACGTGGGATTCGGTAAAACAGAAGTGGCCATCCGGGCTGCGTTTAAAGCCTGCCTGGATGGTAAACAAGCCGCCGTACTGGTTCCAACCACCATCTTGGCCTTCCAGCATTTTAAAACTTTCGGAGAAAGACTGAAAGATTTTCCGGTGACGGTGGACTATGTAAACCGGTTTAAGTCTGCCAAGGAGAAAAAAGAAACCTATAAGAACCTGGAAGAAGGGAAAATAGACATCATCATCGGCACCCACTCTATGTTGGGTAAGGAGGTGAAATTTAAGGACCTCGGCCTGCTCATCATCGATGAAGAGCAAAAATTTGGTGTGGCGCACAAGGAAAAAATTAAAACCCTGCGTACAAACCTGGATTGCCTAACCTTAACGGCTACCCCCATCCCACGTACGCTCCAGTTCAGTCTGATGGGCGCCCGGGACCTGAGTATCATGAATACGCCACCCCCAAACCGCCAACCCATCCAAACGGAGTTGCAGGTGTTCAACGAAGAATTTATACGGGATGCGATTTATTACGAAGTCGAGCGGGGGGGACAGGTCTTTTATATTTATAACCGCATCCAGGGACTCAAGGAAATGACCCTGCTCCTGCAGGAATTGTGTCCGGACCTGAGTATCGGCAATGCCCATGGACAGATGGAAGGCCATATACTGGAAGAACGCATCATGGATTTTGTAGACAAGAAATACGACGTCCTGGTTTGCACCAATATTGTGGAAAGCGGGGTGGACATTCCCAATGTCAACACCATCATCGTTCAGAATGCCCATCAGTTTGGCCTGAGCGATTTGCACCAGCTCCGGGGACGGGTTGGACGCAGCAACAAAAAAGCTTTCTGTTACCTGCTGGCTCCCTCTTTGGCTACCCTGCCTTCTGATGCCCGCAAAAGGCTGCAGACCCTCGAACAGCACAGCGACCTGGGCAGTGGCTTTCAGATTGCCATGCGCGACCTGGATATCCGCGGAGCGGGAAATATGCTGGGTGGCGAGCAAAGTGGGTTCATGGTCGAAATGGGTTTTGAGATGTATCAGAAAATTCTGGACGAGGCCATCCGGGAACTCAAGCGCACTTCTTTTAAAGATTTATTCAAAGACGAAATTGCCCGCCAGGAACAAGAACTCATTGACTGCACCATTGATACCGATCTGGAGATCCTGATCCCGGATGAATACGTGGAAAGCATCACGGAAAGACTTTCACTCTATACCCGCCTGGATAATTGCGAAACCGAAGAAGAGTTGATCGCCTTTCACAAAGAGATGGAGGACCGTTTCGGTCCGGTTCCGGAACCCGTAAACGCCTTGTTTGATACAGTCAGGATACGCAGGATGGCCGTTGAACTGGGTTTTGAAAAACTCATATTTAAGAACGGGCAGGTTAAATTTTATTTCATCAACCGGCCGGATTCCAAATATTTCGAATCAGACATTTTTAAAAATATCCTGGATTATATACAAAAGCAAACCAGGCAGGCCCGGCTTCGTCAAAACGGAAAGTTGTTTTTGCTCGTGGTAAGTGAAATGGACTCGATGAAAAAACTACTCGATTTCGTTGAGCGGTTGTCCATAGCCGTGATAAAAAATGAGAAAATAGAGGAAGTGGGGGAAATTTAAAGTCTGATGTGTTGAATTTATTTAAATGAACATCGGAAACTTATTTATGTTTCTTAAAGGATACCTGCAATAGATTTAATTTGATCAATAAGCGTCAGAAAGTCGATTCCCAGCTCTTGTGGAATTGAGCAACGGACCCGAAATGTTGGGCATGCGATTAAAATGGAAAGGGAAACAAAGGCGGAGGCAGATCCCCTTGGCTCAGATATGCTTTTCCATGACCACATGGGGAATGGTGATCTCAATAAACTGTCCATCTTTTTTTACGTAGCCCAGTTTTTCATAAAAACCGGTGGCCGTAGCGCGAGCGTGCATCATCAGGATCTCATAACCCATGTCCCGGGCGATGTTTTCTGCAAAAACCATCAAAGCCCGTCCGATGCCCTTACCCTGCAGATTGTTGGGGACAGCCATCTGGCGCAAACGCATGGTTTTGTCGTTTACCCTTGTCAGCAGGCAGCAGCCCAGTAAACGATCGTCCTCAAAAGCGCCCATGAGTACATCATCCTTCTCTTTTTCAAGCTCTTTGGGGTCAAAACTCAATCCCAGCGGCTTTCTTAGGAGATCATTGCGCAAACGCAGCATTTTCTCATATTCTGGTGATCCGTAGTCTATTAGCTTGAGCGCCATGGCTAAGGGGTTGGTTTTTTTGAAATGAGGAGCGGAAATCGCAAATTCCGGTATATAATCCAAATCAAAAAATAAAATTGAAATAGCTTGTTGACGCTGTTTAAGGCAAAAATTATATTTTTGCAGCCGAAACTAAAATTTACAAAAATGTCAGACATCGCAACACGAGTCAAAAAAATTATAGTGGATAAGCTAGGGGTAGAAGAAGCTGAGGTAACCAATGAGGCATCTTTTACGAATGATCTGGGCGCCGATTCGCTTGACACGGTTGAATTGATTATGGAATTCGAAAAAGAATTCAACATATCAATTCCCGATGAACAGGCAGAAACCATTACGACGGTCGGTCAGGCCATCGGGTACCTGGAAGAACACGCTAAGTAGACGTTCATCCGTGCTGCGCAAAAATTCGTTGATCCGCTTTTCAAAGGCCCTCAGCTCGAGAAAGCGGATTTATCACATTATTTAATATCCGCGCAATTGGTCATATGGAACTGAAAAGAGTGGTTGTTACGGGAATGGGTGCGCTCACACCAATCGGAAATAACCTGAACGATTATTGGAACAATCTTCTGGCAGGAGTCTCAGGCGCGGATCTGATTACTCTTTTCGATGCCTCCAAATTCAAAACGCGGTTTGCCTGCGAACTCAAGAACTACGATCCCCTGGCTTTTTTGGATAAAAAAGAAGCCCGTAAGCTGGACCGCTTTGCCCAGATAGCCCTGGGTGTCAGCGATCAGGCCGTGGCTGATGCCGGCATAACCAAAGACAATGTGGACAGTGACCGTGTCGGCGTCGTTTTTGCCAGCGGAATCGGCGGACTGATTACTTTCCAGGAAGAAGTGGTGCAGTTCGCCCAAGGGGACGGCACGCCCCGGTACAACCCCTTTTTCATACCCAAGATGATCCTGGACATTGCGGCCGGTCATATTTCTATCCGCCACGGTTTTAGAGGCCCCAATTTTGCGGTCGTCAGCGCCTGCGCCTCTTCAACGAATGCCCTCATGGAGTCTTATAACCTCATCCGGTTGGGTATGGCGGACATCATTCTCACCGGCGGATCGGAAAGCGTCGTCAGTGAAGCGGGTGTCGGCGGATTCAATGCCATGAAAGCCTTGAGTGAACGCAACGATTGTCCCAAAACAGCCAGCCGACCCTATGACAAAGGCAGGGATGGTTTTGTAATGGGAGAAGGAGCAGGCGCCCTGATTCTGGAGGAACTGGAACACGCCAAAGCCCGGGGCGCGAGCATTTATTGCGAGATCGCGGGCGCCGGGGCTACCGGTGATGCGCATCATATTACGGCTCCTCATCCGGAAGGACGGGGTGCAAAGAATGTCATGAATGCAGCCCTGCGGGATGCGGGGATGTCTGGCGCCGATATTGACTACATCAATACCCATGGAACTTCCACGCCCCTCGGCGATGTGTCGGAAGTAAAAGCCATCATGGATGTATTTGGAGACGATGCTTTCAGAACCAATATCAGTTCCACCAAATCCATGACCGGCCACTGCCTGGGTGCAGCCGGCGTAGTAGAAGCCATTGCCTGTATTATGAGCGTGGTGCATGACGTGGTTCCCCCGACCATCAATCATTTTGAGGACGATCCCGATCTGGATCCCCGCCTGAATTTTACTTTTCACAAACCCCAGAAAAGAATTGTCAACGCGGCCTTAAGCAATACGTTTGGTTTTGGCGGACACAATGCCTGCGTGATTGTAAAAAAATATAAGTAGTAAGCCAATCGGGGATTTCCATTCTGCAAAATGCCTATTTACTTTTTGGGCGTTTGACCCTCTTTCGGTTTGAGCACCATGAGATGATATAAATCAATCCCCACCATCACACAATTATTATTTTATAAACCGCGTTGAACAGGTGACAATCTATATGCCTTCCATGGGGTTTTCAATTATTCACGCTATTTTAGTGTTGTGGGATTTTTAGACAAGATTTTTAAAAGCGACTCTTCCATTGTTTCTTTCCGCAAGCAATTGCGTAATGTGCTGGGTTTTGTACCCGGAAATGCAGTTTTGTATAAAACAGCCCTCACACACCGGTCGGTAAAGGAAAGTTCCGATCAGAACAACGAACGCCTCGAATACCTGGGAGATGCCATTCTCAGCGCGATCATCGCAGATTTTCTATTTAAGAAATATCCCTATAAAGAAGAAGGCTTTCTCACCGAAATGCGCAGCAAGATGGTGAACCGGGTGCAGCTCAATGATATCGCTGTCAAAATGGGTCTGCGCAAGATTTCCTATTTCAACAAATTCGACGGTTCCCTGAAAATGAGCCAGATCTTTGGAAACACCCTGGAAGCAGTGGTGGGTGCCATTTACCTGGATAAGGGGTATGACAAATGCAAACAGTGGGTGATGGAGCGAATCATTCAACCCTATCTGTTTATGGAGGACCTGGAGAATCTGGAGATCAACCACAAAAACAAATTATACGGCTGGGCCAATAAAAATGGAAAGAATCTGGAATTTGAAACCATCGATGAACACATGGAAGGGGGCCGGCGATTGTTCACGGTGGGTGCCGTCGTCAACGGTGAACTGATATCCCAGGGCCGGGCTTACAATAAAAAAGATGCGAGCCAAATCGCTGCTCAACTGGCGATGGATAAACTGGGTCTAAATAAAATTGAATCAGAAGAATAGTTTTTTCGCCTCGGACGAATCTCCCGATTATCCTTTCACTACTTTGACTTTTATCTCGGCCTGAAAACCTCCCGAACTGGCTTGTTTGGTCATTTCAAGCGACGTACCGCCGCCAGCGTGAAAAATCCCTTCAATATTTAGGACGCCATGCATGCGCACACCCGAAGAGGGCGTGGCTCCGCCCGTATCTTTATTTCCCTGAGCCAGCAATTCTTCGCGGCCTATATCTTTTTGGTATTGGGCCGAGCCCATATAACCGGGATCCTGCTGCGCCTTTTGAGATATCTGTTGAGCCAGCTGCTGGGCCTGCACATTGGGATTGTTTACCGTACCTCCCATCTCCTGCTGTAATTTCTGAAGTCGTTGGATGTCGGCCTGTCCCTGGGCAGATTTAAAATAGGCGGGATCTCCCTGATGTGTCTGCATCCTTTCGGCCCATGCCTTTTCCCAGTCGGCATCGGCAATATTACTTTTGTCCGTGACGAGAAATTCTTTTATAAACGCATTGAAGAACAGCGGTTCGATCATATGCGTCTGTGTGGTATGACCGTCCGCCATATAGGATTCCGAAGGATCGGCCATGCCAAAACGGGCGAGTACTAATTTTGCCGGCGCCGATCCGTTGGCGTCGATTTTTCCAATACTGATGAACAGGGGTATGGTATATTGATGGGGTCCCACGAAAGTGACTTTCGTCATCGAGAAATCTTTTACGGTCATGTTCATATCACTTTTTTTGTCGACCGGTTCCAGCATGTAAGTACCATCTGCCAACGGTTTCAATTGGGTCGCGGATTCGCCGGAAAGGGATATATGAATACCTGCCGGTCCGGTCAGTTCCATATCTACCGTCACTCTATATCCGGCGATGACCGTGATATTACAAATCAAGGTGACCATGGATTTGCTGCCGGAATAAGGATGAAAAGAAACGGCTACCGCTACCGGATTGGTTGCGGGTATTTTACCGGGCGCGGTATATTCGAGGGCTGTTGCATTCATGCCGTCCGTTACGCGCAAAGTACCTTCTGCATCATCACCCTGACCGGCGGGCTTGCCATTCAGGGTCCAGTTGGAGATCGAAAGGTCGCTGCTTCCATTGATGACGGCGCCTTCGGTCGTGATATACTGAAAAAAAAGCTTGAGCTTTTCCCCTGTAAAAACAGTGGCGCTGGCCCCCGGGTGCATCACGTAATTAGAAGCATCCTGCCCATGGCTGGTGAGAGATGCAATAAAAAGAGGTATTAAGATGAAAAACTTTCTCATATTCATTTATTTGGGCTAGGGAGTAATGATCTGGTTTAACTTATCCGTATCCAGCGTTTGAAGGAATTGATGCAAATAAGCGGGTGCCCCTTCTACGTGCATGACAATCGTTCTGATTTTATCTGAGGTGATATTTTTTGGCGTAACCAAATCCATATTTTTCCGATCGGCTTTATAAACAGGATAATAATACTGGTAAGCGTTTGGTTTAAGATTCCAGTTTCCAAAAAGAATAAAAGCCAGATCGCCGGTGCGTGTGAACTGATTCAAATCAAAAATGGCCCGTTCATCTGTTTGATTATTGTGTGCTTCCATAGCCAGGACGGCATGGGGAACGGCCAGGGATCCGGTAGGATGCATATTATCCTGGATGGAGGACAAGGTGGCTCCGTCGGCAGCATTGAGAACGAATTTTACGCGGATCATAGACGCACGGCGGAATCTTTCCGTGATCCTTTTCTGGCTGTCCTGCATTTTGGTGATGGCGGAAAAATCGTTGTTACCCTGGCTGATCTTTTCGGCTTGGGCGGCCATATCTAAGATGAACTCTTTTTGCCACTCCTGCCAGGCACGCAGAGAATCGGCGTTGACGATAAAAATAAAACTGATTTCATATTCATGCGGCGGCCGGAGGTTAAAAGCCAGCGGACCGGACCGGTCGGCGTTCAGAAAACCGGTACCGTGGGATTCGTCATAGGGATGCAGTTCCCATTTTTTTTTATCAGCCAGCATCTGCATTTGATCGGTTAAAAAATCATGCATCCTGAATTCCATGCTGATTTCCTGGGGAGCCACCGGGTTGTTAAGTCTTTCCACCGAATCGCCCAGCTGGTCGGCCGGACAGTCTGCTGGAAACCAGGGACAGGCCTGTGCTTGGGTGTATAGTCTGCTACAAGTGATCAGCAGGAGAATGCATATTTTTTTCATATAACGAAGAATAAAGTCGGGTTGCCCTATTTCCTATTACCGCGTTTGTCTCAATCCAGGTCTTCCTTTGATGGATCGGATCCGGGTTGATATCCGGCGTCAGCTGAATAGACGGTCACATTTTTACAAATTCCACCCGCCGGTTGTTGGCTTTTCCTTCCGACGTATTGTTGTCCGAAAGTGGTTTGGTATCACCAAAGCCCTTGGTGGTCAGCCGGGATCCTGAAACGCCCATCAAAACCAGTTGTGCTTTTACCGCGGCCGCCCGTTGTTCAGAAAGCGTGAGATTGTGCGCCGGGTTTCCGGAGTTGTCCGTAAACCCTTCCACATCGAATTTGAGGTCGGGGTTGTCTTTCATAATCTGCACAATCATGTTGAGGGTACCCATGCTTTCCGGTTTGATGGTCGACTTATCGATATCGAAATTGATTCCATGGGTTACAATTTTTGCATCCGTGAATTTCTGACCGAGCATGTTCATGCCGCCACCTTCGGCGATCCGGATATTGGTGACCACGCATTTGCCCGCTACCCGGATACCAAATTTGTTGATGCCGGCATCCTTTACTTCGGGAACCACATAGAGCCGGATCTGATCCAAGTAAATCTTCATTTGCTTGTTCTTATAAGCAATGGCGATGTGGTGCCACTTGTTGACAAAGTCTTCGTTACCCATTCCATCCGGTAACTGCTTGGATCCATCGGAGATGAGTGCCGTGTAGAATTCTAGTTTCTCGGGAGAAACCGACAGATCGTTATAGCTGTCAAAGAGCTCATCGGTCCCATAGAAATTCAAACCCGCCCAGTGGCCGCGGATATCATCATCGGCATTGGCTGCCCGGGGGACGTACATATCGAATTCCACTGTGAAATTGGCCGGCATATAACCGGACTTCTTTTTCATGCGGGGTTCCATGACCACGGCAGCATCTCCGTGTTCTGCTTCTGTCAGGGCAAAGACTTTTTTGCCGTCAAAATCTGTTACCACGCCCTGTCCGTAACATAGATGCCAGTGCGCCGGGAACTCGCCCTTCTGGTCATCACTGAAGTCTTCGGTAAAGAGAATGGTTTCCCCGGGGATAAAATCATAATTGTCGTAGGCACTTAGGGCAGGGTTGGGGGAAGGATTTGCGCCGGAGTCCTGGGGTTGAGCCGGGGTTTGCTTTTGCTGAGAGGAATCAGTTTTCGCGGGTTTATTTTTTTTCTTGAACAAGTTTCCAACGCTTTGTTCGGCTTTGTTGACGCCTTTGTCGGCCGCGTTGTTCATATCACTATTCGCCTGGTTGGTAGCTGCATCTTTTCCGACCTGGCTGGGGTCGTTTACCTGCGCCTGGACGGAGCCGGCTAAAAAGCATACCACGAGAATGAAGAAGGGATATTTGTTCATAAAGATTTATTTGAATGGGATGATAAAAGAGTCTGTTCTTAGACAACGGTTCACCCGTCAAAATAAAAGAATAAAACAAGGGAGACTTATCGGATGAATATCTGATTTACCGGGGCCTTAGAATTTTGGCAACGGCTTCTGTTTTGGAATTCACGTGCAGTTTGTGGTAGACACTACAGATATGGGTACGGATGGTGCTGATGCTGACAAAATATTTTTCAGCAATCTTTTTATAACTCAGGCCTTCCACAAGAGAATACAAAATTTCATTTTCTCGTACCGTCAGGTGATAGTCCTCCAGCCTTTTGTCCGGCGCAGGTTGGAATGACTTAATGACTTTTCTGGCGATGGCCGAACTCATGGGTGCCCCGCCATGGTAGAGGTCCTTGATGGCTTCGACAATTTCTTCGGGTGGTGTTTTTTTTAAGAGATATCCGGATGCGCCGGCGCGAATTGCATCAAAAATTTTATCGTCGTCTTCAAAAACGGTGAACATCAGTACCTGTATTTCGGGGTAGGCACTTTTTACCGTATGAACCCCTTCGATCCCTGTGATGTGGGGAAGTCCGATATCCATCAGAATGATATGGGGCATTTCCTTGCCGACGGCGCTGACTACATTGAGCAGGTTATCCAGGGAGAGTACACATTTGAGCCCTTCTGAATGGTTAAACAGATTGGTCAGGCTCCTGCGGAGGGCTTCGTTGTCTTCTACAATCGCGACCTTGATCATGTATTCAAAATTGAGATATTTTCTCAGTTCCTACCCTAGGATGTTCATCCGATTTTTACCATCAGCCCGATGCGGCACCCTTTTCCGGGAGAAGAAAGGATTTCCAGACTGGCCCCCATCGTGGTCGCCCGGTTGCGCATACTGGAAAGGCCGTTCCCCGCAAGGACAAGGGAACTGTCAAATCCCCGGCCGTTGTCCTCTATGACGACCTCAAGGCTGTCTTGACCGAAAACAACCTGGATGGAGGCCTTGGTCGCCTCCGAGTATTTGACCAGATTGTTGATTGCTTCTTTGCAGATCAAATAAATATGCTGCCGCCATTCTATTGGCAGTTGGACCGGATGGACGGCATCAGAAATGAGCAGGGTATAGTCAATGTTTTTGGCTTCAAAGAGGGCCGTAGCAAATCGGCGGATGCGGGAAAAGAGGTTTTCAAGTGAATCATTGATTGGATTGATACTCCAGACAATATCGTCCATTTTTTCCATCAGGGTGACGGAGCTGTCTTTGATTTCATGCATGGTGAGCAGGGTCTGATCCGTATTTTTCTCCTTTAGTGCCAGGTTGCTTAAAATCGAGATGGAACTCAAGGTGGAACCGATGTCGTCGTGCAGGTCCTGGGCGATCTTGTTGCGAATGGTTTGCATTTTGTTTTGCAGCAGTTCATTGGCCTTGAGTTGGCCGATGAGATTTTCCTGGCTTTTGATTTTTTCTTTTTCTATGGACATGCTCTTGTAACTCAGTCCGGCCGTAAAACAAAATATCTCCAGGAGAATACCAACTTGACTAAAGATCAGCTTATCGTTGAAATGATGGGCAATATTTTCATCTTCCAAAAAAGTCAGGATCAGTCCGATGATATTGCCCAGGCCTACAAAAAGGCTACCCGACAAAATAAAATAGATGAGGGTTTTTTTCTCTCTGAACAACAGGAAAATAAAGGTGGCAGAAAAAATGAAAACAAATACCAACACGTAGGTATACAATTCTCTTTGCAGCTTGATGTTAAAAGTGAGGAGTACAAAAGCCAGATCGAAAACCAGGTATGCGAGTAGAAAATTTTCCATTCTCACCAGCCACCGGTTCATGCGGGGATATTCATGCGCCATGTCCAGGAAGCTGCGCACGAACCGGAAATAAAAAAAATAGGGCAGCATCAGCAGGGTCTTATTCAGGTAGACCCTTAAAAGGGGAAAGCGGGCAAAGACAAGCCGGATCTGCAGGTCTACTTCGTGGCGGCTTAAAAAATAAAGGGATATGACCCCAAGATAAAAAAAATAATATCCATATTCTCTCTTGCGCAGGATCATCCACTGAAAAAGTACATACAGGAGCTGACAGAGCAGGATGCCCTGAAATACCAGCTGAAAAGATAAGAATCCGTGGATGGCCCAGTCGTCTTCACCGATGGTTTGAAATAGTCCAGACCGGTCATACAGGTAGATTCCCTGGTAGTCGAAGGTTTCCGTTCTTTGCTTGAGTCTTAGATAGGCGACTGCTTTTTCCTGGGGGAGCAGATTAAAACAAAGGGTCTGGGTTACCTGCTGAAGGAAACTGCTGTCGGAAGGAAAACGGAAAAGATTTCCGCCCTGGATATGCTGGACGGCATGGGTCTCTGATACGATATAGAGGTCCGTGTAATTAACCACCCCGCAGTATAGATAGATCCGCAAAGTCTGATTGGTCTGATTGGAGAGATCGAATTTTAGCCAGTAACGGCGGAGGGTGGAGCGGTCCTGGATTCGGGCAAGGAAAGTGGAGTAGGAAACGGAAAAATCTGCTTGGGATAACCGGGTTATCCCTCGTTTGGCGGAATCGATCCAGTAGTAGATCTTACCCACTTCTATTTGGTGGCCAAGGGATCCATCCCTTACCACCACAGGGGCGGTGGTATCGCCCTGCTGGGCCAGGCCCGACAAGGAAAACAAGAGTGCCATAACCAGCAGAGAACAAGCTGTTGACTGGGTGTTCAGGGTTTTTCCATGCATAATTCGATCAATACACCGTTGGTATTTTTCGGATGTAAAAAACAAATCAGTTTGTTGTCGGCACCGGGGCGCGGGGTTTCATGGAGCAATACAAAACCCGCCGCTTTGAGCCTTTTCATCTCAGCCTCTAGATCGGTGACGGCAAAAGCGATGTGGTGAATACCCTCTCCTTTTTTTTCTATAAATTTTGCAATGACCCCTTGGGGATCGGTGCTTTCCAACAGTTCGATTTTTTGTGGACCCGAGGAAAAAAAAGCCGTTTTCACCGCTTCTGAAGCGACCCATTCTTCCTTATAACAGGGTGTGTTGAGCAGGGCTTCAAACAAAGGGATCGATTGGGAGAGACTTTTTACGGCAATGCCGATGTGTTCCAATTCCATATACTAAATATACGGTTTCAGCAACCAGCAATGATCGACCTCGGGGGTGGGGGATTTGCTCGCAGGAGCGCCAAAGCGGCCCATAAGAACTATTGAACTTTTGAGCTGTTATCTAAGGGTGCCCAGGCTCCCGGAAAGCTTTGGGTTTAAAAAAGTAAATTTGCCGATGGTACTGCCCGTTTATATGGATAATCACGCAACCACCCCCTGCGATCCGCAGGTGCTGGAAGCCATGTTACCCTATTTCAGCGACCGGTACGGAAACGCCTCCAGCAAAGGACATTATTTCGGATGGCAGGCCGCCGAAGCCGTCAACATAGCCCGCGAACAGCTGGCCGGTGCCCTACAGGCCGATCCGAGGGAGATTGTTTTTACCTCCGGCTCTACGGAAGCCATCAATCTAGCCCTGCGAGGTTGTTTTGAAATGTTTTCCGCAAAGGGCCGCCACCTCATCGCCGTGACCACCGAACACCGGGCAGTCCTGGACACCTGTACCCATCTGGAAAAACTGGGGGCAGAGATCAGTTATCTTCCCGTTCTTCCGGATGGATTGATCGAATTGGAGCAGTTGAAATCCCTCCTGCGTTCAGATACCATCCTGATTTGTGTTATGGTGGCCAACAACGAAACCGGCGTTATTCAACCCATCCAGTCCATCGGGGCCCTGGCCAAGGAAAGGGGCATCTACTTTTTTACCGATGCCACCCAGGCCCTGGGCAAAATACCCATCAACGTGGAAAAAGACGGTATCGACCTGCTTGCCTGTTCCGCCCATAAGATCTATGGACCCAAGGGAGTGGGGGCTTTATATATCCGCAAAAAAAATCCAAGGGTCCGCATCAGCGCCCAGCAGGATGGCGGGGGCCAGGAGCGGGGATTTCGCAGCGGAACCCTGAATGTGCCTGGGATCGTGGGTTTTGGAAAAGCGGCCTGGCTTGCCTCACAGGAAATGGAAAAACATATGCCATCCATCGGCCGCCTGCGTGACCGGCTGGAAAAGGGATTGATGAAGTACCCGGGTGTGCAAATCAACGGCAACCCGATCCAGCGCCTTGCTACGGTTACCAACCTTTCTTTTGGCGAGGTAGTTGGAAAACAATTGCTGGAAAACCTTATCAAAGAGGTCGCCATTTCCTCCGGATCTGCCTGCAGTTCAGCTTCCACCGAACCCAGTCATGTCCTCAAAGCCATGGGCCTCTCAGATGAGGCAGCCTATCAGTCCATCCGCTTTAGTCTGGGAAAATTTAACACCCCCGAAGAAGTGGATTACGTAATAGAAAAGGTGGGAAAAACGTTCAAAAGCGCAAAGGAATTTAAACCCGTTTAGAAGGGGGAAGCAGTCGGGAGAACCCCGGTCGCTTCAAACCCATAACAGATACAGAAAAAAATCGACACATGATCTACATTTCAGATAAAGCAAGAGAAAAAGTAAAAGTTTTGATGGAAGAATCACCCATCGCTGACAAAACAGGGATCTTCCTGAGGGTATCGGTCATGGGCGGCGGATGCTCTGGCCTGAGTTATAAAATGGATTTTGACAATCAGCAAAAACCCATGGATCAGGTATTTGAAGACAACGGCATCAAGGTCGTAACCGATCTGAAAAGCTTTCTTTACCTGGTCAATACCACCCTGGAATTTTCCGAAGGGTTAAACGGAAAAGGTTTTTATTTCAACAACCCCAACGCCAGCCGCACCTGTGCCTGCGGAGAAAGTTTCGCTGTCTGAAAACCTGTGGCCATATTTTAAACCCCAACGGGTCGCCTCATTGTGCGTAACGAACGACCGGGGACCTTTGCCCTGGTCGTAGAAATCGTCCGGTAAACCTCGCTGTTATCCAGCCACCGGTCGAATTTATTTCCTGAATTCAACTTTTATCGAACCTACTCATATTCAACAGAATATGAAATCCCCCGCCTCCGCTCGGCTTTGGGGCTATTAATGCAAGTAATTGATATATAATGTGTTAACTCTACGAAGTACATTTACTATTTGATTTGGCACGGCTGAGCGCTATTTTTAAACTGTGAACCCAATTCTGGGGACTAACCCTCCCAGAAAAGTCCAAACCAAATGAAAACTTATACGCGCAAATCTACCCTTTCACGGATCATTTACAGCCTCCTTCTCCTGGCACTTTGTGCTGATCCGGCCGTAGCCCAACTAAAAATCGACTATGGGAAAAGCTATTTGAATGTCACCAAGGGAGCGACCGGTGGTACGGTGGAACCCAACGACATTCTGGAAGTTCGGGCAACCTTTGTGGTCGGTGGTTCCGGGGTAAACGACTACGTGGACAGTTGCGCTTATTTCGATGTCATTCCAGCCAATACATCTTATGTGCCAGGTTCTCTGAAGATCTTAACCAATGAGGGAATCGTTTATAAAACTTTTACCGATGTAGCGGGCGATGATGCGGGTACGATTACCGGCACCAACGTGCGCATAAACCTTGGGTTTAAAAACGCTCCAACGGCCACCGCAACCAGACGAGGTCGGATTACCTACAATGATAAACCTTCCTTTTATGGAGCTACCTGTATCCTGATGGCTACTTACCGGGTGAAGGTAACCGGTGCATATGGATCGACCGTGAGCCTGGGTGGGGGAACGATTTCCTATTACCCTTTTGGCGCCTCCATTACCTCCATTGTTTTTCCGCAGGACTCGGTGATGATTTCTCAAAACCTGGCCATCTGTCCGAATTCATCCAACAACACGATCACTTCTGAATTTGGGGGTACGTTCGGATCCGGAAAGGCAAAAAACAGGGGACCGTCCAGTAAAATTTCCAACAACTATACCTACAACGTTTTTGGACCTGCCACGCCCAATGACTACTATTATAATATTTCCAACAATACCAGTACAGGTGCTGCAGGGTACACTACCCTGAATACCTGGCCAAAACCAGACCCGAACATCCCGGGCTTTGCTTATTCCCACCGGGTGTTCTCTCTCTGGGATATCATTGGGGACCATACCGGTGCCCTCAACCCCCTACTCGGAAATCCGGCGACCGATACGGTCAACTCCACCGGTGGTTATATGGCCGTCATCAACTCATCTTATAAAACAGGGATCACGTTTTTAGATACCATCAACAATTTGTGTCCCAATACCTATTATCAGTACTCAGCCTGGTTCAGAAATATCTGTTCTCGTTGCGCTTGTGACTCCAATGGTAAGTCACCGAGCAATGCAGGATATATTCCTACCGGTCCCGGCGATTCATCCGGTGTGCACCCCAACCTCACTTTCAATGTGAATGGGTATGACTATTACACGACGGGTGATATGCCCTATACCGGACAATGGATCCAAAAAGGATTTACCTATTTAACGGGTCCTTCCCAGACCAGCATGATCATCTATGTAAGAAACAATGCGCCGGGCGGTGGAGGTAATGACTGGGCACTCGATGACATCTCTGTTGCTTCCTGTACGCCGAATATCACGCTGACGCCCAACAAGGCCGATACGCTTTGCCGTGGTGGTGACGATACCGTGCGTTTTAAGGTCTCCGCATTTTTCAACAACTACACGCAGTGGAAACTGGAGAAGAGCACCGACAACGGAGCAACCTGGGTCACTGCGGGAATCGATACCCTGGGCAATCCCCCCAATGGAACGGGCGTACCGGTTTTTAATCCGGCCACCGGACTTTATGAATATATTGTCACCCGTTATTTCCGGTTGAATGCCGTGGATACCACCATCGTTTACCGGTTGACGATTGCTTCCACCGCGGGAAATCTGAGCAATACGTCTTGTAACTATATTACTTCCAATCCGAAGTTTGTCAGGACCGCCAACTGTTCGCTCGTACTGCCTACACAGTTATCGGTTCGGGGAGATCTGGAAGACGGCGGACTAGCCCGCATTCAGTGGACCAGCTTTGATGAAACCGGAGACATTGTTTATACAGTAGAGAGAAGCGATGATGCGGGTCAGCATTATCAGGCCCTGGCAACATTTGCGGGGACAACCATTCCGGGTATGGGTGGTAGTTATGTATACAATGATCCGACGCCCGTAGCAGGTCAGTCCTATTACCGCATCCAGATCGCAGATCATGAGTACCACAATTACAGCCGGATTATTTTGCTGAGTAACAGTGAAATTCCTTTGAGTATTTCTGGGCTGGTTAATCCTTTCATCCATACAGTTTCTTTCAACCTCACGGTTCCCGATGACCATACCGTTCAGCTGTCGCTCTATGATGCATTCGGAAGAAGACTGCTTACCAACAGCCAGGCTGTATTTAAAGGAATCAATCACATCGAACTGGTAGAACCCTCCGGATTGCAAACAGGTATGTATGTACTGCAGGTGCTTTACGGGGACCAGATGATTACCCGCCAGCTGATTAAAATGATCAAATAATTTGGAAGGGCATCCGTGCCGTTTATCATTAAAAAATGGCGCAAAAAAAACCCTTTCGCAGCCGGGCCGCAAAAGGGGTACTAAGCAAGTAGCCTTGGTATTTTGATAATGGTTCTCTTCGACCGGCGCGAAAATATGATTTTACTGCTAAAGATGCTGCTAGCGATTATATCTTTATTTTCGCGTCTATGTGGGCCGTTTGTAAAAAGGAATTCCGACAGTTTTTCAGCAGTTTGACAGGCTACATCGCCATCATCATATTCTTACTCCTCACCGGCTTGCTGCTTTTTGTCTTTCCCGACACCAGTATCCTGGACTTCGGATATGCAAGCCTGGAGAAATTTTTTGACCTCGCCCCCTGGGTTTTGCTCTTACTTATACCCGCCATCAGCATGCGTTCATTTTCAGAAGAGTTCCGCAACGGAACTTTTGAGATCCTGCAATCCAGACCGCTTACCTACTGGCAGATCGTGCAGGGCAAATACCTGGCTGCCTTGTTTGTTGTCATCATGGCCTTGTTGCCGACCTGGATTTATTTTTTTTCCATCCAACAACTCTCCGAACAATCCGGTATGGACCTGGGCGCGACCGGAGCTTCCTATATCGGCCTGTTTTTTTTAACCGCCATTTTTGCTTCCATTGCCCTTTGCTGCAGCAGTTTTACCTCCAATGCGGTGGTGGCTTTTATCGCTGCGGCTTTCGGTTGCTTTTTGATGTATACCGGTTTTCATGCCATCAGCAGTTTGAAAGCATTTCCCTCGGGAGCGGACTATTATATCGATATGTTCGGAATAGATTATCATTACCGCAGCATGAGCCGGGGCGTGATCACCGTCAGGGACCTGGTTTATTTTGTCAGTGTCATCGCCTTTTTTTTAACCCTCACCAGGAATAACCTGTTTAAAAGATAAGCCGGGCATGCAGAAACTTTTTTATTCAAGATTTGGTTGGGTATATCTTTTAGGGGCCGTGGTCCTGGCCAATGTCCTGGCATCGCTGGTCAACACCCGCTACGACATGACTACTGAAAAAAGATATACGCTCACCCAGCCAGTGAAGATCATGCTCGGCCGCATACACGAGCAGGTGAACATCGATATTTTGTTGGAAGGAAATCTGAAGTCCGGCCTGCGCAAACTGCGCAACTCCACCGAAGCCCTGCTGCAGGAATTCAACGAATATGCCGATGGCAATATTCACTATCGACTGATCGATCCGGTGGCCGGTAGCGATGATACCACCCGGTCCCAGATGCTGGACTCCCTGGCCAAAATGGGCATACAGCCGATGACCCAGGTCGCTCAGTCTAAAAAAGGAGAAGAAGAAAGTCAGCGCATCGTAATCCCGGCAGCCATTGTAAAATATAGGGATCGCCAGCTGCCCGTTGACCTATTAAAGGGGGTGCAGCGAAGCCGCGAAGGGCAGTCATCCGAGCAGCTCTATGTCAATGCAGAAAACCTGCTTGAATACAAATTTGCCAGCGTCCTGGATAAACTCATCACCGATACCCTGCCCGCCGTGGGTTATCTGCTCGGCAACGGGGAGCCGCTGGACTACCGGGTTTACCACCTGATTGAATACCTGCGTGAGAATTTTCGCTTTACACTGGTCCCACTGGATTCTGTGTCCGTTATTTCTTCCAGGCTCAACGCCCTGGTGATGGTGAAGCCATCGCAGAAATTTTCTGACGATGAAAAACGCAAACTGGATCAATATGTCATGCGCGGCGGAAGCCTGCTTTGTATGATCGACAACCTGAATGCGGAATCCGACAGCCTGCAATCCAGCCGGGAGACCATCGCCTTTGACCGGGGACTGAATCTGGACGATTTGCTGTTTCACTACGGTGTGCGAATCAACCAGGACCTCATCGAAGACATGCAATGCGCGAGCATCAACCTGGTGGTCGGCATGCAAGGCGGTAAACCGCAATTCCAATTGCTTCCCTGGCCTTATTATCCCCTCTTGGATGGCAGCAGAACTTCGCTGATCACCAAAAATCTGGATCCGGTCTTTTCGAAATTCACCAATTCGGTGGACACCGTCAAAGCACCGGAGATTGCCAAAACCATCCTGCTGGAGAGTTCTGCCAATGCCAGGAGCGTGGCCACACCGGCCATCATTACCCTGGACGCGGTCAAGACGGCCAGCGATCCAAAAATGTTTCAGCAATCCCATATTCCCGCCGGTGTTTTGCTGGAAGGGAAATTCAAATCACTGTATGCGAACCGGATTTCTGCTGCCCAGCAGGATACCCTGGCCAATCTATATCATCAGCCTTTTTTAAAATCCGGAGAAAAGTCAGCCCGCATCATTGTGTGTGCAGACGGGGATATCCTGATGAATGAATTGAATAAAGACGGTCCGCTGCCCCTGGGTTTTAGCAAAGACATCAACTATACGTTCGCCAATGCAGATTTTCTCAGCAACTGCCTGGAATATTGCGTGAACCCTTCTGGTATCCTGGAAGCCCGGTCGAAAGATTTTTCTCTTCGATTGCTGGATCCCGAAAAAACCGAAGATGACCGGAGTTTCTGGCAACTGATCAACCTAATGGTCCCTCTGGGGGTTATTATTATTTGCGGGTTGGTTTTTCAATATATCAGAAAGAGAAAATATAACACGGGCCTAGCCTGAATTTTCAAAACCCTCTATTCTTGAATCATTACCAGGTTACATATATCATTTTCGGCGCCGCCCTGGTGAGTGCCGTCGTATTTGATCTGGGCCTGCTCAGCAAAAAGGGTTCCGTTGTTACGATGCGCAAGGCACTTTTCCAGACCATTTTCTGGGTCATCCTGGCCATGGGTTTCGGGGTTTTTGTTTTCCTTTACGATGGTCATCAAAAGGGGTTGGAATACTTGAGTGCCTACCTGATGGAATGGAGTCTGAGCATCGACAACATTTTTGTATTCATCCTGATCTTTTCATTCCTGCAGATTAAGGAAAAATATTTCGGACGTGTTTTGCTGATCGGTATCCTGCTGGCGGTTTTCTTCCGAATTATTTTTATCACAGCCGGCAT
>Ga0206938_1036_pt2 | contig 34382 bp, 33 predicted proteins | sample Alteio_BWOrgHeat_12_FD_152918 | JGI IMG/M metagenome (GOLD analysis project Ga0206938, IMG submission 152918) | Enriched cells from forest soil in Barre Woods Harvard Forest LTER site, Petersham, Massachusetts, United States -... | ecosystem: Environmental > Terrestrial > Soil > Temperate forest >... | reverse complement strand
GTTGGCCCACAGGGACCGAAAGGCGGCTCCACCAATGTACTGGTAGATACATTTACCGTTAAAGGCAGCGATTGGTTATGGAACTCGCAATATGTGTATGAAACAAGCGCAGGCAGCTATACCGAATACTTTACGAGGTATTATGTTCGTAAAAACAACACGATCACCGCCGGGGTACTCGACAGTGGTTTGGTAGTGGTTTATTTTACCCCAAGCCCTGTAAATAATCCATATCAATGGGCGCCGCTCCCTTACCAATTCGATTCATCATTCGGTTACACTGATAACTATGTGTATGTGACAGCGATCGGCCAGGTAACGCTCCACTATTTCTTCATCCAGACGGACCCTACAGCTACCCTACCTACATTAAGTACCTATAATGATGAAACACGCAAGTTTAAGATTGTAACGATATATGGCCGGGCTTACAAAGCTGCGGTTGCCAATCACGTCAATCTAAACAATTACCAGGAAATGAGTAAGATAACGGGCTTATGGCAGCAGGACATTCGTGATGAAAAGTAGCAGAATATATTCCAACTCACATTTATTCACCAAAAAAAATGACATTATGAAACGGCTTGTATTCAACTTCTACATATTATTTTCTGCCACGATAATTTTCACCTCTTGTCATAAAGACACTAAAGTTATCCCGCAGGAAGCAACAAACAATACCGAATCGATCGTCACCATGCTGACATCAGCCAGCGGATACGTGCTTTACGGAGGCACTACCGTACCCGCTGCCAGCTATGGCGCAGTAGGTGCTTATTATCTCGACCTTACTAACGGCACCATTTATGGGCCAAAAACGGCCACAGGCTGGGGAAGCGGTTTATCCTTGAAAGGAAATACCGGTGCCACTGGCGCTACTGGTGCAAAAGGAGCACCAGGAAGTAAAATTTATGCCGGCAGCGTTGCCCCCCCTGCCACAACAGGTATTATTGGCGACTACTATCTTGATAAAAAACTGGATTTACTTTATGGCCCAAAAACGGCAAGTGGCTGGGGTGTTCCCGTTGCATTACGCGGCCCGGCAGGTCCGGCTGGGCCAACCGGGCCTGTTGGGCCGGCTGGTACTAATCCAAACGTTTATACTGATGTATTTACCCTGCAGGGCAGCGACTGGTTATGGAACTCGCAATACGTTTACGAGACAAGCCCCGGTAGTTATACAGAGTATTTCACCAGGTATTATGTTCGGCCAAACGCCAAGATCAATGCCGATGTATTGAACAACGGCATGGTACTGGTGTACTTTACGCCAAGCCCGATAAACAATCCCAATCAATGGGAGCCGTTACCGTACCAGTTCGACTCATCGTTTGGTTACACCTATAACTATGTGTTTGTGCCGACAGTTGGCCAGGTAACACTACATTATTTCTTTATTCAGACGGACCCTACATCTACCCTACCTACATTAAGTACTTATAATGATGAAACCCGCCAGTTTAAAGTAGTTACCATTTTGGGCGAATATGGCACATTTATGCTTGCGCACCATGTTAACCTAAATAACTACCAGGAAGTAAGCAAGATAACAGGCCTATGGCAGGAAGACAGTAAATAGCAAAAATTTGGTTAATAGTTAGTTTGGTTGGCCGTCGCGGGGTTCTCCCGTGGCGGCTTTTTTATTTAAACGGCTGTTATCCAAACAAATTCTTCTTTGGATCATTCTTTAATAAACTACATCAAATGAACAGGACCATCGGGATAGCATTAATTATCATCGGGGCAGTCATGATCATATGGACTGGATTTACCTACACCAAAAAAGAAAAAATTGTTGATGCCGGTCCTATCCAAATATCTGCCGAAAGAGAAAAAACTGTAAACTGGCCGCCGTACCTCGGGGGAATATTGTTAATTGGAGGGATTGTAATTGTTGCTACCGCGAAGAAGAGGTGAAAGGCGAAAGGTTAAAGCATAAAGCTTGATTGGCTTAGTTGCTGCTTTCATTTCTACCTTTTGGCTTTCGCCTTTCTGCTTTCAGCTTTTACCCTTACATTTGCAGAGACGCAAAATATTGCGTTTCTACCCGATCAATGATCTTCGATTTCCGCCTGAAAGTATTTTACACGGTTGCGCAGAGGCTGAGCTTTACCAAAGCCGCTGCCGAATTGTTTATTACCCAGCCGGCGGTCACCAAACACATCAAAGAACTGGAACAACAACTGAACGTGCAGCTGTTTATGCGCAACGGTAACAGTATTGTTTTAACCACTGCCGGAAAAATTTTAACCGGGTACGCCGAAAAGATCTTTCAAACCTATACCGAACTGGAAACCGAACTGGCCCAGTTGAATAATATGGAAGCAGGCACTTTACATATTGGAGCAAGCACAACTGTCGCCCAAACCATCCTGCCAAAACTGCTCGCCCTTTTTAAAAAAACGTACCCTGCCGTCCACTTTACTTTTACGCAGGCCAATACCGATGTGATTACCCAGCAGGTGCTTGCCGAAAAAATAGATATTGCCATAGTTGAAGGGGCCGCCCATTACCCACAGATCGCCTATGCACCTTTTGCTAAGGACGAGATCGTACTGGTAACAAAAGCCAATAACCAGCTTTCAAAAAAAGCCGAAATCACGCCAAAACAATTGCTCCATATCCCATTGGTGTTGCGCGAAGCCGGCTCTGGCACACTGGATGTTATATTTAACGCCCTCGCCAACATCGGCATCAACCCAAAAGATTTGCAGATAGAAATTCAGCTGGAAAGTAGCATCGCCATTAAACAATACCTGCTGTATTCTGAAACAGCCACGTTTCTTTCCATTCAGTCGGTAGTGAGCGAATTAAAATATAACGAGCTAACTGTCATTGATATAAAAGGCCTCGATATTTTCCGCACTTTTCAGTTCATCCAACTGCACGGCAAAAACACCAAACTCATCGAACTTTTCAAGCGCTTCTGCCTCGCCAACTATAACTTAAAGTAATCGCTGATTACTATTTATCATTAGTTTTATGTTATAAGAAGGTTGACCTTTAGTTATTAATACACGAGCGTTACTGAACACATCTAAATCACCAATTCAGTAATTCACTAATTCAATAATTAAAGTATGGAACTGATAACTACTGATATTTGCATTATAGGCGCCGGGCCTGTGGGTTTATTCGCGGTTTTTGAAGCGGGTTTATTAAAAATGCGCTGCCACCTGATTGATGTATTGCCACAAGTTGGCGGGCAGCTTTCTGAAATATATCCCCAAAAACCAATTTATGACATTCCGGGGTTCCCGACTATCAACGCACAGCAATTGGTTGATGGTTTGATGGAACAGATAGAGCCGTTTCACCCCGGCTTTTCACTAGGCGAACGTGTGAATGAGCTATTCCAATTAGAGGATGGTTCCTTTGTTACCCGTACCAGTGATGATACCGAAGTACGCAGCAAAGTAGTAGTAATTGCAGGCGGCCTGGGCTGTTTTGAACCACGCAAACCCGTAATTCATGGTTTGGAACAATTTGAGGGCAAGGGCGTATCCTACATGGTTAAAAACCCCGAAGCTTACCGTGGCCGTAAAGTAGTACTGGCAGGTGGTGGTGATTCCGCTTTGGACTGGACTATATTTTTGGCCGATATTGCCGAAGAAGTAACCCTCATCCATCGTGGTGACACCTTCCGCGGCGCGCCTGACTCTGCCGAAAAGGTTTTTGAACTGGCTACCGAAGGGAAGATCAATCTCATTTTGCAATCACATATCAACGCTATTAAAGGCAACGGCCATTTGCAGCAGGTAGAAGTGATTGGCCGGGATAACGAGACGACAGTGATTGAAGCTGATCATTTGATCCCCCTGTTTGGCCTTACCCCAAAACTTGGCCCGATTGCTGAATGGGGGTTGAATGTAGATAAATCGGCCATTATGGTAGACACGGTTGACTATAGCACCAATGTAAAAGGAGTTTACGCCATCGGCGATATCAATATCTATCCCGGTAAGCTAAAGCTGATCCTTTGTGGTTTCCACGAAGCAGCACTGATGGCCCAAAGCGCCTTTAAACATGTTTACCCCGACCAGAAATTAAGTTTTAAATACACTACCGTTTACGGTGTAACTGCTTTTTAAAGAGGCGAAAGGATAAAGGCAAAAGGATAAAGGTTGCGAAACCGGTAAAACCTTTCACCTTTATCCTTTTACCTTTAACCTCACTAAAATGATCAATATAACAATAGAAGACCGCGACGGGAGCCGCCGCCCCGTGGAAATACCGGAAGATATAAGCCTTAGCCTGATGGAAATTTTAAAAGCATCGGACCATCACGTATTGGCGACTTGTGGCGGCATGGCTCTTTGTGCTACCTGCCATGTACAGGTATTGGAAGGTCCCGAAAAATATTTTCACGCCAGCAATGCTGAGCTTGACATGCTGGATACCCTGCCAGATGCGGGCTTCGACAGCCGCCTGGCCTGCCAGTTAAGGATCAGCGAAGATATGGACGGCATGGTTTTCAGGATCAGGGGGGAAGCGTAAGCAAGCGACAAAAAACTTTAAGTTTAACTGATAAATATGCATCCTACCTGATAAATTGAATGATATCTATCAGGCCGTCTTTGTTATGGCGGTTAGCTTCAATCCGGCCAACTCTTTGTAAAACAAATGTTCTGAATATATCATTGGCTTCAGGATTGCGGTGTTCCTTTTTCATTTTATTATTAAACATCAATGCCTTTGGCGTCCTGATAAGGCCCCAGGGGAAACCCCACCAACCCATTAACGCTGATTTAATGGTAGCATTTTTATTTAGTTTGTCGAGGCAATCCGGGCATGCTATTTTAAATTCTTTACGATAGTTTGTCATCACCAAAAAGCTTATAACGGTCGCCGTTATTGTTGCATTTAGTTTTTCAAATTCGCCGTTACACACGGGGCAGGGCAGCTTACGTAAGAGGTCGCAATATTCGTTCAGCGTTTTTTCGTCCGTTTGCTTAAACTGCGCATCTACGCCCTTCGTAACATTCGGGGATAGTCCGCGTTCTTTTATAATTTGTTTCAGCAACTCCAATGCTTCCGGCCTTAAGCTGGTGGCCTCTTCAGTTGCTACGCGGATTATTTTATCGTCGTCAAAACTTTCGTAATTTTTTCTTAATTCTTCAATATCCGGTCCCATTGTTATTTTGTGTGGTTAAAGATGCTTAAAAGTCAGCATTTTTCCGGGGATTGCGTTTGCTTGCCTAAACTTTATTAATCTTTTAACTAATACTCTCACCAATTCTCTGGAAAAGGAATATCCTTCACACTTAATGTTTTAAAGTTTTTGATCTGATAATCCAGACCATATTGGTTATACATAAAAAACGGATCGGTTTTAAAACGCTCATAATCTGCCGTCAATTGGGTTTTAAGACTGTTTAAGCGGCCCAGGTAAGCTGCATCATAAGCAGATGGGGTGGTAAAAAGTCTTTCGATATAAGTAAGCAAATTATAACAGGTGGTAAACTGCCCGCAGGCAATAATGCAGGCCATACTATGCTGCTGTTGCATATTGCTTTCATCAAACCAAAGCGTTGTGCCCATGTTAAAAGCAGTTTGTGCTACAATTTGGATGTCGCGGCTTGGGTTTAAATATGGCGCCGGCGGTGGGTTCTTTTTACGGTACAGGTCGCTGGAGAAAGCCAGATCATAAATGTGGTTGCCTTTACCGCGGTTTTTCCATTGCGGCGATCCATAAAAGGTGTTGTAAAGTAACTGCCTGATCCGCTTTAAAAAAACACTCATATTCAGCAGCAGCACCGAGTCGACCCTTGCCAGCATCATTTGTTTTAATACAACCAAGGGCGTTTTTGTAAAATAATGGATCAATAGCCTGATGATCTTCTCGGTAAATGATTTTAGCAATGGCGAGGATGTGCCCAATATTTTACTTTTTAACGATGACACCGCCCATAAAAACAAGGCAGGGAGCACAATTAAAATTCCGCCGACCATACCCAACCAAACCAAATGGCAATAAAACCCATACCCGATACAACCTGCCGCAACCAAAAAGAAGAGGGCGGCTATCCAGCTTACGCCACCGAGGCTAATGCCGCTGTGTTTGGGTTGGGGCGGGTTAACATAGGGCTTAATAAAGTAACTGCCTACGTCGTTCACCAGCATCAGGTCGAAGGGTTTAAAAGTTGTCTCGTTCCTTTGCCTCCGGCCATCGGCATACATCATGCTTTGCAGGCCCTGGTTATCTGTAATGCCGCCATCCATCAAACCAATATTCTTTTCGGCTATAAAAGCTGATTCCTGTTTATCGCCGGTCTGCGGGATCATCGTGAGCCCCGTTTTCAGTTCATCTTCGGTTAAACCTTCATGCGTAAAATCCTCCGGGAATACAATAGGCTCAAAACCCGCCGGGAAACAGGAAGAAGCGGCAAGCACATCGCCTATTTTATATTTTCCGGCAACCAACTGGCTAAGGAATATATTTTCATTTCCGAATTTAAAATAAGGATCTGCCGCCGGGTCTGTCACCATTTTGCGATCCTGCCTGAAGGAGAGACCGGTATAAAACTCGGTGGTATTAAAGCAAACTTCCTGCAGGTGACCGGCTTTATTATCATAAAAAAGGGAATGCAGCGTAGCCCCCTCAAAAATATACTCATCATAAGCCATGGAAAAGGCGTTGATAATATTGCGGCTCTTATCCGGGCGTTTGCGCCAGCGCTTTTTATCCGAGAGTATTTCGAGCGCGTTTTGAAGCAGAAAATCGCCGGTAAGGCATTCAAATAGCTTCACATAAAAATCCTTAAACGATTTACCCTGCGCATTATACAGCGAATATAATGTTGTTGGAATTGTACCACCAGATGCAGACGACATATAGGTTACCTGGTTTAAAAGTACGTTGCCTTTAAGCGGGTCGTCATCGCTATTAAATTCAACTTTGTATAAGTATGATATTACGCCCATGCCAAATGAGGCTGCCCTAAAGCCGCCACCTGAGAATGCAAGCGCGATATTTTCAAAAGGTTTAATGCTGGATACTTTCAGGGTAAGCTCCGCATGCTGGGGCGTGGGGTTTAAGGTTTCCATAGGTTGGATTTAGGATTTGTTTGTATAAAAATAGGCATAAAAATAATACCGTCAATAATTTTCAAAGGATTTTATCGGCCTGAATTATAATTATTTACACAAAAATTTAATTTGCAGTTTACATCAAAAGATATACATTTGATACCAGTAGCTTAACGAACACCTTTCATGAAAGAAAAAAGTAATGACATCCTAAACCGGATAGCCCATGTGCAAAATACCTTGCAGGCCATAAACGGCAAATGGAAGCTGCCAATATTAATGTCGATGTATGCCGGTAAAAGCAGGTTCAGGGATATACAGCGCAATATCCCGCAAATTACCACCCGGGTGTTGTCCAAAGAGCTAAAGGACCTGGAAGCAAGCAAACTCATTATCCGCATTGTTCAGGATGGTCACCCCGTTTCTGTCGAATACAAATTGACCACCTTTAGTTATACCCTTACCCCTGTTGTTGATGAAATGATAAAATGGGGAAAACAGCATAGTAAAGGCGGTTTATAAAGGCCTGTTTTTATATAGATTTGCATATTATATTACCCATATGCGAACCATACCCAAACCACAGGAAGGCGAATACCCGCCTTATGCCATTATGTATATAAAACTGATACCGGATGACGGGCAGGTTTTGCAGCATATGCATGATAATTTTATTGCCGCGAAACAATTGATCTATAGCCTTCCCGAAGAAACGCTTTATCATCGCTATGCGGAGGGCAAATGGAGCATTAAACAAGTGCTGGTTCATATTTTGGATGACGAAAGAATTTTTGCATACCGGGCACTCCGCTTTGCCCGCGGCGAACAACAAAATTTGATTGGCTTTGACCAGGATGCATACGCTGCACTTTCAAATGCCGATGAGCGCGATCTGGACAATATTTTTGAAGAATATGAAGCGGTTAGAAGATCAACAATTGCTTTGTTCAATGGCCTACCCGAAGATTCGTTAAGAAGAATGGGCAAAGGAACCGGCAGTTTTAATGGCGCAACAGTAAGGGCACTGGCTTATCATATCGCCGGGCACGAACAGCACCATATCAATTTAATAAAAGAGCTTTATTTGGGTAGATGAAAAAGGCGGCTTGTTCTCAAAGACTTAAAAAAGTCTGTGAAAATCAAAATAATCAGCTAAATCTGTGATCAAAAATCTGTGAAAATCAAAAAAATCATATTAAATCTGTGATCAGTCTTGCATTTATATAAGCACTTATATAAATTGCGCCATGAATTTATACCAAAGCCTGGGATACCTTGTAATGGGCAGTCGTTTACGTCGGCTGAGTGAAAGCTTTTTATCAGAAATTAATCGCACTTACCAAAATGAAGGCATCGATTTTGATGCCAGCTGGTTCCCCGTGTTTTATTTATTATCGAAGAATGACGCCTTGTCCATCAAGGAATTAAGCGACCAAACCGAGGTCTCGCACCCGGCAGCCAGTCAGCTCATCACCAATTTAAAAAACAGAAATCTTGTTACCAGCGCCACTTGTGCCGATGACGGTCGCCGTCAACTGGTAACGCTGACAGATAAAGGCAGAGATTTGCTCGGCCAGATTATGCCCGTTTGGGATGCGATATTAGCCGCTATGGATGAACTGATTGCAGATAGCCCGGCCTGCGATAACCTGCTGCCTGCTGTTGGCGCTATGGAAAAAGTTTTCAGGCAAAACAGCTTGTCCGAAAGAATCAGCAATAAACTATCAGTCGAACTTAAACCCGCAGCAAATGAGTAAAGTATTTAATTACGGCACGGACCGTTTAACGGCGGGCATTTGCATCGATATTGCCTCCAATAAAACAAAAGGCGTAATAAATGGCCATACTGCTGACGGGGTGCGTGCCTCGTGGCGCGAGGTGGAGAAGGTCGTACACGATCATCATCCCGTTTACGGCATTAATACCGGTTTCGGGCCTTTATGTGACACCCGAATTTCGGAGGCTGACACCTCGTTACTGCAAACCAACCTGCTCAAAAGCCACAGCGTTGGCATAGGCAAACCTATCCCGGTAGAGATTGCCAAACTGATGCTGATTACCAAGGTACATGCACTGGCCCAGGGCTATTCGGGCATTGCACTTGAAACATTGGAGCGCATTATCTGGCACATTAATAATGATATTATACCCGTTGTTCCTGAAAAGGGCTCTGTAGGCGCATCCGGGGACCTTGCCCCATTAGCACATCTATTTTTGCCGCTAATTGGTTTAGGCGAAGTTTTTGCAAGCGGCAACAGGCTTGCAACTTCGGGCATCTTAAGCGCCCATGGGTTAAAACCATTAATATTAGGCCCCAAAGAAGGTTTGGCACTTATAAATGGCACACAGTTTATCCTGGCATTTGCGGTTAAGGCAGTGCAGCGATTAAGCGACGCGTTGAATGCGGCAGATATTATCGGAGCAATGTCGCTGGAAGGGTTAATGGGTTCCGCCCGTCCTTTTGATGCACGGTTGCATGCATTGCGCCCCTATAAAGGGAATAAGTTTGTAGCCAGGCGTCTTCATACCCTACTCAAAGATTCTGAGATCTGCAATTCGCATGTAAACTGCGACAGGGTGCAGGACCCCTACTCACTCCGCTGCATGCCACAGGTTCACGGTGCATCGCGCAATGCCTGGCTGCATCTAAAGGAAATGACGGAGATCGAACTAAATTCGGTAACGGATAACCCCATTATTTTTAATGCCGAAGATACTATCAGCGGGGGTAATTTCCACGGGCAGCCATTGGCGATACCCTTGGATTACGCCACCATCGCGGCAGCAGAACTGGGCAATATTGCCGACCGCCGCTGCTACCTTATGAGCGAAGGCCGCTACGGCTTACCAAAACTATTAACCAATAATGCCGGCCTACATTCGGGCCTGATGATCCCACAATATACTACAGCTGCATTGGTTACCGAGAATAAAACCCTCTGTTTTCCTGCCAGCGCCGATAGTGTACCGACTTCTCTGGGGCAAGAGGATCACGTATCGATGGGTTCTATCAGCGGCCGAAAACTGCACCAGGTAATTGATAATCTCGAATATATCCAGGCCATCGAACTGCTTTATGCTTCGCAGGCCATGGATTTCAGGCGACCGTTAAAATCGACCCCTGTCATTGAGGCCTGCCATCAACTGGTACGCAGCAAAGTGCCTTTTATTGATGATGACCGGATTTTTGCAGACGATATTAACAACCTGCACCAATTAATTACAAGCGGCGACCTTCTTACAATCGTGAACAATACAGCAACAGCTAACCAAATAATTTTAAACGATGACGACTTCGGAATTTATTAAAACCTACGCCAACCACCCGGTGTACAAAGCGCCCCGTGGTATGCAACTACATGCCAAAAGCTGGCAAACAGAAGCGCCTTTGCGGATGCTCCTCAACAATCTTGACGGACAGGTAGCGGAAAACCCGGAGGAACTGGTAGTGTATGGCGGCATCGGGCAGGCGGCCCGTAACCCGGAATCGCTGCGGAAAATTATTGAACTTTTACTGGAGCTGGATGAGTATCATTCGCTATTGGTACAATCCGGAAAACCTGTGGGCATTATCCGCAGTCACCCCGAGGCCCCCCGCGTGCTCATCGCCAATAGCAATTTGGTGCCTGCCTGGGCAACCTGGGATCATTTTAACGAACTCCGCGCCAAAGGCCTGATGATGTACGGCCAGATGACAGCAGGCAGCTGGATCTACATCGGTTCGCAGGGCATTTTGCAGGGCACTTACGAAACTTTTGTAGAATGCGGCGTACAGCATTTTAACGGCGACCTTACCGGGAAGCTGATCGTCAGCGCTGGTATAGGTGGTATGGGCGGCGCTCAACCATTGGCAGCAACCATGGCTGGCGGTGTATTTCTAGGGGCCGATGTGGATGAAATCCGCATCCAAAAACGACTGGATTCGCAATATATCGACAGGATGACCCATTCTTATGAAGAAGCCATTGCCTGGGTGCAGGAAGCGATGCAAAAAGGTGAAACTTTATCCGTTGGCCTGGTAAGCGATGCAGGCGACATGTTGGAAAAACTACTGGAGGATAATATCATCCCCGATGTACTTACTGACCAAACTTCGGCGCACGACCCGTTGAACGGGTATGTACCTAACGGTTTAAGCCTGACGCTTGCCGACCTGTTGCGCAAAAGCGACCCCGAAGAATATAAAAAACTATCCTTACAAAGCATGGCCCGGCATGTAGGCTTTATGCTGGCACTACAGAGTAAAGGCGCCATAACTTTTGATTACGGCAATAACCTGCGTGAATTTGCCCGCCAGGGAGGCGAAGCGGATGCATTTAACTTCCCCGGCTTTACCCCGGCCTATATCCGCCCTTTATTTTGCGAGGGTAAAGGACCGTTCAGGTGGGTGGCACTATCAGGCGATCCGGAGGATATTTTTACCACTGACGGTGCACTGATGGAAGCCTTCCCTGAAAATAAACCATTGATCAATTGGCTCGAAAAAGCGCAGCAAAAGATCTCTTTCCAGGGATTACCGGCACGGATTTGCTGGCTAGGCATGGGCGAGCGCGAAAAAGCAGGCTTAATATTTAACGACCTGGTAAAAACCGGCAAAGTAAAAGGCCCGATAGTAATCGGCCGTGACCATTTGGATTGTGGTTCAGTAGCTTCCCCCAACCGGGAAACGGAATCCATGCTTGATGGCTCTGATGCCGTATCCGATTGGCCGCTGTTGAACCTGATGTCGAACACCGCGGGCGGCGCCACCTGGGTATCATTCCATCATGGCGGCGGCGTCGGTATGGGTTATTCCCAGCATGCCGGTATGGTTGTTTTAGCCGATGGAACTGATCGCGCAGCAACCTGCCTTAAAAGAGTTTTGTTTAACGACCCTGCGATGGGCATCTTCCGCCATACCGATGCTGGTTATGATAAAGCCAAAGAATGGGCGGAGAAGTTTGATTTGAAAGTATGGTAGGATTGAGTCCGAAAGTCCGGTAAGTCGGAAAAGTCCGAAAGTAAAATTAGCAATAGATATCAAACCTGTATTTTAGCAAAAAAAAGCTATCATCAACGCAATCAGTTAAATCAACTTAATCAGTGGTTCAGACAAAATGAAAAAACTAACAGGCCCATTCACCCAAATATTACCATTAACAGGCCTGCCGCTAAAGGGCCCGTTGAAAGACAGCCAGCTGCAGATCATTAAAAATGCTTGGGTGTTGAGCAATAACGACCGGATTATTACCATCGGCACATTGGAAAGGCTGCGCAAGGACCACCCTTCGGCGCAGATCACCGAAATTATTGGCGACAGGGTATTATTGCCGGGCTTTATTGATTGCCACACCCATATCTGCTTCGCCGGCAACCGGGCCAATGATTATGCTTTGCGGTCGTCAGGCAAAAGCTATACCGATATAGCCAAAGCAGGCGGCGGCATCTGGGATACAGTAACCGCAACCCGTGCGGCAAGCGAAGCCACGCTCGTTGAACTACTGGTGAAGCGCGCCGACAGGCATTTATCCGAAGGCGTCAGCATTATCGAAGTAAAAAGCGGCTACGGGTTATCTGTTGAACAGGAACTGAAACAATTAAGGGCAATTAAAGAGGCATCCTACAAAACAAAAGCAACTTTAGTCGCCACCTGCCTGGCAGCGCATATGTTGCCCAAAGATTTTGAAGGCACGCGGTCGGAATATTTGGATGACGTTTTAAAAAACCTGCTCCCCATCGTCAAAAAAGAAAACCTGGCCACCCGGGTAGATATTTTTGTGGAAGATGGTGCATTTAAGCCGGAAACAGCCATGAACTTTCTACAAAAAGCAAAAGAAATGGGCTTTGCTGTAACTGTTCATGCCGACCAGTTTACGACAGGCGGCAGCGAACTGGCGGCTGAAGTCGGCGCTGTTTCTGCTGATCACCTGGAGGCCACAAAGGACAGGGATATTAAATTATTGGCAAAATCAGAAACCGTTGCAGTGGCTTTGCCTGGCGCTTCCTTAGGTTTGGGCATGCAATACGCCCCTGCCCGGAAGCTGTTAAACGCGGGCGCATGCCTCGCGATAGCCAGCGACTGGAACCCCGGCTCGGCCCCTATGGGCGACCTGTTGATGCAGGCTGCTGTACTGGGTGCGGCTGAAAAACTAAGCGCTGCCGAAGTATTTGCGGGACTTACCTTCCGTGCTGCGCAGGCCTTAAGGCTTACCAATCGTGGTACGCTGGCAACGGGTACACCCGCTGATTTTCATATGTATCCGACGAATGACTATAGAGAAATACTTTATAACCAGGGGAAACTCAGACCACTGATAAAATGATTTCACCGATTTTAATTTTTGATTTCACCGATTCACTCGTGTATTAATAGACAAATCTGCGAATGACTAATGACAACTGACCAATGACTAAACTAATCGAATGTGTACCCAATTTCTCGGAAGGTGTAAACCTTGATATTATTAAACAGATCACCAATGAGGTTGAATCTGTTGAAGGTGTACGACTGTTGAATGTCGACCCGGGCAAAGCGACCAACCGAACGGTGGTAACTTTTGTGGGCGAGCCTGAAAGAGTGATCGAAGCGGCATTTTTAGCTATAAAAAAGGCCGGTGAGTTGATCGATATGAGTAAACATAAAGGCGAACACCCCCGCATGGGCGCCACAGATGTTTGTCCGCTGATACCCATTGCCAATATCAGCATGGAAGAGACTGCCGAATATGCCAAACAACTCGCTAAACGCGTTGGTGAAGAATTGCAGATCCCGGCATATCTGTATGAGTACGCACAGCCGGATAAAAAGCGAAATAACCTTTCGGTGATCCGGGCCGGGGAATATGAAGGCTTTTTTAAGAAAATAAAACTACCAGAATGGAAACCCGACTTTGGCCCGGTGGAGTATGATGCCAAACGCGGTGCAACGGTGATCGGCGCAAGGGATTTCCTGATTGCCTATAACGTCAACTTAAATACCACCAGCACCCGAAGAGCCAATTCCATCGCTTTTGATGTGCGTGAAGCAGGCCGCGTTTTGCGTGAAGGCGACCCGATCAACGGCAAGATCATCACTGATGAAAACGGCAAACCAAAATCAATCCCTGGTTCACTAAAATCTGTAAAAGCCATTGGCTGGTTTATTGAGGAATACGGCGTGGCGCAGATCTCCATGAACCTTACCAATATCGAAGTAACTCCATTGCACATTGCCTTTGATGAAGTCTGTAAAAAAGCAGCCGAGCGTGGCATGCGCGTTACCGGCAGCGAGCTGGTGGGCCTTGTTCCATTAAAATCGATGCTGGATGCCGGTAAATATTTCCTGCTGAAGCAACAACGCTCCGTTGGGGTAAGCGAAAAGGAACTCATCAGGATAGCGATCCTGTCAATGGGCCTTTCGGAACTCGCGCCTTTCAACCCCGAAGAGCGCATTATAGAATATTTGCTGAAAGATAAGGCATCAAGTAAACTCGCATCCATGAGTTTGATCGAATTTGCCGATGAAACTGCCAGCGAAAGTCCCGCGCCGGGCGGTGGCTCTATCGCTGCTTATTTGGGCGCATTGGGTGCGGCTTTGGGAACCATGGTAGCCAACTTATCTTCACACAAAAAAGGCTGGGACGACCGTTGGGAAGAATTTAGCGACTGGGCCGAAAAAGGACAACAATACAAAGATGAACTAATAAAACTGGTCGACCTGGATACAGCCGCTTTCAATAAAATTATGGAAGCCTTCGGCCTGTCCAAATCAACGCCCGAAGAAAAAGCAGCAAGGGACAAAGCCATACAAGACGCCACCAAATACGCCATCGAAATTCCTTTTAAAGTAATGAAAGCCGCCTATGGCAGCATGACCGTCATAAAAGCAATGGCCGAAACCGGCAACCCCAACTCCATCAGCGACGCTGGTGTGGCGGCCCTTTGCGCCCGCAGTGCGGTAATCGGTGCGTTTATGAATGTGAAGATCAATGCGTCGGGTTATAAGGACAAGGCGTTTACAGACGTTATTATTGCTGAAGGAAATGAGATTGAGAAAAAGGCTATGGAATTGGAGAAGGAGATTATTGAGTTGGTGAATTTGAAAATTAATTAATTTGAAAATGACGAGGGAACAATATGAGCATTCTATAGAAACCGCCGAACTACAGCTAAGTATTTGGGGCAAAATCTCTTATTACTTTTTAGTAGTTCTTCTATTTTTTGTTTCCATTATATTTTTGGCGGCCCTACTTTTCGACAATTCAAAGAATTTCGATAAGCCCCCGGTTAGTTTCATTATTGTTCCGGCTATTTTGGGTGGCCTGCTTTATTTCTATCAAAAAAATGGCTTAAAGTTTCAGGTCATCGAAACCAATTTAAGCAAAAAAGCGATATCAGTATTGATAAAGCAAATGTGCGATGAACAAAAGTGGTTGATGGCTTTTGAGGATAGCGATGTACTTATAGCTAATACTGATGTCGGCAACCCATGGCGCAAGTCGAAAAAAATTACTATCCTTTTTGATAGAAATAAGGTATTTGTAAACAGTGTTTATGATCCAGACACCAATAAATCCTCCGCTGATCTGGTTGGCAGCAATAGACAAACTATAGCAACAATAATCAACTATATCCAAAAAACTTAGCCAACTTTTGAGTAAAAAGCTTAGATTTATTTACTTCTCTAAATTCTGACCTCAACCTTACTGGATAATGACACTCCTCCTTTGCCGTAGGCTTGTTTTATCCTATCTTTAGCCAAATGAACAGGCTGCTTTCCTTTTTCGCTCTATTTTTTATTTTCCATTTCTGTTCCTGCATTTCCGACCAATCTTCTTCCAAAAAAACCGTCTTTAACATCAACCTTGATGAAGGCCTGAGTTCATTAGATCCTGCGTTTTCGCGCAACCAGAACGCTATCTGGATGAATAATGAGTTGTACAATGGCCTGGTACAGATTGATGATAGCCTGAAAACCGTACCCTGCATTGCCAAAAACTGGGACATATCAACTGATGGCACTGTTTATACCTTCCACCTGCGCAACGACGTTTATTTCCATGACGACCCGCTTTTTAAAAACGGCAGGGGCCGTAAAGCTGTAGCCGCTGACTTTGTATACAGTTTCAGCCGGCTCGTCGACCCGAAAGTTGCTTCCTCCGGCTCCTGGATCTTCAGCGATAAGGTGAATGGATGTAACGGTTTTATCGCTATAGATGATTCCACTTTCCAGGTAAAACTCAAACAACCTTATCCTCCGTTTTTAAGCATGCTTACTTCGCAGTATTGTTCGGTAGTCCCGCATGAGGTGGTTGATTTTTATGGGAAAGATTTCCGCCAGCACCCGGTGGGTACAGGGCCGTTCAGGTTTAAGTACTGGAAAGAAGGCGAAGTAATGGTGCTGCTAAAAAACCAGCATTACTGGGAAAAAGATAAGGATGGCAGTCCCCTGCCCCATTTGGATGCCATCCGTGCCACCTTTATCGGCGATAAGCAAACCGCCTTTATGGAATTTATTAGTGGTAAACTCGACTTTCTGAATGATATTGATGGCAGCTATCGCGATGATATCCTTACCAAATCGGGTAAGATCACTACTAAATACAAAGGCAAATTCATTTTAAGCACAGGCCCATTTTTAAATACCATTTATTTAGGTATGCTGGTGGACAGCAGCCTGGCGATTGTAAAAAGCTGCCCGCTAAAAATCTTAAAAATAAGGCAGGCCATCAATTATGCTATCGACCGCAAAAAGATGATCAAATACCTGCGAAACAGCATGGGAACCGTTGGCTCTGCTGGGTTTATTCCTGTGGGGATGCCGGGTTTTGATGCCGATAAAGTACATGGCTACAGTTATAATCCTGAAAAAGCAAGGCAACTGTTAAAAGAATCAGGCTACCCTAACGGCGATAACCTGCCCGAAATTGTTTTACATACCACCGTTGGCTACCGCAGCCTGATTGAATATGTGCAGGGCCAGCTCAGCCAGATAGGCATTAAAACCAGTGTGGAGATTACCCAGGGCGCAAGCCTGCGCGAACTGGTATCAAAAAACGGTGTCAACTTTTTTTACGGCAGCTGGCTGGCAGATTATCCTGATGCGGAAAATTACCTTTCGGTCTTCTACTCCAAAAACAAGATCCCCTGGGGGCCAAATTATACCGGTTTTAACAATAAACAATTCGATGCCCTGTTCGTGCAGGCCTACCACGAACCCAACGACGAAAAACGCTATGCCCTTTACCGCCAGATGGATAACATCGTGATGCAGCAATCACCGGTGGTTATCCTTTACTACGATAAGCGGGTTAACCTTTACCAGAATAATATCTCAGGCTATAGCGTAAATGCGCAGAATTTGCTGGTGTTTAAGAGATTAGTTAAGGCACCCTAAGCCCCTGAGGGGGGCATACGAATCTTGCATTGGTGATTTCAATTGCAAGCGTTCCACTTTTACACACGGAACAGGTGGAACGCTATGGAACATGCTCGTTATCAGCGCGTTTCATATTTCAACAAATAACAAAGCACATATAAGTTCCTGATAACCAGTGTGCTATTTTTGCCCTTTTTAGTGATAGACTTGTAATTTGCTGAATAATTTCTCATCTTTCAAAACTTAAATTTCATTCATGCGAAAATCATACCTTATCCTCATCCTTCTATGTTCAACTGCATTTACTTTCGCTCAAACCATTAATTATGGCATCAAAGCCGGGCTAAATTTGTCAAATCAATATATCGACAACGGTTACAGTGCCGGCGACGGTAAAAATGTAATTGGCTTTAATGCCGGGGTTATTGTTGCTATTGATTTTTCAAAATTTTTTATCGAACCGGGGCTATTCTACACCACTAAGGGCGAAAAATTTGTCATTATAGTGCCCAGCGCTAACCCCAAAACCCCCATTGTATACAACGGTTCCAAAAGACTGAATTATATTGAGTTACCGGTTAATGTACTGTATAAATTAAAACTCCTTCCGGGCGGGGATATACACTTGGGCGGAGGCCCGTACATCGGCTATGGGGTTTCAGAAAATGGATCGGTCAATGGAGAGAGTATTTCCGGCCCCTTCAACAAATTTGCCCACAATCCAGATTATGGCGTTAATTTTATTGTAGGAGCCAAACTTATGAACAAATTTATAGTAGATATCAATTATGGCCTTGGATTGGCCAATTTAAGCGGAGAAGGAGAAACACAAGAAAACCGGGTGCTTAGTTTTTCTGTTGGATATTTGTTTAGATAGAAGAATCCAAAAAATTCCGACATCGAAATTCCGAAATCCGAAATCATTTAGCTGTGCCCCGGAAAATCCCCCAGATCCTTATAAATATCATTAGCATTTAACCTGCTGTCTTCCACCGACCAGGAGGCCATGGCGTGTAAAACTTTTTGCAGGCGCAAACCCGAAGGCGTAAGGCTATAGGTTACATATGGTGGCACAACGGGTTTCGCTTCCCGCTTTACCAGGTTATCGGCTTCCAGCTGCTTCAGGTGCTGGATCAGCATTTTTTCGGTAATGGTCGGGATGGCTTTGCGCAATTCACTATAACGCTTACTTCCGGATAGTAAATAAAACAAAATGATGGGCTTCCAGTAGCCGCCTATCTTATCCATCAGGTAAGTTACCGGGCATAGGTAAAATGCCGCCTGCTTATTTTCCTGTATCGTCGAACTTTCTTTAATCGCTGTCATGTATACATACTTTAGGGTAAGTACTTGTATAAAAGTAAGTACAAATATACATTTGTCCTGTCAAAACAAAAAAATAAAAATCATGAAAATCACAGTCACAGGGTCATTAGGCAATATCAGCAAGCCATTGGCCAAATTATTAATTGCTGCCGGTCACCAGGTAACCATCGTTAGCAGCAAGGCAGATAAAATTGCAGAAATAGAAGCATTAGGTGCTAAAGCGGCCATTGGTTTGGTATCGGATGCAGCTTTCCTTACCAAAGCTTTCACAGGGGCCGACGCGGTTTACACCATGGTACCGCCAAACTTCGCAGCTGCCGACTACCGCAAATACGTTGGCGATACCGCAAAAACTTACGCAGAAGCCATCGCAAAAGCCGGTGTAACGCACGTGGTAAACTTAAGCAGTATAGGCGCAGATATTGATGGCGGTACCGGGCAGATCTCGGGTGTTCACGATGCCGAAATTATTTTGAATGCACTGGAAAACGTTTCAGTAAAACACCTTCGCGCAGGGTTTTTCTATGTAAACCTTTTCAGCAACATCGGCATGATCAAACAGGCTGGGATCCTGGGATCAAACTATGATGCCTCCGCCCGCTTAATTATGGTTCACCCGAATGATATTGCCGCTGTCGTGGCCGAGGAAATTCAACAGCCTTTTACCGGCAAAAGCGTACGCTATATTACCAGCGACGAAACTACCACCGGCGAAGTCGCTGCCGTATTGGGCGCAGCCATCGGCAAACCCGACCTTAAATGGGTTGAGTTTACAGACGAACAATCATTAAACGGCATGCTGCAGGCAGGCTTACCCGCCGAAGTATCCGGCAAATTTGTTGAAATGGGAACAGCCATACGCAGCGGAATTTTATGGGGAGATTACGATGCCAAAAAGACCATCCCCACCGGCAAAACAAAACTGGAAGACTTTGCAAAGGAATTTGCAGTAGTTTATAATAATTAACGCATTCTCAGCTCAATATCATTCACCAAAAATGCCTCTCCAAAATTGAAGAGGCATTTTTAAAGACATTAATTCCGAAATCGAAAATCCGAAATCCGAAATTATTTAGTGTACTTCAGCGCATCCGCATTAACAACATCCGACCCGCTTTTACCATTAGTGTCAATACTACGACCGGTAATAACTATGGCATCAGCGCCAATTTTTTGAGCATAAGCCACTAAATTTGCTTTTATGGCGTCTTGATTACCATTGTCTGTGCAGTTTAAATGACCAATAACCTTGTATTGCTTCGTAACATCGTGCGCAGAATAAAATACATCAACGTTTGTTGTTGCTGGTGTAACGGTGTCGCCAAAATAGGTTACCGTTGCGCATGACGAAAGTATTAGACAAAGGCCTGCGATGATAAAGATGTGTAGGTTTTTCATGTTTTTGAGTTTTATAAATCTATGACAGCATCATGCCCACCAGGTTTATTTTTCAAGCAGTAATGATTGTGTTACAATCATTCGATTTACGATTTGCTTAATGTCGCGTCCACAAAAAAAGCTTCTCCAAAACTGGAGAAGCTTTTAAAATATCCAATTAAAAATTTCTAATTCCGAAATCGAACATCCGAAATCCGAAATTCTCAAGAAGCCATTTGCCGCCTGATGATATTCAGCGCGCCGCCGGCTTTAAACCATTCTATCTGCTGCGCATTATAAGTATGGTTTACCGGGAAGCTATCGGTCGATCCGTCTTTATGGTGCAATACCACGCTTAACTGTTTGCCGGGGGCAAAAGTAGTTAGGCCGATAATATCAATAGTATCGTCTTCTTGTATTTTATCATAGTCGCTGGCATCCGCGAAAGTGATGCCCAGCATGCCTTGTTTTTTCAGGTTGGTTTCGTGGATCCGGGCAAATGATTTTACCAGGATAGCGCGTACGCCCAAATGGCGCGGCTCCATAGCAGCATGTTCGCGTGATGAACCTTCGCCATAGTTTTCGTCGCCTACTACTACCGTACCGATGCCATGCGCTTTGTAATCGCGCTGGGTTGCAGGTACCGGGCCATATTCGCCGGTTAACTCATTTTTAACGCTGTCGGCAGTATTGTTAAAGTAGTTGATCGCGCCGATCAGCATATTGTTGGAGATATTGTCCAAATGCCCGCGGAACTTCAACCACGGACCAGCCATAGAAATATGGTCGGTTGTACATTTGCCTTTTGCCTTGATCAGCAGCTTTAAACCGAAAATATCTGTTCCTTCCCATGCAGAGAATGGATCAAGCAATTGCAAACGGGCTGATTTAGGGTCAACCTTCACTTCTACCTTGCTGCCGTCTTCGGCAGGCGCCTGGTAACCGGCATCTTCTACCGCATAGCCTTTAACCGGCATTTCAATGCCTAATGGTTCATCCAGTTTTACCTGTTCGCCTTTATCATTGGTTAATGTATCGGTCAGCGGGTTAAAAGTAAGATCACCAGCGATAGCAAAAGCGGTCACAATTTCCGGCGAAGCCACAAACGCATGGGTATTCGGGTTGCCGTCCTGGCGTTTGGCAAAGTTACGGTTGAAAGAGGTGATGATAGAGTTTTTGCGTGTAGGATCGTCAGTATGACGCGCCCACTGGCCTATACAAGGACCGCAGGCGTTAGCCAGTACAACACCGCCCATCGCTGCAAAAGTATCCAGGTAACCATCGCGGTCAACGGTATAACGCACCAGTTCCGAGCCCGGGGTAATAGTAAATTCCGCTTTGGTTTTTAAATGTTTATCGATTGCCTGTTTGGCGATAGAAGCAGAACGGGTAATATCTTCATAAGATGAGTTGGTACATGAACCGATCAAACCAACTTCCAGTTTCACCGGCCAGCCGTTTTCTTTAACCGCTGTCGCGAATTTAGAAATAGGCCATGCCAGGTCGGGTGTAAACGGACCGTTTACATGCGGTTCCAGTTCGGTCAGGTTGATCTCGATCACCTGGTCGAAATAATCAGCCGGGTTTGCATAAACTTCAGGATCGCCGGTTAAGTGTTCGGCAACCGCGTTAGCCAGGTCAGCAATATCGGCGCGTTTGGTACCGCGCAGGTAAGTAGCCGCTTTTTCATCGTAACCAAAAATAGAAGTGGTTGCTCCAATCTCTGCACCCATATTACAGATGGTGCCTTTACCGGTTGCAGAAAGCGAACGCGCGCCCTCGCCAAAATATTCAACAATAGCGCCGGTGCCACCTTTTACAGTAAGGATACCCGCCACTTTAAGGATAACGTCTTTTGCTGATGTCCAGCCCGAAAGTTTCCCGGTTAATTTTACGCCAATCAGTTTAGGGAATTTAAGTTCCCATGGCAGTCCGGCCATTACATCGCAGGCATCAGCACCACCAACGCCAATGGCAATCATGCCCAAGCCACCTGCGTTAGGCGTATGTGAGTCGGTACCGATCATCATACCGCCCGGGAAAGCATAGTTTTCCAAAACCACCTGGTGAATAATACCCGCACCCGGTTTCCAGAAACCCAGTCCGTATTTATCAGATACCGAGGCCAAAAAGTCATACACTTCTTTATTTACATCCTTGGCGGTGCTCAAATCTTCAGTAGCACCAATTTTAGCCTGTATCAGGTGATCGCAATGCACGGTTGAAGGTACGGCCACCTGCGGACGGCCGGCCTGCATAAACTGCAGTAGCGCCATCTGGGCGGTAGCATCCTGCATCGCAACACGATCTGGTGCAAAATCAACATAATCCACACCGCGGCCAAATGCTGTTTTAGCATCGCCTTCGCTAAGGTGGGCGTATAATATTTTTTCGGTTAAAGTAAGGTGTTTGCCGGTCGCTTTACGGGCAGCAGCCAAGCGGGCGCTGTAGCGGTCGTAAACATTTTTGATCATATCTAAATCAAAAGCCATCGTATTTGAACTTTTAGGTGAGGAAATAGTAGAAAAACTTTATAAAAAACATCTGCCTATTGGCAGACTTGAGCGGCGAATTTACAAAAATTACGATTAAATGCTGTCAGCGAAATGTGTAAATGTTATTTGGAGGGATTCTAAATTGGTTGATTGGGTTAGACTAGGTTGATTGGGTTAGATTAAGTTGATTGGGTTAGATTAGGTGATTGGGCGTACTCAATCTATTATTCTGTCACACCTTTGTTAGAGTGGTCTCCTCCAACGAAGACAATGGAAGTAGGCTGTCTTAATGTTTAAAGGTAACGGGCTTGGGAATAATTATAGTTTTTTTCTGAATGATCAAACATACTGCAACAAATATGATCACGGAAACCATCACCGCCAGTATGTAATAAGGCGTACCCAATAGCGTTAATAAATCCTGCTGTTTAGCGGGCACAAACATTAATAATGCCCCTGTTGTATTTATAGTGGCATGCACGATCATTCCGGGGATAACCGATTGAGTTTTATAATATAGCCATCCCATAAATAACCCTCCAAAAAACGCTGGGATGGCTTGCCATGGGTTAAGATGGATAGCAGCAAAAAATATTGCAGAAATGATGATTGCTTTGCCTGGGGTGTAATTTTTCAACAAACCCTTCAGGATAATCCCCCGGCATAATATTTCTTCCAATAATGGGGCAGCAATAACAAGCATCGCAATCGAAAAAACGTCTTTTTTAAAGGCGTGTTCAAAGAACTTCTTCACCGATTCCGGCATTGGTAACCAGTTCGCGATTTGAGATAGTGGAATAATCAACCCCAGTGCACCAATTATAATTATCGGCACAAGCCATCCTTGAATTTTATTGAAATTTATATTAAAACCAGAAGTACGTTTTGCGGCATAGTTTATAACAAGCAGAATTGATATTATGTACGCAACAAAATTTAGCAACGATTTAAATATCTGAGCACTATTATGGATGCCAATCGAAATTATTCCGGCCACTATACCCGTGACAATCATAACTAAAATCGACACGAAAAACAGTATAACCACCGATTTAATGTTTGGGTAAGCGTCGGCTCTTTTTGTTGGGCCATTTTCTAAATCTGTGAGCAAGGTATCGGTATCATTGGGATTCATACACCAATATTACGAACTATTTTGAATTAACACCCTGTTCATTTACCGTAATGTGATAGTGCTTTTTGATCTCCGTATCTTTTCTGCGCCCTTTGTGTTAAAAAATAAAGCCCTGCGATCTCCGTTTTTTAGGGCGATGCCTGCGGCCCGGGCTGTTCGCTTATACTGCGCTGGCCTTAACCACATTGGCCGGTATCCGCTTCGCTAATGCAAACAGTCCTATTGCAAACTTTCTTCCCCCTTCAGGGGGCCAGGGGGCCGAAATTATACCCCTCCTTACTCCAATACTCCAATGCTCTTGGCAACGCATACTCCATCCTTTCCTGCGCTTTCAAACTATCATGAAAAAGCACTATATCACCAGGTTTAGTGTTTTTGATGACATTATCAAGGCATTGTTCCGGGCTGACGGCTACGTCATAATCCGCTGAAAGTACACTCCACATCACAATTTGAATACCTTGTTTTGCATTTTGCAGCAATTTAACCTGCGACCGTTTGATGCGCCCGTAAGGCGGGCGAAAAAGTTTTGTGTCCAGTAATTTATCGGCCTGCAAAAAATTATCGAGGTAAATATTATCTTCGGTCTTCCATCCTTTTAAATGATTAAAGGTGTGGTTACCGATGGCATGGCCTTCATTTTTCAGCTGTTCAAAAACTTCGGGGTGTTTGCGCACATTGTCGCCGATACAAAAAAATGTAGCTTTGGCATTGTACTGTTTTAAAATATTTAAAACAAACGGTGTAACAATGGGTATAGGCCCGTCGTCAAACGTCAAATAAATGCACCGGTTAGCTGCATTTGCTTCCCATAATAGTTTGGGATACAATAATTTTAACCATTTGGGTGTTTTTATCAGCAACATTTTAAAACAGCAGATTTACGAAACGAATTCCAGGCAGTCATCACAAGCTGCCGATCATTCAAATCTAACATCTCAAAATTAATATACAACATAAACTTATGTTACAATTTCTATCTGCACATAAAGTTATAAGCCGCATAGGTATGGCAATGTTAGCCTTGCTAAGCTTTACAGCAAAAGCCCAGCAGGTAATAAGCCTGCAGCAGGCGGTTGATTCCACCATAAAAAACAACCTGACCATTAAGCAGGCTAAAATAACCGAGGATCTTGCAAGTGAAGATTATAAACAGGCAAAGTATAACCAGTTACCAAGCCTTTCGGCTAATCCAAGTGGATCGTATAATTTCGGGCGCAGCGCCAACTTAACCACCTATTCGGTTAGCAGTCAAACCAATTTTTATGCATCAGGCAGCGCTCAGCTTTCAGTAACCATTTTCCAGGGAGGCCAGTTGCGGAACCAGATATTGCAGAATAAACTCATATTGGATGCGGATAAAACCAGCACAGCAAAAGTTAAGAACGACCTGCTTTTAAACGTAGTTACAGATTACCTGACCATTTTAACTGACCAGGACCTTGTGACGGCAGCAAAACAACAAATAGACCTGGCAAAGATCACGCTGGACAGGGCACAGAAAAACTTCGACCTGGGTAATTCAACCCGCGCTGACCTGGCACAGGCGCAGGCACAGGTATCAACCGCTGAGTTAAATTTAACCACTGCTCAAAATCAGGCTGATTTGGCGATACTGATATTAAAGCAGTATATGGAGATGGATCCTTCAACAGCGATAACCGTTGAAAAACCCGACATCAGCAAGTTAACTGATATAAAAACCGTCTACGATGCAACCGACGTTATAAAAACGGCCTTTACAAACAACCCTGATATACGGCTTGCTGAATTGCAGCAGGAAACGTCTGCCCAGGCCATTAAGGTAGCCAAAGGCAGTTATTATCCAACCGTATCTTTTTTTGCCGGTGCCGGGTCAAATTATTCAAGTTTGGTGACTACGCATATCATAGGGGCAACACCTTTAACTGCGGTACCAATAGGTTTTGTAGACGCTACACAACAGAGTGTTTCAACGCTGACGAACCTGCCAATCACGGCTTCTTATTCGCCCCTTAACCAGATAAGGGACAACTTCAACCAATCATTAGGCATCAGCATACAAATACCGATTTTTAATCACTTTACCGCGCGAACATCAGTAACAAAGGCAAAGTTAAATTACGAGTATGCCCAGTTGAGCACCCAACTTGCCAAAAACACATTAAGTAAAACTATTATACAGGCAGTGCTTGACCTGCAGGCAGCCGAAAAAAGCTATCAGTCATCATTAAACACTTATAATTCAAATAAAGAAGCATTAAACGTTACCAAACAAAGGTTTGATGCCGGGTTGGTAAACACACTTGATTACAATACCGCTTTGACGAATTACAACAAATCGCAGAACGATATGATAGAAGCGCAATACCAGGTGGTGTTCAGGGCCAAAGTGATTGACTATTATATTGGTAACCCGATAACGCTGTAAAAAAAGTCCGGAAAGTCGGAAAAGTCCGAAAGTCCGAAAGAAAAAAATAAAAAATTATAAAATATTAATAAATCCGAACTCGAAAATCCGACATCCGAAATTTACAAGAATCATGGGAAAAACTACAAAATATATTCTGATCAGCCTTGGTGCTATTATCCTGATCCTCATTTTATTAAAAGTGACAGGCGTAATTGGCAAACCCGATGTAACCCAGGTGGCCACTGAAAAAGTTGCTGTACGCGAAATCAATGAAACCGTATCGGCAAGCGGAAAAATAAAACCGCATGTAGAGGTAAAGATCAGCCCCGAGGTTTCTGGCGAGGTGGTTGAACTGCCGATAAAGGAAGGCGATGTGGTTAAAAAAGGCGAATTGCTTTGTAAAATAAGGCCCGATATTTTAAAATCGGAACTTGACCGTGCCGAAGCCGCAAACAATACGCAAAAAGCCACTATTGGCAATGCCAAACAAATGCTCGCCCAGTCGCAGGCCACCTACGATAACCAGGCGTCCATTTACAAACGCGACAAGGCCCTTTACGACAACAAAGTAATTACAACTGCCGAATTTGAAGCAGCAAAAGCAAGTTTTGATGGCGCCAAAGCGGCACTTGAAGCAGCCAAGCAAAATGTGATCGGTTCAACTTATGGCCTGGCACAATCACAGGCATCCGTAAAAGAAGCTGCTGATAACCTTATAAAAACAACTATTTATTCGCCGGTGGATGGTGTGGTTTCAAAATTATCGATCCAAAAAGGCGAACGCGTATTAGGAACACAGCAATTTGCAGGTACCGAGATCATGACCATCTCTGATCTTAGCCAGTTAGACGTAAATGTTGATGTAAACGAGAACGATATCAACCGGATCCAGTTAGGCGATTCCTCAAAAATACAGGTAGACGCCTTTTTGGGTAAAACTTTCAATGGTGTGGTTACAGAGATAGGCAGCTCGGCAAACGTAGTGGGTACCAATGCCGACCAGGTGACCAACTTTACGGTAAAAGTGAGGATCAGCCCCGATTCATATAAAAACCTGCTGATTAAAACTGCGGAAAACCCCAACCCTTTCCGCCCGGGTTTAACGGCTACTGTGGATATCAATACCAATCATACAAAATCAATATCGGTACCTATTCAGTCAGTAACCACCCGTGAAGAGAAGAAGAAAACAATGACAGCGGCGCCTGCAGACAACCAGGGCACGGATGATAACAACGCCAAAAACAAGGTAGCAGCCCCAATAAAAGAATATGTATTTGTGTACAAAGCCGGCAAAGTAAAACAGGTACAGGTAACTACCGGCATCCAGGATGACAGCTATATACAGGTATTTTCGGGTCTGAAAGATGGCGACGAAGTTGTTGCAGCGCCATTTGCGACTATAGCAAAAATATTGAATGACGGTATGGTAGTTCAAAAAGTAGATAAGAGCAAACTATTTACCGGGGACGGTAAGTAAGTTGGCAGTTTTTAGTTTGCGGTTTGCAGATATCTTTACTGCCAACTGCAAACAGGCAACTGCAAACTTAAGTAACAAATATTTCATTAGATTTGTCCTGTCAATTAAACCTGGCAGGACTTTTTTATTTACATCGATTTATTTTAAAAGAAGTTTACCCTTTAAAATAAAGACATCATTGGCTATTTTGCATTTACAATTCATTATTCACCATTGACCACTCACCACTCACCACTCACTACTCACCCAAAAATAACCGTTGTTGGCGGCGGAAGCTGGGCCACGGCTAATATTAAAATTCTTACCGATAACACTACCGAAAAAGAAATATTCTGGTGGATGCGCAATGCGCAGGCGGTGGAGCATATCCATAAATTCAGGCATAACCCGCATTACCTCAGCTCCGTTGAAATAAGTGTTCCAGGTCAAAATATATCAACAGACCTTGCATCCGTCATCCGCGAAGCTGATTATGTATTGCTGAATGTTCCGGCGGCTTTTTTAAAAGACGCACTTACCGGCATTACCGCCGCCGACCTTGAGGGTAAAAGGATAATTTCGGCTATAAAAGGTATTGTTCCGGATGAGAACCTGATCATTGGTGAATTTATGCACCAGCGTTATAATATTCCTTTTGATCATTTTTTGGTAATCAGCGGTCCATGTCATGCGGAAGAAGTAGCGCTTGAAAAATTATCTTACCTTACCATAGCTTCAAGCGATACGGAGCTTGCTGCCGAATTTGCGGGCATGTTTAATACCCGGTACATCAAAACCGTAATTTCTGACGATATCTATGGCACTGAATATGGCGCCGTGTTGAAAAATATATACGCTATTGCAGGCGGCATTTGCCACGGCGTAGGCTATGGCGACAATTTCCAGGCGGTGCTGATCTCCAACGCTATCCGCGAACTGGAACGCTTTGTGGATGCCGTACACCCTATCGACCGCGATATCAAAGAATCGGCCTACCTGGGCGACCTGATGGTGACCGCCTACTCGCAATTCAGCCGGAACCGGACGTTCGGCAACATGATTGGAAAAGGTTATACCGTAACCTCGGCACAGCTGGAAATGAACATGATAGCCGAAGGATATTATGCAGTAAATTGCCTACACCAGGTGAATAAACAGTACAATGTTTTTATGCCCATATGCGATGCAGTTTATGCCATTTTATACGAGAAACGATCTCCGGCGCTGGAAATGAAGCATTTGGCCGAACATTTGACTTAGTGGTATAAATCTTAATAATTACTACCATGAAGAATGTATTAAAAGTGGCACTGGTAGCAGTGGGAATTTTCTCATTTGCGCAGAGCCAGGCAAAAACAATGCAGCGCGATACTACCGTGGGGCAAAAAATCAATCATACAGCAAAAAAAGTTGGACACGCAACTGCACACGCTGCGGCCACAACCGCATCAGCTGTAGTTGATAAAAAATATGAAGGTAAATGCGGCCCCGGCGGCGAAACTGTTTTTATTAACAAACATTCGCACTACTATTACATCAACAAAAGCGGTCACAGGGTTTACCTGAAAAAATCGCAGTTAATGGATAAAAAAGCGTAAACCATTATCAAAATATTTAGTCTTAAGTATGTAGTTCCTGATACAGGAGCTTAAGAATTTTTATAACTAACGGCCCTTGTAACAAGACTACCTGCTTAAGACTTATAAAAAATGCTGATGAAAAACTATGTATTAATATTTGTGCACGTGGCTTGTGCATTTGTGTTAATTAGCGGAGCCTGCAAAAGCCCCGCAAACAATAAACTTAAAGGAACCTGGCATTCAAAGGATGGCTCCAAAAAATTAAACATTACCGACAAATCCTTCACTATTGATGGCGATGAAGCTGAGGATTACTTTGTAAAAGGCGATACGGTTTTCACCTCGTACCAGGGCAACCTGCCTTACACCACCTATTTAATACAAAAACTCGACGAGCATTCACTCAAACTCATGATGCCTGATTCTGTAGCAGTGGAATATAACAGGTAATGTTCATTTGTTCACTGGTTCATTTGTTCATTGGTGGTACGATTTTTATCTAACCCCCACTATATAAATTAGGTTATTTGCCGACGCATCAATTTCAGCGTCTTTCGGACTTCCGGACTTTACTGACTTTCGGACTATTCTCCAGTCTCTAATCTCTACCCCACCCAATGCAAAAACCCCCAACCGGGAGGATGAGGGTTTTGCAAAACAAACTAAACTAAACTATTGCCTGCCGCTAAACAGGCTTATGAAAACTAAACTGAAAACTAAAATCTTCTGCGTCTTTCGCCGCGGTCCTCACGGCGTTTGCCCGAGAAGTCGCGGAAACCGCCGCCGGCTGTTCCGCCCGTTCTTTCGCGGTTAAAGCCACCTTCGCGTTTTTCGCCGCTGCCGCTTCTTTCACGGTTGTAACCGCCACCGCCTTCACGGCGCTGGTATCCGCCTTCGCGTTTTTCGCTGGTGCCTTCGCCTGATATTTCTATCCTAACCGGGCGACCTTTAAAATCAATATCTTTAAAACCATTGGTTACTTTTTCAACGTCATCATGCTGTACTTCAAAAAACGAGTACACACCTTTAACGTCTATTTTACCAACTGTACGTCCGCTGATTTTGGTATTGTTGCAGATGTAACCCAGCAAATCGCCGCGGTTAAACTCATCCACCGAACCTAAATTAATGAACAGGCGTGTATATTCTGATTTACCACCACCGTTAACACTGCCACCCTGGCGCGGCGCAAAACGATCGTCACTTCCTCTTTCGGGCCTGCGGCCTTCTTCAATAGGTGCATTCAGATCGGGCGCATTCTTGTAATATTCAAGGAAGCTGTTAAATTCAATGGATGCAAAGCGTTTAATAAACTCTTCTTTGCTCATATCCTTAAATTCCTCCATAATGCGGGGGATATATTGCTCTATCTGCTGCTCATTAACAACAACGCTATGTACTTTATGCACAATGCTGAACAATTGTTTTTCGCAAACATCAAAACCGGTTGGGATCTCTGCTTTAACAAAGCGCTTGCCCAAGCCGCGCTCAATCTGGCGGATCTTACCTAATTCTTTTGCATTGATAATAGAGATGGAAACACCTGTTTTACCGGCACGTGCTGTACGGCCGCTACGGTGGGTGTAATTTTCAACCTCATCAGGCAACGAATAATTAATAACGTGTGTAACATCATTAACGTCGATACCACGAGCGGCAACGTCAGTAGCTATTAACAGTTGCAGGCTACGATCGCGGTAACGTTTCATTACCTTGTCGCGCTGCTGCTGTGAAAGGTCGCCATGCAGCGAATCGGCATTATAGCCATCCTTTATCAGTGCTTCGGCGATATCCTGGGTCTCAATTTTAGTACGGCAAAATACGATACCAAAAATATCGGGGTTAAAATCAACGATGCGTTTAAAAGCAGCATATTTATCGCGGGCACGAACGATGTAATATTCGTGTTCAATATTTACATTACCTGTATTTTTTTCGCCCATGGTAAGCTCAAACGGCTCATTCATGTATTTTTTTGCTATCCTGCGAACTTCAGATGGCATAGTGGCCGAAAACAGCCATGTTTTTTTGGTATCAGGCGTAGTTGAAAGGATGCTGTCAATATCTTCCTGGAAGCCCATGTTTAACATTTCATCGGCTTCATCTAATACAACAAACTTAACCTTCGAAAAATCAATCGCTTTGCGATTAATAATGTCAAGCATACGGCCTGGGGTAGCAACCACAATTTGTACGCCGCGTTTTATCTGGCGTAACTGGTCAACTATACTGGCGCCGCCATAAACAGCAACAACGTTAACGTTGCCCATTTTTTTGGCGTAATTTTTTATGTCATTCGTGATCTGTAAACAAAGTTCACGTGTGGGGCACAATACAAGTGCTTGCGGATAGTTTTCTTCGAAGTCTAACAGTTCTAACAATGGTAGGCCGAAGGCAGCAGTTTTACCGGTCCCGGTTTGGGCTAATCCGACAAAATCGTTGCTGCCTGTTAACAATACCGGGATTGACTGTTCCTGGATTGGCGTAGGATTTTCAAATCCTAACTCAGAGATGGCATTAACAATATCATGACGGATTCCCAGTTGAATAAATGGGTTCATGAATTAAAATAACGAATCTGGCAACATCGCCAAATCGGCCGCAAAGGTACGCTTTTTAATTATCAATTCAAATACCTAAACAGCTAATTATGAATATGACATTTTACGGATGAAAAAGAGGCGTTTAATGATAATTATATTACTTTTATCCTACATATTTTTCGAACCATGAAATTAAGGATCACCCTAACGCTGCTTATTTTGCCTTTATTTAAACTATCCTTTGCCCAGGACATTAAATCTGCATTCGATACCACCACCTACGGCCGTAACCCCGCCGTTGGCAAATATGCCGATATCCGCGGCTTTAAAATGTATTACGAAACTTATGGCAAAGGCGAGCCGTTGCTGATCATTCACGGTAACGGTGGTTCCATCGATAATTTCATTTACCAGATCCCTTATTTCGCAAAAAGCTACCAGGTAATTATTGCCGACAGCCGCGCCCAGGGAAAATCAGTCGACCCAACAGATTCATTAAGTTATGAAATGATGACCGATGATTTGAACGCCCTGCTGGACAAACTGAACCTGAAATCATGCTACGTGATCGGCTGGAGTGATGGGGGCATTAACGGGCTGCTATTAGCTATCCGCCATCCTGATAAAGTAAAAAAACTGGCCGTTACCGGCGCCAACCTTTGGCCGGATACTACCGCCGTTGACCCTTTTGTATATAATTGGGCAATGAAGGCCAATAAAGACATCCAGGATTCGCTCAAAAAAACGAAAACGCCTTCGCCGCAATTAAAAAACCAGGCAAAGCTATATCATTTATTATCGTTTGAGCCGCATATCACCATAGCCCAGCTGCATACAATTACCTGCCCTACGCTGGTCATCGGCGGCGACCATGATGTACTGAAACCGGAGCATACAATGCTCATAGCACATTCCATACAGAACAGTTATTTGTGGATCATCCCCAACTCGGGCCACTCCACCCCGATCTTTAAAAAAGATCAGTTTAACCAGGTGGTTGGCGACTTTTTCGCCCAGCCTTTCAGGACAATAGATAAGTTCGGGAGGTTTAATTAGGGTGAAAGTTAATTAAGTTGACCCGATAGCGATCGGGTGAGTGAGCTGTTGATTGGATCAGCAAATTCAACTTTATCAGTTAAAATAATTTTTAATTCCGAAATTGAACTTCCGAAATCCGAAATCATCTTAACCTATCCGCCGATTTTACCAGCTTTTCGTCCCTTTGTATGGCCTTAAGCGTAAATACCAGGAATAATATACTTACAGAAGAAAGCAACAGCCCGATACCCCAGTTGTGAGTATCAATTTCTATACTGCCCATAACGCCTTTCACCTCCTGCGCCATCCAAAAGCTAAAGCCAAAAATCACCAGTATAGCGCTATAACATAGTGCTATCTGCTGTTTGCGGTTTTTATAAAGGAAAATGATGACTAAAGGGATTAATCCAATGATAGCCGTAGCTGCAGTAAGCGCGGTAAAAAATTGAGTGTGCACATGCTGCCCATTTATATCCTGAAAAACGCCTGTAACCGAAATAGTTAACGGTTTGCCATCAACAAATACGTTGTGGACAAAAGGGAAAAGAAAAAGTGCATAAATGGCCAAAGCAGCCAGCAGCAGGTAAATGCTTTGTATTCGTTGTAGCATGTTTTTTAAATATTAAAAACAAAGATATAATGTTTTAGTTTATAGCTGAATATGATTATCGTGCCAATAAACTTAAATATCGTTTTTGCGTTGCATCTTAATACCCTTTTACCGTTTATTTTAAATGATCATGAATAATCAATTGTCTGCATTACAGCCTAAAGACGTACAAATAGATGATAAACTGTTGAAGAAAACATTTCTTGAACATTTAAATTATATCTATTATGGCAAGCAGCATCTTTTACATTTCTTTGATGAAGTTAAGCGTATTGCCACACTGAATGTTTTAAAACAAGCCATCCAGGAGGCGATTGATGACACCTACATCCAGACAGAGAAAATGGATGAAATATACACGTCTATAACCGAAAAACCCTCCAAAACAAATACTTTAGGAATAAAGGCCCTTACACTTGAAGCCTATCTTGCCGCTATAAAAGCGGGCAAAACACCGCTGGAAAAGGACGTCTTTATTCTTTTTTTACCTGCAGCAGATAGAAGGTATCGAAATTACCTATTATAAAGTTTTAAAAAATCTTGCCGCAGCCATTGGCTATAACAACACTTTTCTTGATCAGCCTTTTGACCTGGCTGTGGGCAATAAAATACTATTTGAGGCAATATATAAGGAATATATTTCCTGAAATACATTTAATCACGCTTATATTAAACCCACAATTCAATCAAAAAATGTAAGTTTGCTACCTATGCCAAGTACTGTAAAACACCAGGAAACCATTGATTATTTTTTGAAAATAGTTTGGCAAACCGTAGCTAACAAATACAACCAGTTGGTTACTGAGTTTGGCATTACTCAATCAATAGGATATTTGCTGATAAATATAGATGAAAAAGAAGGCACAACCGTTTCGCAGGCGGCCACCTTGCTTGGCCTTAAATCAACCAGCTTATCGCGGATGTTGCGCCAGTTAGAGAAATCAGGGCTTATATACCGCGAGTCAAACGCAGGCGATAAGCGTTCTGTCAAGATTTACTTAACCCCGCTGGGAAAAGAAAAACGCCATTTGGCGCGCGCCCTGGTAAAAAAATTTAATAATT